>Ga0310697_10001075_pt1 | contig 33365 bp, 57 predicted proteins | sample 172DNAGHGlowgp2_FD_203883 | JGI IMG/M metagenome (GOLD analysis project Ga0310697, IMG submission 203883) | Sheep rumen microbial communities from Palmerston North, Manawatu-Wanganui, New Zealand - 1728 DNA GHGlow gp2 (v2) (version 2) | ecosystem: Host-associated > Mammals > Digestive system >... | reverse complement strand
ACATTTACAAAGTTTATTTAGATGGCAAGAAGAAGCGTATTAAGAGATTTTATGATGCTCCAGTAAGACTACATAAGGGTAACTCAAATAACTTTAAAAGTAAAGTTCGCCTTTATGATAATGAAAAAGAATATGTTAATAATTTCATTAAACAAGATAAAAGATTTTGTGATACACATTTTTCTATAGAAAACTTTATTTCAGTAGAAAAAATGCCTAAAGAATTAGTAAATACATTGTGTCATAAATATAATCCTAATAGTAAAATACTTAAGCTTAAAGGTTATAAAACAGAATTCGTCGTAAATCAAATTACAAAGTCTTATCTAAAACTCACATCTATCGTATTTGAAACAGATAAAAAGATAGAATTCCCTGTGTTTATAAAGCGATAATTATAAAGAATAGCTACTATAAAGAAATTATTTATAGTAGCTAATAAGGAATAAGTATGCAAATGTTAGTTGATCTTAAAGAACTTCGTAATAACGTTGTTGATTGGCTTAATATGAGTTTTATTCAATCTGAATATAGTTCTGATAATGATTACGTAGATGACATTAGAGATTTAAATTCATATCTTAATGATAGTGCTATAGATTTATGTGTTAAAGATCTTGCTAACAAATATTATTCTTGTTACACTGAAGATCAGATCAATTGCTATCGTGAGTCAATCGCAGATTTTATTTCACACGAGGCCAAACTTGTATTGGACAACTTTAATCACAGCACAACATGTTAGTCAGAGGCACAATATGACAGAGCAAGAAATTAAAACAAATAAAGAACTGTTTAAATCTATCGTAAAAGAATGCATTACTCGTGATGGTATAGATGATTTAATGAATTGGTTAGAATCAACTGATTTCTATACTGCACCTTCGTCTACAAGGTATCATGGCGCAGAACCTGGTGGATTATGCGCTCATTCTCTTGAAGTGTTTAAATGTTTAAAAGCAAAACAAGATATTGAATCAATAGAAACTATTGCTATATCTGCATTATTTCACGATCTTTGCAAAGTTAATACATACAATTTAACTTATCGCAATTCAAAAGACGAGTCAGGTAAATGGATTAAAGTACCTTATTACGAAAACAAAGACTCATATCCATTAGGACATGGTGAGAAATCAGTCATTCTTTTAATGAAACATATTAAACTAACTGACGAAGAAATTATGGCCGTTCGTTGGCATATGTCCGGATTTTACGTATCAAACCCAGGAGAGTCAAGTCAGATAAGTACTGCACTAAGTATGTACAAATTAGTTCTCAAACTGCAGACTGCTGATCAAGAAGCTGCATTTTGGTATAATAAATAAGGAATCAAATAATATGTATACTATCAAAGATCTTACAACTATAATGGACATTGTATCATACACAGTGTCTGCTATGCGAGAATCGGCTTATATAGATTCAGACATAGATGATTATATAGATAAAATCTCAAGTGAGAATAATTATTCTATAATTCAAATAAGTAAAGAAATTCTAAATGATTGTAATTCAATAGAAAATTATGATAGCTCAGATTATTTTGAAGATACTTGGAGAGACAGTTACTATTCTTCTCTATGGGATGACAGTATAGAAGATACTTTCACAAATAACAAAGCTCATTTCTATGATGATAACGAAGATGTTTATGAAGGTTTTAATTCATGCGGTGGAAGATGTGATGACTCTGAATGGGAATTGAAAGGTTACTATAATCCTGAGATTCACTCTAAGTTTGAAGATGATGACTTTTAAAGGAATCTAGACATGACAGAGACATTCGCTTCTATAATTCTAATCGTTACAATATTTCTATTGTTATATGTTTTAACTAAGTGGGGTTAATTATGGAAAGTGTAGATAGCGATAAATTAGTATGTCATATAGATTCTCTATTAGATGTAATTATAATAGAGTTGAGTGAAGTTGAGCCAAAGGGAAGTGTTTCATTCACGGATATTCAGCGTGATATTATGGTACTTAGACAGATACAAGAAAAGTACAAGCGGGAGTATAGTGTATGATATATCTATTTCTTGGAATTATTATAGGTATTATTTTAACAAAGATATTTTACTGTGTTCTATTCTATAAAGAAATAGAAGCTGAAAAGAACAAAATACTAGAACAATATAAGAAGGAACTATAATCATAAATGGAATCAAGAACATATTATTACGTATATTCTAATAACTCTAATCTAGGATATGTGTTAAATAACATTTGCGACAGTTATGAAAGTGCAGTAATAATTCTCTCATCTGTAAAAGATGGTTTTATTAAAAAGCATACTGACACATTGGTTAAATCTGAATGTACAAATATTGAATGTAACCAGCATTTTGAAATTAGATTAATTGAATCACATAAAGATGTATATTACACAGGCAAAAGATATTATTCATACAATGAAGCTATTCAAGATGCAGAGAGACTATCAAAAGAAAGCAATTATAAGTATGAAGTCCATCTAATAACAGAAGATATTATATAATGAATAATATGATTAAAGTGTATCAGATTAAATCATTTTAGTGAAACAATCTGATACACTATTTTTGTTTACAAAGATTAGAATCAGTGTTATAATACACTCATAAATTAAATGGAAAATGGGTTCCATTTAATAACATAGGAGAAGACAAATGAAACGTAAAACCTGTATGTGTTGTTTTAACCCTGCTGTCTATGAATCACAGAATTCAAATTTTTGTCTTTGCGAAGAGTGCTATATGAGTTTTTCAGATGATTACGAAGCATCGATGGAAGAAGAATACGGTATGTCGTTTGATGAATATTACGAAATAGAAGAGATTGAAGATATTGAAGAAGATTAAATAAAAACCACCAAAATATTTGGTGGTTTTTATTAACACAGTTTGACATCGATCTTATGACTGATAAATAGTAATAAGTTTAAATTAACATAAATACATATCTAATTTATGTGATAGTTTCTATATTTTAAATACACTTATTACTATAGGATTAATGAAATGAAACATAATCTACTAAGACAGTATAGATCATTGACTAATGAAAAATACGCTTTACAGCAGTATGAAGGTCGTGTATCTGATACATTTATATCTGATATACAAGAAATACAAAAGATAGCACCTCAGCTAATGCTGTATCTTTATAAATATATAACATTCATTATTACTCGTATACTTACATTTGAAGATTTAAGATGCGTAGTACGTGTTATTTTTTATGATAAAGTAGCTACTGATGATGAAGTTATAAATAGCATAAGTAATGTTATACGTGTCGCTCCTAGTTATGGTCCTAGTGCTGTAAACGGATTTGCTTCCCAAAATAACATTGTAATTTGGGTACCAGCTGATGTAGATTCTGGCCCATTTAGTAATGAAAAGATAAATGAATTTATCTCTGAATATAATAAAGAACAAGCTATAGAGTATATTGATGATAATAGAATAGTGACTGCTAAGAATTTTAGTAAACTTGACTTATCACAAATTAAGTCATCATCAAAAAATAAAGAAGCTCTAGAAATTTTATTCCAAGATGTCCCAGATGGTAGGACTGCAAAAGCCACACCATATATTTCGTTAGACTGGCAGTTAAGATTGACAGTATTAAAACACGAACTTACTCATTTATTAGACAGTAATAATGCACGTAATGTGAATTTTTATTCAACAAGAAGCGATAATGCTATAACGGCTTCTAAGAATATAGCTAATTCATTTGATGTAGATGCTAGTGATTTTTACAATGAAAACAAGAATAACTTTAAACTCTTATTAAATATATTATATAGACTGTGGTCTTATACTGAATTTAATGCTTTTACTCAATCCTACGGCAGAGCTAATAATGCTTCTTATGGAAACCCTGATACGTCTAAGCGGTCAATAGAACTTAACAAGATTATTAAGACTTATTCGAAAAGTATGTTCGATGACGATACAAGTTCACTAAACGGTGTAACAGCTGCTTTTAATAAGTGTATAAATAAAATAAGCAATTGTGATCTTAAATTCTGGAGTGCTGCTAAAGAAATTACACTAATGGGATGCAATACTGAGTCAGCAGCTAATAGAATTAGAAAGATGTCACCATCTCAATTTAAGACATACTTTATAGACACATCTCGTAAGTTGGTAGAAAAATTTAAAAATAAGACTTTTAAAAACGTCAATACAAGAAATATATATCAGAGTGACATTGCTTCACTTGCAAGAGAAATTATGAGTAGATGTTCTATTCTTTCAATAGACAAGAAGAGAATGTCTGATAATATTCTAACACTTAAGTTTGATTTTTATTTTAAGAAGTTCGATCAAACTAGCCCAGTAACTGTTACTTTTACGATTCCATACATTACGAAGAGTGAAAGAAATATTAGCAGCATAAACTCATTATCAGATGTAAACGTATCAGCTAAATACTTGAAGATAAATAGACAGTTTAATGCACTTGACTTCTTTGGTGATGAAGAAAATAACGGATTTGCAGAAATGATTTTAGAGTTATACACGAAGAATCGTAAGACAGTAATGGAAGAATTAAGTCTAAATTTTGCTGAAGATCTCTATAAAGGTCTCAGCGAATTAAGTCCTTAGTTTAAGTAAAATCACCAAAATATTTTGGTGATTTTTGTTTACACAGCCACTAGAATGATTTATAAATAATTCATAAATTGGATGGAATGGTTCCATTCAATAATTCACAGGAGATTGAACATGAGTAATTTCAATTTAATTCACAGCGCAGTTAAAGAACAGACGTCAGATTTTAGAAAGTACTTCATAGACGAAACAAAGAAGTCAGCTGAACGTCAATTTGACAATATCCCTAGTAGGATAGAGTCTCTAACAGCTGCTGTTAAAGATATATCCACTAAGATTAAGTCAATCTCTTCCAGATATCTTACACCGTACGGTGGAATTAAGGACATGAAGCTATTTAACGAGTCTATGGCTGAAGAACGTCCTCTTAGAAAAGAGAAAAATAAATATAAATCGTTAATAGACACTTTACAAAAACAGTTAAGCCTTGGAAAAGACAAATTCGTTAGTAAATGCGTAAATGATGCTGAATTTGACTTTGACTCTAAAGTTTACGGATTATCTGATAAACTTTGTAAGAAGGGATTTGATTACAAAGATTTAACTTTTTCTGATATTTCTAACGACCCTAAATTATTCAATGTAATTATTACAGACGGTGAAAATAAAGTTCATGCTAGATCGATTTTGGCCGCTGAGTTTAGTGAATCTATTACAGCTCATTTTAGATTTATTATAACTAACGTAAAATGAGATACAAATAGATCCGATGATAGTAACATTCTCGGATCTATTTTTCATGTAGACTATACATGAAGTACAGTGTTTATAGATTATTTGAATACAGTACTAATAATTGGTGAAAATAGTTTACATTGCTAATAAAATAGTTTATAAATTATTCATAATCTGGAGGGAATGGGTACTTCCAGTAACTTACATAGGAGACTTACAATGGAATGGAACAATTGTAAAAATCATCTTCCTGAAAAAGAATCCCTTTGTCTAATACACGTCACCTATGGTGGTGAATATGGATACGATGATTTTATTCTTGGTATGCCGGATTTGGGAGAGGGTGGGTTTGCTTGTGGCGATGAGATGATCTATACTCGATGTAATGAGTGGTTACCATTTAACGAATGTGATACTATAGAGATAGCAGACCTTAAGTGGGCTTATGTAGAAGATATTAACAAGCTTCTTATTAATGGAGCAACATCATCAGTAAAACACTAAAATATAAGGAGAATAATTATGAAAGTAGCAGAAGTAATTGAGAAAGTGAATAGCACAAAGTACTGGTCTTTGTATGACTTTGAAGAAGACTTTGATCTTGAAGCTGTCGCTAGTGGGCTTTATGTTGACAAACATAGATGGTATGAAATTTCAACGACAGTATATAAATGTGATGATGGCTTTGTTGGTATAAGTGGTGTTGTTCAGACATACAGTGAAATGATGGATTACAGCGACTGCTTATGTGAATGTTCTGCAGAAGAATTTGAGCCTAAACAAGTAACAACATATGTTCCGCGTAAGCATAACGAGTAAAATAGTTTATTAAGAAATTAAAAGATCTTTACTGGTAACTTGAAATAGTTACCAGTTTATTATTAGTGATTAGCAAATAAATTCAAACGAATACAAAAGAAAGCAATCTAATGTATATTACCATATAGATGTATTACATAATGTTGGATGTTGTGAAACATATGCAATCATTCTAGTATAGAATTGGTAGATAGCTATGAAAGTAAAAGAACTTATTGAGAAATTACAAAGCTAAATCCTGAATATGATGTGAAAGTTGTTGCTTATAATGATTAGACTAGATTATAACTATTCTTAATTAGATTAAATGGTGTAATACGGAGTGGCTATGAGTGGATATGTTTTAAACTTTCTTGATTACACCACCGAATATCTTGCTAGTCTGAAAATAAATGATAAGCAAGTTACAGAAGATGACATTATTTCTGTACAAGTAGGAAGTAATATAGTAACTTGGGAGTGTTTCAAAGAATCTGTGAAAGATATTCTATGGGACACAGACAATAATGATAATCTAATCATTGGTGACATTCAGATATATGGTAAGAACTTTATAATGTATTTTGATTGGGATGAAGAGTATAATAGCTATTCTTGGGACGCTTTATTCATACCAGATAGTTTAGAGCCTAATAAAGAAATTAAGTATGTGAATGTTCGCCCAGCAAATTACATAGAAGATGAGGATTAGTATGACAAGAGAAGAAGCTGAGAAAATAATTCATGAGTATAACCCACCAAAGCCAATCAAGTATTACTATAATGATCCGTATGCTGACGGGAAATTTAATTCCAGTGGATGGGTATACGAATATCCTCCAGTTAGTGAAGCTTTAATTGATGCAATACTTGAACGAGATAAAGACTGCAAAGAATATATTCCTGATAGTGAATGTGAGACTGATGATAAATTCAATCAGGAAATGGAAAAGAAATTCACAGATATAATGAGCAGAGCTAAAAATACCGCAATAGAGGAATATCGCAAAAATAACTCACACTTATATTCAATGGTGACTGAAAACCGTTATAATAAAATTACAGTTATACCAATGACATTATCTACACTATGTGACTTTAAAGAAAAGTGTGATAAAGCTGCCGGTGAAATTGGCTTGAAAAACTTCTATGTATATGAGCATAAAGATGATAAAGATCTAAATGGCAAGATGGTGTATGGCAGTGCACCTTATGGCGGTTACTTTATAGATGACTCGGCTAAACACGCGTTTTCAAATATGCTTAGATACTGTGATTACTTCAAAGAACGCGCTAAAGAAAGATCAAATTATGAAGTAGTTGAAAGTCTATGTGATAATATAAAGGAGTGCATTGAGTGTCTTTGCAAGACGATAGAAGTAGATTATATGCAAAGAATTAATAATTACATTTCAAAAGAGCAATTGAGTGATAAGAACAATGAATAAAGAAATGTATTCTACATTATTGAAGCATTAAAAGAATTAGATCATATAGCAGAACATCTCTCAAAACATGCATTAGGTGATACAAATGACACTACCGCCATCAAATAAAATTGCTGAATTAGACATAAATTTAGAATCTGATAATAAGACTGTGTATTATCTACAAAAAATAGTTAAATATGATGATGATTATACTGAGTCTTTTATTATTGGCGTGTGGGATTCTCCAGAAGGTGATATTGATAAGTTTGCACAGAATATTATTAGACAAGAAAAAGAATTCTGCGAATATAATAAGTATGTAAAACCTCATATGATGACTATACGTAAAGTGAAAACGGCTATCTATTCTGAAGTAGTTGAAACACAGTCAGATAATTATGGTGTGGACTATAAATTTAAAAAGCTTGAGTGTTCTAATTGTCATGGTCTAATAAATTATGGAGATGATGTAATTGTAAAAGACACTAATCATTTCTGCTGCAGTGACTGTTTAGAAGAGTATGAAGGTGTTACTAAGTATTCATCTGATGATAATGAGTATGACAAGCTATTTATTGAGAGTGATGATTCATATCAATAATTTATCAACACAACTAAATTACTAAATCTTTAATGAGTGTGGAGATAAGGTCGCGATAGCGGCGTGTGTTATGTAGAATAAGCCTATATCAACGAATGTTGAACAGAGCATATCTATATATATTATTATATAGAGGTATGTAAATGAATAAGTTTAGTAATATAATAAAACGAATACATATATTAGAAAGTAAGTTGCTTTGTTTAGAGAAATTTGAAAATCAGATATACGAAGGCAGACACGATCTTGACTTATTAAAATCATATCTTGGCTATGACTATTATAATAAGTATAATTTAATTAAAAATAAGATCTCTGATCCTGAATATAAGGATGTTTACAAACTTGTAAAGAAAGATCCTGATGAAGTAAAAGACTATATTGATAATTTCAAATCAAACAGAGATTCAGTAAAAGCTGCTAAAGAAGGTGCTAGAAAGATCTATGAAGATTCTGATTGGGTTGTATATCATATAACAGATTACAATGCTTCAAAGTATTATGGTAGAGATACAAAGTGGTGTCTTTCCGGAAATTATAATGGTCTTGAAGAAGTTGGGAAAGATGAGTTTGAAAAGTATAATAGTAACAGTAACATTTACTTTTATATAAACAAGCATAAAGCAAGAGAAAAATATGCTATATTGAAGAATAGGTATACAGACCGTATAACAGATGTATATGATTCAGCAGATCATCACCTAGGTGACTCAGCTTACTATATAGATGCAGAGCTGCCTTATGTAGAAGAGGTGGGATATAACACAGTGTCACAGTTAGAGTTGTACGACGCAATTAAAGAAGGTGATTTAGATTATGTAAAAGATTGCTTCAGTAAAGATTTTGTAAACATGAAAGATTATCGTGGCGTTACACCTTTGATGATTGCTGTCATGAGATCTTATGAAGACATTGCAGAGTTTCTAATAAAGAATGGCGCAGATGTAAACGCACAAAACAATGCTGGTGCAACACCGCTAATGTATGCCTGTCTTGAAAACAACTTTGACATAGTAAAGTTACTTGTTAAGTATGGCGCTGATGTGAATGTAAAGACTAAATACGGCACACCACTTACAAGTACTGAAGATGAAGACATTAAAGAATATCTTATTAACAAAGGTGCAAAAGTAAAATAAACATTATCTATAGTTTGTGTATATTAACTATATGATTAGAGGTAAATATTATGGATAAGAAATTAGAACAACGAATTGCTAGATTAGAAAAGCTTCTTAGTAAAAATGAAGGTAAAGCTGACGTTGATTGGGACGCGGCTAGAGACGCACTTAATGACGCCATTGAAGCACTAGAAAGATATGATAGTATAGTTGGTGGTCAGCACGGTAGCCGTTATGTAACAGAATTAGAAGCAGATGCGCGTATGGCTGTAAAGCGCCTATTAGATCATATTAAACACTATCGCACAGGGTCAGATGCGTTTCATGCGTAGTGTAATGATTTAATAATTGATTATGCATATGATGCTATAAGCGACTTACTCATAAGTTATAACAATAAATTTTCACATTTAAAGTGTATTAGATTGTTTCACTAAAATGATTCAATCTGATACACTATTTTTGTTTACAAAGATTAGAATCAGTGTTATAAATAATTCATAAATTAAATGGAAATGGATTCCATTTAATGATTTTAGGAGAATATAGCATGGCAACGTACACTATTCTTAATTCCATGGTTGAAGATATTTGCAAAAAGATTAAACACATTGTTAAGAAATGTGAAAAGAATCATATTGACTATACGTTTAATGTAAGTGAGCCATATACTAAATTAGTTACTATTAATAAGAATAATAGTTTTGAAGTTAGCCTTGTTGATTTAAATCTCAATGTAGCACTTAAGTTTAATGGCTGGTGTTCATTAGGGATGGTTCAAAGAAAAGATGGAATTGTACAGTGCTATTTTGATAATGCTGATTTAATTAAACAATACAAAGATATCGACTTTCATTGTGATCATTGTAATAAAAGAGTTCATCGTAATTCAGTTGTTATATTAGAAAATGAATCAGGCGAGAGAAAAGTTGTTGTTACTTCAGGGTTAGACGGTAATCTTATTGCAGAAGTAAATGACTATATGAGAATCCTCAAAATGAGAGATTCTGAATTAAAATGTTTAATACAGGGTGAAGGTGATGCTGACTTATTCTTTGAAAGACATGGTGTTAGAACATATGAAGTATTACACATTGTGTCAGCTTCAAAGAGGGTTATTGATAAATATGGTTTTGAACCTTCAGGAAGTATGAACGCTACATGGAAATTTATTATGGATGAATACTGTCCGCCAAATGTAGAGATTGAAGCTACTGACGCAATTGAATGGATTAAATCATTATCTGAAGATGAGGTTACAAAGTCAAGCTATTTGTTTAATCTTAAACAAATTATAGATGCAGGGTATTGTACAGCAAGACACTTTGGGTTTCTCGCTTCATTGATACCGTCATATCGTAATAGTGAGTATAAAAGATTACGCGATTCTAATCATAAAGAAAGTGATTATGTAGGGAATGTAGGCGATAAGATTTCTGTAAAAGTAAAATATTTAAATACTTACACATACGATACAAGTTTTGGCAGTTCGAATATTCACTTATTTATGGATGATAATGGAAATATATTTAAATGGTCTACAAATAGTAGATTAGAGTTCACAGTAAAAGATAGTCACTCTAACTACTCACAGTGGTACTATCTTGACAAAGGTGCTACAATTCAATTGACTGGAAAGGTTAAAGATCACAATGAGTATCGTAATCAAAAGCAAACAGTTTTAACAAGATGCAAATATGAGGTTCTTGAGTCTAAGGAAAGAGATGAAAAAATTGCTGAGATTGATGAATACTACAATAACCAAAATGATTCTAACACATCTAAAGTTGATGATGCTATTTCTAGTTTAATGGAAAGTTGGAAATAAATTTGGTGATTTTTGTTTACAAACATTGTAAAGTGGTTTATAAAATTCTCATAAATTGGATGGAATGGATCCACCCAATAATTCACAGGAGATACAAAATGCGAGTTGCTGATTTGATGGAATTACTTTCACACGCTGATCAAAATGCTGAAGTTCGTTATTCAGTCTTATTATTTTCTGAATACGGCGAGGCAGTAAAAGATGATGGCGTTGTTGAAAAAGACGATGTTTTGGTTGAGGACGACTCAGTGGTTTTTTCACTGTAATAAAAATAACTTACGCTTTTGGATGGTCATATGAGTGTAAAAATATTTGCAAAGACTGTAGAACAAGAAGTATACGATCAGTTAAAACAGCTGATGTCAGTTAACGTCTTTAGAGATGCAAAAGTTCGAATTATGCCTGATACTCATGCAGGTAAAGGATGTGTTATTGGGTTTACTGCTTATCTTGGAGATAAAGTAGTTCCTAATTTAGTAGGCGTCGATGTTGGCTGCGGAATGTATGTTGGTAATTTAGGTAAGATACATTTATCTGACGAGCGATTAGCAGAGTTGGATAAATTCATACATGAAAACATTCCATCTGGTATGAATGTAAATAATCGTGAAAACTCAGTTGGATTCGCTGATCTATGCGGCTTACGTATGCGGGATTGTATTCGTAATTTAGAACATTTACACAATTCAATAGGGTCACTTGGTGGAGGTAATCACTTCATTGAATTAAATAGAGATTCTAAGGGAAATGTATATTTAGTTATTCATACTGGTTCGCGTAACTTAGGTCAGCAGGTTTGCCGTTATTATCAAGCAATGGCTGTTGATGATTGCAATGTAAAATCTGAAGAGGTAAAAGCTAAAACTGAACAGTTGATTGCTGAATATAAAGAGGCTTTACGTCATAAAGAAATTAAAGATGCTATTCGTGAGTTACGAGAAAAGTATGCAGCCGTCGAGAAAGTACCTGAGGATCTGTGTTATTTGGAAGGAGCTCATCGAGACGATTACTTACATGATATGAAAATCTGCCAGGAATTTGCATGGCAGAATAGAGAAGAGATTGCTAGACGTATTATGAATCATCTCAGAGTTGCTTCTATAGAACGCTTTCATACTGTTCACAACTATATTGACTTTGAAGACAATATTATCAGAAAAGGAGCAATTCGTTGTAACAAAGGTGAAAAAGTGATTATTCCGTTGAATATGCGAGATGGTTCTATTATAGGAATCGGCAAAGGAAACGAAGATTGGAATTGTTCAGGGCCTCACGGTGCTGGTAGGTTGATGTCTCGTTCAAAAGCAAAAAACTCTATTGAAATGGATGATTTCAAACATTCAATGGAAGGTATATTTACTACTTCTGTAAATGAATCCACTTTGGATGAATCTCCGATGGCTTATAAACCAGCAGATGAAATTATAGAATTAGTGAAAGATACTATTGACATTGTTGAAGTTGTAAAACCTATTTATAACTTTAAAGCTTCTGATGTCTGATAAACATGGAGTACTAATTATGGCATACATAGTAAACGGAAGTATAGTATCAGATTCTGAATTTGAGGCGATCAAAAAGCATGAAATAGATAAATTTAATAAACAGTTCCTACATTGGGAAATACTGTTTGTAGCTGTTATTTCATTTGCAATTATATTTCTAATCTCATACTGCGTATATGATGTAATACACAACGGTTATACGCCTACGTGTATTTGTCATTAGCTGAGGTTCTAATGAAAGAAAGATTTATTGAACACTATATCATTCAAGAAAAGAACCCTAGAACAGGAAAGTGGAAAGACATTTATAAATGGTTTAGCACACTTGATGACGCAAAATCACATTTTGAGCGTGTTAAGATAGACCATCCAAATCACCCATTCTACTTCAATTATGATGAAGGAGAGGTCCCAGAAGTTAGAATTATTCATAGAGTAACCTATGATGAGATTGCAGAGGTAATAGCGTGAAATGTAATTGTTGTGATAATAATGCTGAGTATATATTTACAGAGTGTAGCGATGAAATGTGCTTATGCGAGAAATGTGCATTGTGGATTGAAAATGTCAACTATGCAAGAGAAGATATTGATTTAAATAAAGTTCTTAAAAGTTCAGGTGTCGATAGCTTTGATAGATTGCATACAGCATTCTGTGAATATCTCCAATATCAGTCTTATATTAAAGATATTGATCAGTTGATTATTGATCTTAATTACTACTATGATGATTTCAAATCGTTGAATTATGAGATAGAATATAATTAAACAATTTTATACGCTTTTATTTTCTTGTTGACAGAGTTGATGATAGTATTACTCTTAAAGCTTCAGAGTAGGTGTTATATGAAAGTTTACAAAGCATTAACGATACTCAATCATATGCCACTAGACTGGTGTGTTTTATGGGGTGACTCTAATAATATACTTCACCCTGTTTTAGATGTATATTATAATAAATATTTACATAAGACTTTTGTGACTCTATTTAAAGAAAGTGATTTAGAGGCATATAAGAATGAGTTGTCAGTAAAAGATTTTGCTAATATGTTATTAAGATTGCCAATAAGCTCTTTTGACAGTAAGTTAGTGTTTAACAACTTTCAGGAAACAGATTATTGTAATGTTGGAATGTTTGAATCTACTTCAGAGGTTTTAAACATAAAAGGGTTCAGGAGAGCAAAGTACACAGAGTATGACTATACGCTTAAACAAAATAAAAAGCATCATTACGTTAGAATGATGCTTTTTAACGACAATATTGACAGACGAGGATAATTATGGCTGGGATAGATAAAATCTATTTAAAGAATTATAACGAATATAAATGTCTTAAATCATTTTTAGCTAGATATGATTCTATGTTCTTTAAAGTATATAATTATAGCTTGTTTGGAATGTTATATGAGTTAGGCAGTTCATACTTTAATGAGATTGATGAACATCCAGTCTCGAATTTTTCTTTAGCAGCCGATGTGTTTATTATTCAACACTTTTTAGATGAAGATATTAGCTCTATGCCTAATGTGTGGAATAGATTAAAAGAACAGTATGGTGATGACTTTGACTCTATAAGGAATCACACTTCTTGTTATGATAAATATAGATTAGATTTATCAGGATGTAAGATTAAATTAGTGAAGTCTTCTAATAATAAGACACTTAGACATATAAAACGTGAACATTGGTCACATTGTTCTATCCATTTTGTAGGAAATAAAACTGCTTTTAAAAAGAAAATAATTATACTTTATCCGGAGTTTAATTATTTTTATAGATGTTTTTATGATTGGAGAAATGGATGTAAGTATGACAGGTATGATCAAGTAAATTGCAACTTCTTTTGTGAAGAAACGTCTATGAAACAAATAATTAAATATATAACAAATTCAGGCTTAAAGAAAGACGATACTATTCTTGTTCATTGCTGGGACTTAAATAACGATGGTGAGTATGAGAAAGAAGCCGATTATGAGTTTATAGTTATATAGAATTATATTATAAATTACAACTTTATATATTACTGCTATTAATAAGATATTACAATGACATTATGCATAGGAGATAATGTATGTTAAAGGCGGATATACTGAATGATCTTAATTTTGTGCTTGAGTTTATTTTGCCAAAAGAGATCTCTGATAACCAAGACCGCATTAAACTATCAGTTCACCGTGTGGATGTTCCCGTAGTTGAAATTCCAATATGTCCAATAGGTCATAAATCTATTCCTATTAGATTATCAGGTGAGATACACAGCATTGAGTATTATAAATTCGTAAAAGATGTTTTACCACTTATAAACAGATGGGTAAACAGCATATATTGTACGTGTAGTAAATTACATAGCAGTAGAAGCAATAAATTTGTAGAAGCACGTCTGTATGCCTATAGAAAGGATAATAGTTTGTTTAAGAAATGGGACCTTGAAGAATTTTATCCATTGTTTAATTCAAATGTTGAGTACTTTTCTGGAGACGCGGTAGAATTAATATTTAAATTTGAAAATATGGTTGAGGTAGATGATAAGCCAATGTACGATATTAGCAAATATATTAAAGAATACAAAGATAGAGAGAACCACTGCGGGTATTGCGCTTATTACTGTGTTGAGGGTGGTAGATGTTATATGTGTAAAAATCATAACTTGTTTACACAAGAAATAAGTTTAAAACAGTATGTTATTAAAAGAGTGTCAGAAGATTCAAACAAAGAATTCATAAATTCAAAAGAAGCTATCGATTTAAAGGCAAAGATTGATTTACGCAAAAATGTGTATGACGATTTTAATGAATATGTAGAAAAGCAAAAAGAAATTTTAGATCAAGAATTGGAAGATAAGCGTAAAGAGTTGTCAGAATTACAGAGTGAATATAGTCGTAAGATGATAAGGTATACTAAAGATAACGTAAACAAAGCGCTTTACTCATTGTACTGAATTTGAGTTATTCTAATTCAAACATTACAATATTAAAGTAATGCTAGAAATATTACTTGTTTAGATTTAAAATTATGAAACGCTTCTTCAGTGGCTACTATTTATTATCATTCTCTAACTGATCACCTATGTGTTTGTCTAGTGCTTCTTTAGACGTGAACGCCCCGCCGCCATTTTTATTAGCAAATAGTTTAATTTTAGCTTCTGTATATACGTCAAATGGTGATTCCCTAAAAGTTTTATATTTATCATCAATTCTAGAGTTTTCATAACCAGTTATCCAGCACACCAGCATACAAGTTAGAGTGTCAGATATTTGCTTTTGCATATCCTTAGGTTGATCTTTTACAATTTTATAAATATTCGCTCTAACTTGATCTACTGGTTTGTAGTGCTCATAGTAAAACGGGCTTTGCGCACGTTTAGTTTGATTTATAATAAATGATTTTTTATCATCATCATACCCATTTGTAAATGTAATTTTAGTTGGAATAGAATCAAACTTAACGTCTATACCATAGTTTCCATAAAGTTCTTTAAAATCTTTCGTTGATACGTATCTACTATCTTTATCAGTGCATGCTTGTGACATAGCAAATACAGCTGATTTAGCGACACTCTCATTGTCATAATTAAGTGTACTTAGCCATTTTCTAAAGTTAGCAGAATTACTCTTTATGTCAAACACGTAGTTATAACCGGCTTTCACTATCTCAACAACAGCTTCTGAGTATGCTACAGCACATACATCTGACCAACTTCTAATTAAGTTACCTATAGTTTTATTAAGAATAGCCGCTTCTTTAGTAAAATTATCACCTAACTCACTTTTAATTCTTGTAAGCTCTGCAATAAATTTGCCGATTATGTCTGTAGCAAGCTTTCTACCAGAAGCTTCATTTTTAATAATACTATCTAGCTCACTATAATTTTTGCTAACAATAAGCATTAGAATATCCTCATTTTCTCAAAGTCTAGAGATTACTGTATATAGCTAGACTCTTTATGTCAACTCGTATTTACTACTAATTGATATTTTAAAAATAGCACATTTTAGATAGACTGTTTTAGCACTTACTCTTTGTGACTATAAGAGTAAAACTACAATTATCTTAAAATTTTTGTTTACAAGACTAATTAGTTTAGTTATAATATACTCATAAATTAAATGGAAAATGGATTCCATTTAATCACATAGGAGAGAAAATCATGGGTTACACACTTCATCAAATTCACACTCACTTTAACGAAGTAGTTAAATCTTACAGATACGCTTTTACAGAAGTTCCATGTTCACAAGAAGTTGAATACACTTCAAATGGAATTAATAGATCAGTTTTTCTTCAATCAAAACGTGATTCTAATGTTACAGTTAAAGTTGCTCTTGAAAGCAAAAGAATATTCGATAATAAAAACTCACGTTATCTCAACATAATTGAGATCAGTACTGATAAATTTAACCTTACTGGAATGTGTTATTCCTATAATGAGATATTCTATTATGTAGGTAAAAACTATTACTCTAAAGATGTTTTTGACGCTATACAAGCAAATAAAAAGAATGAAGATCGCTTTAATTCTAAAACAAATTATGGTACTACACAGTACTTAGACTTAGAGAAATTATCTGATAATACAAAATCATACATTCACAAACTTGTATCTTCGAGATTGGATCTTAGTAAAGATAGCTACAATTTATACGATGTTTACTTCTCTTATAGAGATCTTGGTAGAGAACTTGCTATTGTGATTAAACGTGATAATAAGAATTTCTCTGAAACTCTCTGGTTCGACAAAAAAGATCTCGCTACTTCAAAAATTAGTTTACAGAAATAGAATTCTGTGTTATAATACCATCATAAATTAGAGGGAATAGTGGGATTCCCTCTAACACATAAGGAGACAGCTCATGAACGAACTTATAAGTGTATCTTACTTCAAAAACTCATTTACAAACGATAACTCAATAGAATATTTCGCAAAGACTAAAAAGAAAGAAGCGACAACATTCGCTAAAACAATCTCTAAAGAGACAGGTCGTAGAGCAAGCGTTTGGAAATGCAAAGGTTACTATAATGGAAGCGATTTCTGTGAAGTAGAATCTTCTCATATCGCAGTTTATGTAGATGGTAAGAAGTGTAAGTAATATGAAATATTATGTTATTAAGAAAAAGTGTGATGGTGTTTATTTGCTCGACAGTCGTAATCATGTTGTATTATCTACAAACGATTATAATGAAGCAAATAAACGTATTTATGATTGCTTAAAGTCTAGTAAAGAATTTTGCACTTATGTTCTTTGTTCACAAAAAGATAATAGTCACTATTTAGAAATACTTTTTGAACGTAAGTCTTTGTAGAGGTAATGCTATGCCTATAAATGAATCAAACAAGCAGCTATTAGAATCTTATGGTATCACTCTTAAAAAAGAGTTAAAAGGTTCTTCAGTTCTCCAATTAAATGGATTTAATAAAGACACAAAAATTTCTAAATCTCTTTATGAAGTACTACTATCTGCTCTAAGTAAAGCTGATACTAAGAAGCATATAGATCTTCCTGATATTACATTTGGTATTGAGTTTGAGTTTGTAGGCAGTTATTTATCGAAAGATTTATCTGAATTTAATAAAGAAATGTCAAGACTACTACATGATAAGTATATCTACTTAGGTGAATATACGCATAACGATGGTGATTGCTATATATTAGGTAGGGATGGCTCTATACGTTATAGAAACTCATATTTACCTCAACCGTTTGGTTATGAATTATCTACACCAAAGCTTAATTTTAACAGCGAAGATGATATAGCAACTTTGTCAAAAGTTATTTCTTTAATAGAAAAGCATCTTAAGGGTTACGTAAATCAGTCATGCGGTACTCATATACATATAGGTTTTAAATCAGATAATGTAGTTGCAGGTTCTGTACGTAATACTCTATCTGCGTATAATTGTATGGAAAAGAGAGTGTTTGATACGATAGTGCCTACGTCACGTAGACGAAATAAGTATTGTAAACCAACATCTATTTACTTACACAATAAGTACCAAAAACTTAGTTCTAGATTCTGTGAATTTAACTATAATGGCTCATGCAAAAAACTTCACTTTGAATTTAGACAGTTAGAAGGAACACTTAATTTAAACCTAATTCTTAATTGGGCTAGATTACAGTCTTACATACTATACGACTTATTAACAAACGCATCAGATACTGCTTATTTATCGTCTGTTACGCGTAAGAATATATTTGAGATTCTTACATACTATGATCTGGATACGAAACTAATAAGCTTCTTTATAGCACGTGTTATTAGTTTTAGATCACGAGCACTTCAATCTTCATAGAATTCTTTGTATATTATAGTAATAAATGGAATGTGTCCATTTATTCATAGGAGGGTTGATTATGTGTGAAATTTACGGGTTCTGTGGATCAGTTTCTACAAATCTTAATAAATATACAGACGAATTTTGGTTGCATTCTAGAGTGCATCAGGATGGGTTTGGATTCTATTTAGCTGATAAAAATGATTTTTATGTGAATCAAAATTCAGCTATGACTTTGATTAATAAGTTACAGAAAAAGAAATTTAATTCTAAATTAGCGCTATGTCATATACGATTTAAAACACATGGTCCTGCATCTATATCTAATTGTCACCCGTTTATTATAAAAGATACACATGGCACAGAATGGTCTCTTATTCATAATGGTTATATAGATGATACACCTGTGACTGCAGCATTAGGTACTATACAGCAGGGCGAGACAGACAGTGAAAGAATTCTTCTTGCAATAATTGAAGCAGTTAATTCTTTTTATGAACATTCTTTTATTGAATACGAAGAAGAGTTACTTAATAATTTGTATATGAGAATAGAGTCGACTCTATCTGAACTTTCAGACTTAGGTAAAGTAAATCTTATCTTTACCGATAATAAAACGCATAATATGTATGTATATATGAATCACCCTAACACGTTGTTTTATTTACAAACATATACAGGCGTACATATTTCTACAACTAAATTATCAAATGAACCATGGGTTGCTGTAGAACCATACAAACTTCACATATTAAATAATGGAAAGAAATTAGACTATTAAGTAAAGGATTAATATGAGCGATACGATTGAATCAGCAGTTGAGTCACTGAAAGAGTTAAATGATCTTGAGTTTGAACTTCTATTTATCGATGGGATTTATAAGAAATTAAAGTCATTAGATAGAAATGACATTCGTACTGAAACTATGCTATTTATGTATATGTCAGTAATTGAATCACTCAAGAAATATAAACTTCTTGTTAAAGAGGGTGGTAGAGAAATACTTCATAAAGAGGTAGTAGATCTTTTAATTTCAAAAGGCGAGTTTTATTTAACAGGAGTTGCAAATGATGAATCTAGAGCACCTTATGTGCAACAGTCAGTTAATGATTTAAGAGAAATAGCAAAAGAACTATTGTTTACATTAAAGAAAGAATTAGTAGAAGATCCTAAATACGCTAATCTAAGTCCTTTGTGAGGTAATTATGTTTGTGTCTAGTATATTATTAGTAATAGCTTCACTTATCATAATTCTTTCAGTAATTTATGTAATATATTATTTCGTTTCAAAGAAGTAATATAAATTAAAGTGTATCAGATTAAATCATTTTAGTGAAACAATCTGATACACTATTTTTGTTTACAAGTATTTAAATTTGTATTATAAATAATTCATAAATTAAATGGAAAATGGATTCCATTTAATAGTACTTGGAGACTTTTATGGACATCAATGCTTTCACTGCAATGTTTGCTATATTTATTGTATTTCCAGTAGTTCTTGCGCATTTATTAGTCCATTTTGCTATGACACATGGAGATACTATTGATCGTACTTGGAAAGAAACAATTAATGAGAATAAAAATGATTCAATTTGACGCATCATTTTTATTTACAAGTACTTAAATCTGTATTATAAATAACTCATAAATTAAATGGAAAATGGGTTCCATTTAATCACTCATAGGAGATTAAAAATGAAGTACAATTTAGTTGGAATAGACGGAAACGCTTTTTCAGTTATGGGTTACGTTATGAGCGCCATGAAAGAGTGCCGCTTTTCTAAAGAAGAACGCGATTCTTACTTCAAAGATGCTACATCGAGTGATTATAGTCATCTTCTATTTGTTAGCATTAAAGCCATAGATAAATGTAACGAAGTTGCTGATTCTGTTCATTAAACTAAAGTTACAATTTTAAATGGTGATTTTAGTTTACTTTCACTAAGTTTTTAGTTAATATAATTACAACAAATCAAGGAAATAGGTTCCTTGATTAAAACCTACAAAGGAGTTAACCATGTCTCTTGGAAATGATCGTATTACTCGTTCTAACTTTCGTCGCTATCTTATGAGCCGTTGTGGGCTTTCATATTACACAGCGTCACTTTACATTTGGTCTTTAAACACTCTGTCTAAGAATCTCTACAAAGAAGATATCATTGACGGATCTATTTACGATATAAAGAGTCTTCATAAGCTTCTTGATCTCAAAACTAAATTATCTGAGTCATGTATTTACAAAGAAGTAAATGATAAATGTAAAGGGAATGTTACTCCAAGTTTAAGGCACTATTATAACTTTATGGCTTCAAATTCAACTTCAGATCACCATAGAGATCTTCATACAAAAGTTTTATTCCAGAGATAAATTTATCTAACACGGTATAGAAAATTTTCTATACCGTGTTTATTTTTATTTACAAGGACTAAGATTTGTATTATAAATAATTCATAAATTAAATGGAAAATGGGTTCCATTTAATAATATAGGATTAAGTTATGAAACTCCCACATATTGAACTAGTTAAAGAGATGATCGATAAAGGGTACATCTCTGTAAATAAACATCCTGAGTACGATCTGTATATTTACAATTATACAAAGAAAGCTTCAGGCGAGCACGTGTGGAATGAAGCAACTGAATTCTGTCGCGGTGTTATTTGTGATAAAGACTATAATATAATTGCACGATCTTTTGAAAAGTTCTACAATTATGAAGAACTCGTAAATGACTGTAAAGATATTCCAGATCTTCCATTTGAAGTATATGAAAAATTAGATGGCTCACTTGGAATCTTGTATTTCGCAAATGGTAAACCATACGTAGCAACTCGTGGTTCATTTGTATCAGATCAAGCTAACCATGCTAATAAATTACTTTATTCTAAATATGCTGATAAACTTCATTTATTAGACAGATCAAAATCTTATCTGTTTGAGATAATTATCCCACACGGACAAGATTCAAATTTAGTTGTAGATTACGGTGATACTGACGACTTATTCTTATTAGCAGTGATAGATAATGAGTCAGGAAAAGAATCAGATATTTCTGATTACAAAGATTTGTTTAAAACTGCAGATAAGTTCGATAATGTGAAAGACTACTTGCAATTTCGATTAGATTCAGATGGGTCTAATCGTGAAGGTTTTGTAATAAAATTCTCTAATGGTTTTCGACTCAAATTAAAATTCAAAGAATATTTCAAAGCTCATACTGCAAAACAGTATCTTACTAAGAAACTAGTTCTCGAGTCTCTTATAAATAATAATGCTGATAAACTACGATCAAAGATCGCTGATAATTTATCAGAAGAAGCATTACTTTACTTTGATGATATTGTAAATGAGTTAGAAAATGAATTCTTGAAAATTGAGTCATTATGTAAATCAGAATACAAAGATAACTTTGAGTCACGCGCTGACGCAGCTAAATATTTTAAATCATGTAAATATCCTCATGTAATGTTTGCAATATATGATAATAAAAATTACTCGAAATTAGTTTGGAAACTTGTCTAACATCAACAAATAAAAATCACATCTAGGAGAAAACTATGGTAGCTGTAAATAAAAAGAACTTAAGTAACATAGGTAAATATGGCGTATTATCTGAGCTTTTTAAGAGAGACTTATCAGCTTCTATTGTGTCTAATCGATGCAATAACATTTCTATTAAATACAAAGATGGCTCACAATCTATAGCTGTCGTAAGGGCTACAAGATCAGATAGGTTTGTAACTCACTTCTTTGATGAACGATATCACGATAAAAATAACCCAGTGTCATATTGGATTTTCTGTAAAATAGATGATGATAATATTTCACACTATTATGTGTTAACACATTCTGATGTTGATAAGATTCAAACTGTAATGAACAGTAATAATCGTAGCATACCTTCTGGTGGAGTAGATTGCATAGATCTTAGCTTTATCAAAAGCTATGAAAATAGATGGGATCTAATTACTAATCATATGTAATGCACTTTTTGTTTACAAGAACTTAAAATTGTATTATAAATAATTCATAAATTAAATGGAAAATGGATTCCATTTAATTATATATGAGATTGAAAAATGGCAGTGATAAGAGTTGAAACAAGAATCGTAGAGGCTGAATATGGTAATTGTGACTAAAGATGATATGATAGCTTGGTCTATTACCATTATACTAATGGTAGCTTTCATGGCTTTTTGCTATTACCAGTTATAGTGGAGGTTGTTATGACTGATAACTTTAAGCTTATTAAAGAGTTTATCCAATCTCAATGGGATGGTCAATTTGATTCCTTTACTGATATATTTTATACAATAGAAATTATAGGTCGTGCCAAAGACAACGCTGATATTATAGCAGGTAACCACAAATTCAAAACATACTATATCAGAACAATGGAATATCTTGATAAGTACGAGAATGAAATTAAATTGCTAAGCGACACACTTAATATGAGAGCTTATTTTTCAGTTAACTATAAATCTATGAAGCAAGTGACTCTTAATACGATGGCTGAATATGCAGACCGTATTGCACGTGGTAACTTTGATAAGCCTTACTCAGTATTTGATTCAACTGCAGCTAAGTATGTAGAACTAGCTAATCAGCTTTGGATAGTTGATGTTGATAAAGATGATGCTGATCATTATAGCCTTAACACGCCTATGACAGTAGATGATCTTGTCAATAATTATATTAAGATAATTGAGTCATGTGAACCTAAAAAGAAAGTTGTTACTGTAATTCCAACAAAGTCAGGTAAACATATTATTACTCATCCGTTTAGCATTACAGAGTTTCTGAACAAGACACCTCGTAATAAAACCATTGATGGTCTTATTAAGAAAAATCATCTTACACTTCTTTATGAGAATATTAAATAAGGAGAATAAGGTATGAAATGGCATTATATTAAAGATGATGGTTATCCTAAATGGTATGCCAATATAATAGTGAAGTGTGAGGATGGTGACGTGCTTAAAACGGGCTACTCATCCTATGATGACGATGAAGATTATCACCATAAACCTTTTGCAGTATCTTTCTATGATGATGAAGGTTTTGATGTTAATATGGGGTCTCTGCAATGGATTAATGTCGTTGCATGGTGTTACATAGATGATGTTTATGAAGAACTACAAAAGAAGGATGCACTTTTTTATTTACAAGAAGTAGAATCCATGTTATAAGTAATTCATAAATTAAATGGAAAATGGATTCCATTTAATCATTTAGGAGAAAGAACAATGACAAGCGAAGAATACAGCAAATTTCTTAAAGACTTAGAGCGTGATATATTCAGTAACTATCCTATTATCGGAGCCGCCAATGCTAAATCTATTGTTAGTAAAGCTGATATGGAAAAGCACAGTTACAGTGAGTATGAAGTTGAGCAATATGCCTACGATTTAGCAGGCTTTGTTGAGGGCTGCATTAAAGAGTATGCAGAAAACTGCATTAGAGAATGTAAGGAGCAAAGCAATGAAGTGTGACAACTGCAAGAATCAGGCAACAATGCACAAACATTATATGACAGCAGACGGAAAATTTGCTGATTTGTATTTGTGTGGAAAGTGCTTTGCAGACAAGTTTTTACGTTATGATACTTGTCAGTTGTGTGGAAATTTTATCACTAGCATTCCATACGTTGACAATCAGGGGCGAAAATATTGTTCTTTCGATTGTGTAAAACGGTTTATGGGGTATGATGATTGTTCTGAGATTCAACCTCCAGAAGAACTTGTAAAAACAATTTACCATGTTGTTAAAGTAAATTCAGATGATTCTTTCAACCCAACAACAAAGAATATTATTTACACTGATAGTGAAAAACAGGATGCACAAGAAATATTCTCAAAAAGAGTTGCAGAATCACAAGATAGTGAATTATATGCTCTAGTGTGTCAAAAAGTAATTATGAAAGTGGTATTAAAAGAAAAGGGAGCTTTGCATGAAAGGTCATAAGTTATATCTTTCTATTACTCATTACGACGACCTCCCAAAACAAACCATTTTTCGTAAAGTACAAACTTCTTTTCTAGGGGGCAATTAGCCCCATCTATTTGACACATAAAATATCTGTGCATTTTTTAGTTTACACTAAGTGGAAAATGAGTTATATATAATTCATAAATTGGATGGAATGGATCCATTCATTAGGGATAAGGATATTTGGCATGGCAATTCAGTTCACAAGCAAAAAAGAAATAGTCGAAAAACTTCGTAAACAGATTGCTGACAAAGACTCCACTGCAATTCATACCCTTATGTTTGTGTATGACCGTCAGGTTGCTGATGAACAACGTCAGGAAACTGTTAAGTATCACAACGGTGTAGGGTTTAAGCCACAGGATGCCAAACTAGGTTCATCCTTTGCAAAATGGTACCGGGGCAAAGGGTTCTTCACTGCAAAACAGTTAACCGCTGTGAAACGGATGGTTACTAAATACGCAGGCCAGGTTGTCGAAGCGAAAATCTGTGAAGGTGAGATTCGTCAACTAGAACGTGGTTCATGGATTTGGGGATAGAAAAATTCCTACTGACAGCAATTCCGTTCTGTGATATAACATACTCATAAAATGAATGGAATGGATCCATTCAATAAACTCAAAAGGAGAGAACATCATGACAGTTAAGGAACTGATTGAGAAATTAAAAGAGTTTGATGAGAACTTGGAAGTTTTAGTTTCGGCAGATGGTGGCACTTTCTGTTTAGATGATGCAGTAATTCAAACAGAAACTTGGCATACAAAAGACGGTAAAGATATTGAGCGGTTGGGTATTAACTTTGATTAATAATAGGAGAAATAACAATGACAGCTAGAGAACTTATTGAAAAATTAAAGACAGTGGATCCTGATATGGAAGTTGTCATTGAAGCCCCTGATTCAGGTTATTACACTGATGAATATTACGAGTACGGAATTGACGAAAAAGACATTGATACTAATTTCGGAAAGTTCTCAATTGGGATTGGTTAAGTAGAAAACATTATGGCAGACTATAACAACATAATCTTTAAACCTCGCAAGAATTCTGGCTTTGTTATTAAGTTCCGACTTACGCCTGAAAAAGCAGATGAACGACAAAAGGATCGTGAACAGCATATTGCTAAATGGCATTCTGATCCTTACGCTGGTGCAGAGCTTGACTTCCATAAAACATTTTATATGTGTAAAACATATAACTCTATTGCAGGAATTAAAAACTCAGCTCACAATTTCACTGAACCTTGGTATCTTGAAGACTTTATCGCATTTATCTATAAAGTAAATGATTATGATTTTCCATGTGCTGCTTATGTGAATGGTAAGTTTGTAGAGTTTAATAATTTATCTGATGAAGATTGCGATGTTTATCGTTCATATTCTGGGTCTTACGTTGAAGATGTAAATCCTCTCTGGGTTCGTGAAAATAAATTTAAAATTTAGTTTACATTTCAAACTTTCCAATGTATAATATATCTATAATTTAAAACGTTCTTTGACAACTGAATAAGAGAAAGATATCTATTTAATTTGTTTGGAGAGGTACAGAGAAGTGGTCAAACTCGGAGCGCTGTAAACGCTTTCCATTCGTGGTTCGGAAGTTCGAATCTTCCCCTCTCCATTATAGCGGATTAGTTCAGAAGTAGAACAGAGGTCTTATAAATCTTTAGTCGAGAGTGCAATTCTCTCATCCGCTACCATGGGAAATTAGTTTAATTGGTAAAATAACCGGCCTTAGTTTGGGCCGTTAGATGAACGTTCGATTCTTTCATTTCCCGTTAATCTTATTGTGGTTGGATTAAAAGCGTCCATCCTTAATGAGTGTGGCAATCGCCACTCGCATATCCTGATTGCACCATCTAACAAGATGGGAAACGCATTAAAGCTACATCGCCCTCTGGTGTAATGATCTGCACCATGACAAATCAGTTAAAGTAAAATTTAACGAATGAGTAAATAGGCGGATCAGGCTATACATCAAATTGACAGAGTGAAGTGTAATGGTGTATAGGTGAGTGGTCACTCCGATTGAAGTAGACAATCACCCCGTAACTGGTAAGGATTGTACTCCACTTTGGTGTAACAGCACGCAATGAGATTATTTTAGAGAAATCTCTAAGCCTCTTATTCTGTGATTTGAATAATGCTCAAACATGAGATTCAATAAAGTCCATGATTCCTGTATGAGACTTAAGTACACGGTCTCTTAGGGTTATGGCAGCCCATAGTAATATGGGTATTTTACTCCAGTAGCTCAATTGGATAGAGCAATCGCCTTCTGCCCGCGTGGTGTAATTGGAAGCACAATAGTCTTCTAAACTATTAGTCCCGACTCGGATTCGGGCGTGGGTATTTAAAGTTTCTTAGGGCAAGTAGTTTACAATAGGGCAAAACACCACTCGCGAGGCATAGAAACATGCGGAGAAAGAGGTTCGAATCCTCTCTTGTCCATTTCTCTCTGTATGGAATCAATACATAGAGTTACTTGTAGGGAATTAGTTCAGTGGCTAGAATAGCGGTCTCCAAAATCGCAGACAAATGTTCGACTCATTTATTCCCTGTTAAATTCACGTAGCACATATTTACATTATTCTCCTTAGAATTATTTCTCATCCTTTACTTATTATTGTGCATTTATAATTTATAACAAGTAATGTTGTGAGATATGATTTGTTATTATGGAGATTTGCTCGAGTGGTTTAAGAGGTCTGACTGCTAATCAGATATACAGTTTAGTTTGTATCGTAAGTTCGAATCTTACAATCTCCGTTTAATAAACCCATTATATACCTAATCAGTATATAATGGGTTTATTTGTATGAATAAGAAATTCTTAATACAGTATGACATAAATTAGTTTAAATTACATTCACTTTTCTATTTACAAGTGATTAAGAATAGCTTATAAGTAATTCATAAATTAAATGGAAATTGGATTCCATTTAATTATTCGTAGGAGATCTTAAAATGAGTTACTGTTACACAATAAATTCGATCGGTTTAAATATCGTATTTTTCGCAAGTGCTCATTCTGCATATAATTACGCAGTAAAGCATAATATTAGAATGACAAACGGCAAGATTAAGATACATCGTTGCAGAGCAGATGTAGCTATTTCTGTTCGCAAAGATTTTACTGAGATCTTAAAAGAAGAAAATAAAACAAAATAATGGGTATTTTGTTTAACGCAAAGGGTAAATAATATGAACAATCCATTCTACGTTTTAACAGTCTACAGAGATTCTTCTAAAGAAAAAGACTTTATGAATATGTACGATATTAAAGTATTTCAAACACTAGAAGAAGCAAAAGAGCAGTCGTTAGATAATGACTATAAAGACAAGGCCTGGAATATAGAAGAATGCTACAAATTGAAGATAACAGATCTTAATAAATCAGAAGACGATAATCTAATTGAAGATGGAGTAATTTATAGACCTCTTGCTAATATAGAAGAATGGCCTATTTACGATCGGTGTTGTAAAACTCTCGGTGAAGCAAAAAAGCATGCTTTAAAATGCATAGAAATAGAGCACTGTGAAGTCTATATTGAAAAGTCAAAAAGTGCTATTATAGCTTCAAATTTTATTTACAAATAGCTAAAAATAGCTTATAAATAACTCATAAATTAAATGGAAAATGGATTCCATTTAATAAACCAAAGGAGCTTAAAATGGCAGATCTCAAGAAAGAATTCAAGTTCAGTAAAGTTGCTTGTACATCTTATCGTAAAGTAAATCTTCCTGTAGTTGAGATGGTGCTTATAGACGCTGATACTGATAAACCAAAACTTAGTATATCAGGTGACTTATGGAATGCAACTCATACTCATGTTGTAATGTTCGGACAATGTCTTGATGAACTTGCTAAATTTGATGAGTTAAATTCTGATCCCACATTTAAAGAACTTTATCGTTTATGGAAACTTTATCATTTGAACGATATGTGTCCAGCAAGTAGATCACAAAAAGATGCTTTGATAGCAGAATTTGGAGTAATTCCGAATTATGATAAAGCTTGTGAATATCTTAAAAGCATTGATTTATATGAAGATGAAAACAATTATGAATATGGATCTTCTTGGGTTTATCACAAAATTCCTAATAACGAACTAAATCTTATTAAGTCACTTCTTTCTGACTAATAAAGATATACATTGCTTCAAACTTTACAAAAATCTTTAACAAACTCTATAAAGGAGAGTATAATGCGTTACTTCAATCTGTTTGTCTATGGTACACTGATGTCCAACTTCCGTAACAACATGTTCATTCCAAAGTGTGCAAAAAAGACTCTAGGTTTTATCACAGGTAATCTTTATCATTACGCCTGTGGTAATTATCCGATGGTTCAGATTCCTAAAACACAGGACCAAGTAACTGGTTCATTTGACTATCTCAATGATTATCACAAACAAGTTGAAAATAAGAAAGATTCACTTCCATTTAACTTGGAGTTTGGTAGAGTTTACGGTGAGTTATATAGAATTCCACTTCTGGATAATACTGAAAAGTCATTAAGAGAGATTGACAGAATAGAGAGATTTAATCCAAATAAAAATAATCAACTGTACCACAGAACGCTAGTTCCAGTTCAAACATCTAATGGTATTGTAATGGCGTGGGTTTATTCTATTGAACAGTTACCAAAAGAGGTTGTTAGAATACTTAATGGAGATTGGCAATCTTGCTTTAATATTTCTATAACAACTAAAGTTGTGAGTAAAAATAAAAGAGTTAGTTGGATAAAAACTAAACATAAACCTGAGTTTGGGCAGGTGATTGATGAGATGGATAGAGAGATGGATGAGAAATACGATGATGAAGAGGATGAAGATGAAAGTTGAAAATGAAGCTTCATCACTAAAGAATACTGTGACATAAATAACGAGATAAACAGTTTTCAATAATCAGAAAGCAGGGATAGTCATGGAAATGATAATTTTTATTTCTGTATTTTATGGAATTCAGATACTGCTACTGATTATTGGATTCTGTTTACCTAATGATAATAAAGTGCAAGGAAGTCTACACTGTAAAGACACTATCATCTATAAAGAGAAATTTGACGATGATGTTATTGTAGTATATGAAAGCGAACTTGATCCGGATTACGCTGTTCTACATGAAATAGAAAAATTTAAAGATCATGCGTGATTTTTGTTTACATGATAGATAATCTGTATTATAAATAATTCATAAATTGGATGGAATGGTTCCTTCCAATAAACCTAATTGGAGATAAGAACATGAAATGTAAATTTGAAAAGAAGCTTAATCTTGAAGGTGCTCGTAAAGTTGCTGATCAGATGGCAAAAGATTTTACTAACATGACTGGTATCGAGCTCAATTTCAGTAACTTCTATATTGATAGTCCTTGCTATGGCTACATAGATAAATTGGAAGACTTTCCTAAAGATGATCCTGACTCATTATTTGTATTTCAGTTTAGTGAAGCAGATAATCACTATGAAAATGTTAGTATAATTCCTTCATTGAATAAAGTGATGGTTTGGCGTTCATTGAGTGATGATAATCCGTATGACATGGATGGAGAAGATGGTGGCTCAGAGGGTGCAGTAAATCCAGCTACAGGATTTGCTGATTGGGAAGATGAATTGAAAGATGGGTCTTACCCATTAGAAGCGTGGGCTAACTATCGTAGATTGAAATAATAAAAGAACGATGATGTAAATAAAGCTGGTGATTTTTATTTACATCATCTATAAAGTGATTTATAAATAACTCATAAATTGGATGGAATGGTTCCTTCCAATAAATTTAATTGACTTACTTAAGTAATAGGTAAGGAGAAGCTTAAATGAAAGCATTTAGTCCTCAGGGTACGTATTTGTTAGAACACAAAAAATATCGTGTATGTGTTAAGCATTTGAGAGAATGCAGGCGAACAGAGTATCCGGAAAAGTTCAAAGGTGTTAAAGTTTATTATTATGGAGTTACTAGCGACGGTTGTTGTATATTTACAGCAAAACCTAAGCGTGAAGGTTTGCCAGCCTTTACGATACACACTGCAGCTGAACTTCACAATATGGAATTGTAAATTTCTATAAGGCACATCATGTATAATGAATTAAATCACTTCTTTAAATACTACCGATAGGAGTTATTATGGATAATAAGCTGTGTGTACTTGCTTTATATGGTTATACAGATGAGAACTCAGATAAACGTAAAACGTACCTAACAGTGACATATTACAATGACGCTGTTACTACTATGAAGAGTAAATCTTTAAATTATAATGGTAAGGCTACAATTCACTTTTATGATAATCCATCAGTAGAATTCTATGATAATTATGGTGAGAGAGTAGCGGATTGTAGTTTTAAGGATGTAGGGATTAAACCATACCTATAATCGGAGTTTACTATGGAGTTAAAATGGCTTAGAGGTAATCCACATGATTACGATGTAGAGAGTGGATCTACAGTTTATATTATAGCAAAAAGACACAATAAAATTCATTTCTTTCGTACTATATATTTTTACTTTGATGAGGCTCCTGCACGTAAAACACAAGAAGATAGAAATATATTTTCACACACTGGATTTGGACCTGCGTTAGATAATTTTAGAATAAGTGAAGTTCTATGTTTTCTACCGTTACCGCAAAAAGAAACTTTTATTTCTGATGCATTAAAATATTTTCCAGAATTGGAGAATATAATAGAACCAGACAAAAAAGAGATTTTAATTACAGAGCCACGTGATTATAGATTCGATTTGGATTATGATACTTAGGGAAGCGGAGGTAATATAATATGTTCTGTAAACATTGCGGGAAAAAGCTTAAATACGATATTAACAATGACACATACGTGATTTACAACGGTGACATTTATTGCAATACAAAATGTATGTTATTTGATGTAGATTATGGTGGTGTAGATGTAAGTTCTTTTTCTAAAGAAGATTGGGATGAATCTATTAGTTGGGATGGTGATACTAATGAAATGTCATTGCAAGATGCTATGAATATTCTAATACGCCATAATAAATGGCGTAGAGATGATCATGTGCCAAATAAGTATGAAATGGTAAATCCAACTGAACTCGGAAAAGCAATCGAAATCGCAATAGATTCTATACAGAAAATTATAGACGCTATTTAAAAGAACTTCACTAGAGGCAGTCTTATGAATATCAGATCAGTTATAATACCTATTTCAATGAAAGATAAGATCTACACAAAAGTAATTGATTCTGATAATGTCTCTAGCGTGTTTAATATACTTCAATCAAATAATCTTGATTTGATTACACTATATAGAAATTATAATCAGAATTATATTCTTGATGCTATAGTGAATGATGATATACAGACTTTCTCAATAGTAAATGAGTATTTCACTATACCTGTATCATTGGGAATTATTCCAAGCAATCTATGTGGTAATATAATTGTTTCAGCTACTAATTTAAATGGTGATTACATAGATCTAGATCCACTAATAATAAAGAAAGATCTGATTAACAATTTCAAATTCAAAGAAAGATTCTTTAATTTATAAAACTAATTATATCTAATAATCATATAAAGATGAATTCTTAAAACATTTTATAGAGGTAAATATGAATAATAAATTAGAAAGTCGAATTGCTCGTCTAGAAAGAATGCTTTCTAAAAGAGCTGTTAAGAACGAGCAGATGTTTAATACAGCTGACATCAGTGAAGCTATCAAAGATGCTTATAATGCGCTTATCTTTTTACAGAACGCTTCAAGTGATCTTGACTCAGATGATTGTTATGAGACTATAAATTCTATGTTAGATGAGCTTCAAGATGTCGCAGATAACTGGGGAATCAATGTAGGTTCTTATTAAAATTCTAAATTATCTAAATTATTTTTTAATCCCAATAACAGTAGTTATTGGGATTTTTTATTCAGAAAAAATTTTTATTTTTTTCTTCAATATCTATATTTATAGAATCAGTTAAGATTTCTCTAGTAATAGAAACTAATATTATATGATGAATAGTTTTATTAATTACACCGCTGATGACATTGTACCGTGAGCAACTCTCTGAGGCGCAGTAACTAAACGGATGAAGTTGAAAGCAGATGCTGGTCGGATTATGCTACGCGCTGATTCATTTGTGTTAGGCTGATCGGGTTCCGTGATAAATTTATTTTTATATATTATAGAAATTCTATTTATAGAGATGATATAAGATATACCCCAAGAGGCGAGTTCAATTGGGTTAGTATTTTTATGTCTTTAATCATAGACAGAATATATATTTTCCTGTTATATAATCTGATAATACGATTAATATATTCTATAAAATATAATTGGAATTATATTTCTGAATAATATATTTTCAGTTGTACTTTCTAGAAGATGATATAATTTAGATTGAATTTTCTAGATGATGAAGAATCCCTATAGATATTATCTCAGAAATACCATTGAAACTATATTTGTAAATTTTATCTATTTACGATAGAGATATTCTCAATGTCTATATATAAATTTAAACCCTAACATAATAAATGTTAGGGTAGATTAGTTT
>Ga0310697_10001072_pt1 | contig 33383 bp, 30 predicted proteins | sample 172DNAGHGlowgp2_FD_203883 | JGI IMG/M metagenome (GOLD analysis project Ga0310697, IMG submission 203883) | Sheep rumen microbial communities from Palmerston North, Manawatu-Wanganui, New Zealand - 1728 DNA GHGlow gp2 (v2) (version 2) | ecosystem: Host-associated > Mammals > Digestive system >... | reverse complement strand
TCTGTTCATCGTCAACCCCGCCGCCGGTGCGCGGGACTGCACCGCCGCCGTCACGGAGCAGGTCAACGCCGTCTTTGCCCGCCGGACGGACGACTATGAGGTCTACACCACCCGCGCCCCCATGGACGCCGCCGACAAGATCCGCCGGGAGGCCGACCAGGTGGGCGCGCTGCGGGTCTACGCCTGCGGGGGAGACGGCACCCTGAACGAGTGCGTCTGCGGGGCAGCGGGTCTGGACAACGTGGCGCTGACCCATTTTCCCAAGGGCACGGGGAACGACTTCATCAAGCTCTTCGGCGACGAGGCATCTCGCTTCCGCGATCTGGACGAACTGGTGGATGGAGAAGTGCGCCAGTTGGATGTGATAGACTGCAACGGGCGCAAAAGCCTGAACATCTGCTCCGTCGGCCTGGACGCCCGCATCGCCGGGGACGTACATCAATACAGCAGTCTGCCCCTGGTGGGCGGGGCCACCGCCTATGTGGTCAGCACGCTGGTCCATCTGGTCAAGGGCATCCGCCGCCCCATCCGGGTCAACTGCTGCGGCCAGCTCTACGCCGGGGACATGACGCTGATCTGCTGCTGCAACGGCGGCTACTACGGCGGCGGCTTCCATCCGGTGCCGGAGGCCAGGCCGGACGACGGGGCTTTGGACTTTCTGGTCATCAAAGGCGTATCCCGCCCGGAGGCCCTGCGCATCGTCTCCGCCTATTCCAAGGGCCGCTACGCCGACTTCCCCAAGTACATCACCCACCTCCGGGGCGATTACCTGGAGGCGGAAGCGCAGCAGGAACTGACCGTCAACGTGGACGGCGAGATCCTCCACAGCCGCAAAGTCTGCTTCCGCCTGGAACCGGGCGCGCTGCGCTTCGTCGTCCCCCGTGGTCTGCGCTATTTCGCCGAACAGCCCGCGGTGGAGGCGGCGCTGGTCTGAGTCAAATTGTATAAAATAGCCAGATTTGGCGCAAGATTTTTATGTATTTTCCCGCTTGTCAAATTGCCGGATTTTGACTATTATAATACGCGGATTAGCACTCATGTGTTAAGAGTGCTAAGTCCCGCGAGTCGTATGAAATTATTCGATATAGGAGGCACCCACAATGAAACTGAAACCGTTGGCGGACCGCGTAGTCCTCAAGCAGATCGAGGCCGAGGAGAAGACCCAGGGCGGTATCATCCTCACCTCCGCCGGCAAGGAGAAGCCGGAGATCTATGAAGTCGTGGTCGTCGGCCCCGGCGGGCTGGTGGACGGCGAGGAAGTGAAGATGGAGCTGGTCCCCGGCCAGCGCGTCATCATGGGCAAGTACACCGGCACCAACGTCAAGCTGGAGGGCGAGACCTACACCATCGTCCGCCAGAGCGACGTGCTCGCGGTCGTGGAGTAATTCAGGAAAGGAAGTAAGGACTTATGGCAAAGCAGATTATCTATGGTGAGGAAGCCCGCAAGGCGCTGCAGCGCGGCGTGGATCAGCTGGCGAACACCGTCAAAATCACCCTGGGCCCCAAGGGCCGCAACGTGGTGCTGGGCAAGAAGTTCGGCGCGCCGGTCATCACCAACGACGGCGTGACCATCGCCAAGGAGATCGAGCTGGCGGACCCCTATGAGAACATGGGCGCGCAGTTGATCCGCGAGGTCAGCACCAAGACCAACGATGTGGCCGGCGACGGCACCACCACCGCCACCGTGCTGGCGCAGGTGATGATCGACGAGGGCATCAAGAACCTGGCCGCCGGGGCCAACCCCATGGTCATGCGCCGGGGCATTCAGAAGGCCGCCGAGGCCGCCGTGGCCGCCATCCGCGAGAACAGCCAGCCCGTCAGCGGTACGGACGACATCGCCCGGGTCGGCACCGTCTCCTCCGGCGAGGCCGCCGTGGGCAAGCTGATCGCCGAGGCGATGGAGAAGGTGGGCCAGGCCGGGGTCATCACCCTGGAGGAGAGCAAGACCGCCGAGACCTACACCGAGGTCGTGGAGGGCATGCAGTTCGACCGCGGCTACCTCAGCCCCTACATGGTCACCGACCCCGACAAGATGGAGGCCAACCTGGAGGAGCCCTTCATCCTGCTGTATGACAAGAAGATCTCCAACATCCAGGAGGTCATCGGCCTGCTGGAGAGCATCGTCAAGATGGGCAAGCCCCTGCTGATCATCGCCGAGGACGTGGAGGGCGACGCCCTGGCCACCCTGGTGCTGAACAAGCTGCGCGGCACCTTCAACTGCGTCTGCGTCAAGGCCCCCGGCTACGGCGACAAGCGCAAGGAGATGATGGCCGACATCGCGGCCCTGACCGGCGGCGTGGTCATCTCCAGCGAGATGGGCATGGACCTGAAGGACGCCACCATCGAAACCTGCGGCCGCGCCCACCAGGTCACCGTGACCAAGGACACCACCACCATCGTGGACGGCTACGGCGCGGCGGAGGACATCGCCGACCGCGTGGCCGCCATCAAGCACCAGATCGAGACCACCACCAGCGAGTACGACAAGGAGAAGCTGGAAGAGCGCCTGGCCAAGCTGGGCGGCGGTGTGGCCGTCATCAAGGTCGGCGCCGCCACCGAGGTGGAGATGAAGGAGAAGAAGCTGCGCATCGAGGACGCCCTGAACGCCACCCGCGCCGCCGTGGAAGAGGGCATTGTCGCCGGCGGCGGCAGCGCCTACGTCATGGCCGGACTGGCCGCCGCGAAGGTTGCCGCCGAGCTGCACGGCGACGAGAAGACCGGCGCGAACCTGGTGGCCGCCGCCCTGCAGGCTCCCATCCGCCAGATCGCGGCCAACGCCGGTGTGGAGGGCGCCGTGATCTACGAGAAGGTCTCCAGCAGCGATTCCGCCAGCTTCGGCTACGACGCGGCCAACGACTGCTACGGCGACATGCTCAAGGCCGGTATCGTGGACCCCACCAAGGTCTGCCGCAGCGCCCTGGAGAACGCCGCCAGCATCGCGGGCATCGTCCTCACCACCGAGTCCCTGGTGGCCGACAAGCCCGAGCCCCCCGCTCCCGCCGCCCCGGCCATGGACCCCGGCATGGGCGGAATGTATTGAGAAGCAGCCCATAAAAAACCGCACATCCCGACGCCAAAACCGGCGTCGGGGTGTTTTCTGGTTTTATCCCTCGATCTCCTCATAAAACTCCGAGAGCAGCAGATTCTCGTTCTTCTCCATGGCCCATCTCACGGTCCACTGGCCGTTGAACACCAGCAGATTCCGCCCCCGCACGTCCTGGACCCAGAGCACGTCCCGGGGCAGGTTGTAGTCTCCGGCGTTGAAGTCGGCGTTGCCCACCCGGCGGATGAACTCGTGGGGCAGATCCCGCTGGCGGAATTCCACGCCGTACTCGCTCTTCATGCGGAAGCGCAGCACGTCGTATTGGAGGACGCCGACCACGCCCACCACCACCTGTTCCATGCCGCTGTTCGGGTAGAAGAAAATTTGAATCGCGCCCTCCTGGGCGATCTCGGTCATGCCCTTGGCAAACTGCTTGCGCTTCATGGAGTCGATCTGCTCGATGACGGCGAAGTGTTCCGGCGCGAAGGTGGGGATCCCGGTGAAGCGCTTTTCCTCGCCCACTTCGCAGATCGTGTCGCCGATGGAGAAGACGCCGGGGTCAAAGACGCCGATGATGTCTCCGGCGTAGGCCTCGTCGATGATGTCCCGCTCCTGGGCCATCATCTGCTGGGGCTGGCTGAGGCGCAGGGCACGCCCGCCCTGGACGTGGTAATACTCCCGCCCGCGCTCGAAGCGGCCGGAGCAGATGCGCAGGAAGCTGACCCGGTCCCGGTGGGCCTTGTTCATATTGGCCTGGATCTTGAACACAAAGGCGGAGAAACCGGGGGCGCAGGGGTCCACGGTGGAGCCGTCCACGGTCTGGCGGGGCAGGGGAGGGGTGGTCAGCTCCAGGAAATGTTCCAGGAACTGCCGCACGCCGAAGTTGTGCAGGGCCGAGCCGAAGAATACAGGGCTGAGCAGGCCATGCCGCACCGCCTCCAGGTCAAAGTCCGCCCCCGCGCCCTCCAGCAGTTCCACGCTGTCGGTCAGCTCCTTCCGGAAGCGCGTGCCGATCAGCGCGTCCAGGGCCGCCGTGTCCTCGATGGCGCAGTCGATCTCCTCCAGCTGCCGGGCCCCGCCGTGGTAATCCCCGTAGGTCAGCATCCGCCGGGCCGTGCGGTCATAGACGCCCCGGAAGGTGACGCCGCAGCTCACGGGCCAGTTCATCGGATAGGTGGCGATGCCGAACTCCGTCTCCAGCTCGTCCAGCAGCTCGAAGGGGTCCCGGGCCTCGTGGTCCATCTTGTTGATGAAGGTGAAGATGGGGATGCCCCGGCGGGACACCACCTGAAACAGCTTCCGGGTCTGCGGCTCGATGCCCTTGGCCGCGTCGATCACCATAATGGCGCTGTCGGCGGCCATCAGCGTGCGGTAGGTGTCCTCGGAGAAATCCTGGTGGCCGGGGGTGTCCAAAATGTTGATGATCTTGCCGCCGTAGGCAAATTGCAGCACGGAGCTGGTGACGGAGATGCCGCGCTGGCGCTCGATCTCCATCCAGTCGCTGACCGCGTGGCGGTCCCCCTGCTTGCCCTTCACGCTCCCGGCGGACTGGATCGCCCCGCCGTAGAGCAGCAGTTTTTCCGTCAGCGTGGTCTTGCCCGCGTCCGGGTGGGAGATGATGGCAAAGGTTCGCCGCCGCTCGATCTCCCGGCGTAACTCATTCATGGTCGTTTGTTCCTTTCTATGGCAGATTTGTTTCGGGAGCAAACGATGGTATCAACAGCGCATGGTTCCGAATCCTTTCCAAATGGTAATAACACTTTATTTTATCCCGGATGGAGGGAAATGGCAAGCAAAAAATCACGGCGGGCAAAAAAGAAGCCCCCGTGTGATGGAATGCTGCATCGTTTTTGGGATCAGAGCCTCCGCCGCAGCAAGGCCCGGCCTCCAGAAAGCCCTTTGGCGAATCCGAAGATTGTATTGCAAATCGTATTGTAGGGGCCGGCGTCCCCGACGGCCCGGCAGCCGCCGCCCATGTCCACCGCCCAGGTTCGGCGAATCCGCAAATCGTATTGTAGGGGCCGGCGTCCTCGACGGCCCGGCAGCAGTCCCCCATGTCCACCGCCCAGGTTCGGCGAATCCGCAAATCGTATTGTAGGGGCCGGCGTCCTCGACGGCCCGGCAGCAGCAGCCCATGTCCATCGCCCAGGTTCGGCGAATCCGCACCCGTCCGGCAGGGAACGCCGTCCCCGGCGTTCCCTGCAAAGCGAAGCTCCACTGGCGACGCCTCCGATGGACTCATCCGTTCCGACAAGACGCCAAGGTGTTGACCATCCAGTACAGCACCGCCAGCACCAGAATCAATTTCCCCCAGCCGGGTTTCCCTACGGGGCTGTTTTCCCGCTCAAAGCGCCGTTCCTCCGGCAGCATGTCCTCCCAGTGGTCGATGTGTCCGGGGTCGCGCCATTCGTTTTCACTCCGATGCTCGGCCATATCTTCCACTCCTTCCCGTGATAGAGCGGAATCTGGAGCCGCCCCGAACAGGGCGGCTCCAGATCCTTTCACATTCAGGCCAAAACCTGCTTGCGTTCGTTGATATACTTCCTGACCGCGCCGACGCCGACGCCGACCACCTGCTCGCCCTGGACCAGCGTGGGGGCCTGACGGATGCCCAGCCGCCGCGCCTCGTCGCCGTGCTCCTCCACCAGCAGCTTGCGGTAGGGAATTCCGGCCTCACTCAGCAGCTTTTCCGCCTGGCGGCAGTTGGGGCAGGTCTTCGTGGCGAACATCAGCAGTTCCTCCTCCGCAGCCTGGGGCGCTTCCGGCTGGGTCTGGGCGAAATAGAGGGGGCCGCAGCTGTCCGCAGCGGGGGTGCTGGCGCGCACCGGGGGCGTGCTGTCCGCGGGGCGGGCCTCCGCGGCGGGGCGGACCGGCATATTCAGCGGTCCCACATGGCTCAGGTGGCTGCGGCCCACGTTGTAGACGCGGCGGTCCCGGAACTCCTGGGCCTTGCCGTCGTTCCAGTTCTGCACCGGGCGGTAGTAGCCGGTGATGCGGCTGTAGATCTCCGTGGTCTTCCCGCAGTGGGGGCAGGTCTTCTGCTCGCCCACCAGATAGCCGTGGTCGCTGCACACGGAATAGGTGGGGCTCATGGTGTAGTAGGGGAGCTTGTAGTTCTCCGCGATCTTCCGCACCAGATTGGCCGCCGCCTTCCAGTCGGGCAGCTTCTCGCCCAAAAAGGCGTGGAACACGGTGCCGGAGGTGTAGAGGGTTTGCAGCTCGTCCTGGATATCCAGCGCGGAGAACACGTCCTCGGTGTAGCCCACCGGCAGGTGGCTGGAGTTGGTGTAGTAGGGCGCGCCGTTCATGTTGGCGGTGATGATGTCGGGATACAGCTCCCGGTCGTGCTTGGCGAAGCGGTAGGTGGTGCTCTCCGCCGGGGTGGCCTCCAGGTTGTACAGGTCGCCGTAGCGTTCCTGATAGTCGCTGAGGCGCTCGCGCATGTGGTTCAGCACCTCCTTGGCGAAGCGCTGGACACGCAGGTCGGTCAGGTCGGCCCGCAGCCACTTGGCGTTCAGGCCCACCTCGTTCATGCCGATCAGGCCGATGGTGGAGAAGTGGTTCTCAAAGGTGCCCAGATAGCGCTTGGTGTAGGGGTAGAGTCCCGCGTCCAGCAGTTTGGTGATGACCGTGCGCTTGGTCTTGAGGCTGCGGGCGGCCACGTCCATCAGCTTGTCCAGTCGGGCATAGAAGTCCTGCTCGTCCGCCGCCAGGTAGGCCAGGCGCGGCAGGTTGATGGTGACCACGCCCACGCTGCCCGTGCTCTCGCCGGAGCCGAAGAAGCCGCCGGACTTCTTGCGCAGCTCCCGAAGGTCCAGACGCAGGCGGCAGCACATGCTGCGCACGTCGTTGGGCTCCATGTCGGAGTTGATATAGTTGGAGAAGTAGGGGGTGCCGTATTTGGCGGTCATCTCGAACAGCAGTTTGTTGTTCTCCGTTTCGCTCCAGTCAAAGTCCCGGGTGATGGAGTAGGTGGGGATGGGGTACTGGAAGCCGCGCCCGTTGGCGTCGCCCTCGATCATGATCTCGATGAAGGCCTTGTTCACCATGTCCATCTCTTTTTTGCAGTCACCGTAGGTGAAGTCCATCTCCCGTCCGCCCACGATGGCGGGCTGGTCGGCCAGGTCCTTGGGCACGGTCCAGTCCAGGGTGATGTTGGAGAAGGGGGCCTGGGTGCCCCAGCGGGAGGGGGTGTTGACGCCGTAGATGAAGCTCTGGATGCACTGCTTGACCTCCTTCTGGCTCAGGTCGTCCACCTTGACGAAGGGGGCCAGATAGGTGTCAAAGGAGCTGAAGGCCTGGGCCCCGGCCCACTCGTTCTGCATGATGCCCAGGAAGTTTACCATCTGGTTGCAGAGGGTGGACAGGTGGCTGGCGGGGGAGGAGGTGATCTTGCCGGGCACGCCGCCCAGCCCCTCCTGGATCAGCTGGCGCAGGCTCCAGCCGGCGCAGTAGCCGGTGAGCATACTCAGGTCGTGGAGGTGGATGGCCCCGGAGCGGTGGGCCTCGGCCACCTCCGGGTCATAGATCTCGCTGAGCCAGTAGTTGGCGGTGATCGCGCCGGAGTTGGAGAGGATCAGGCCGCCCACGGAGTAGGTGACGGTGCTGTTCTCCTTCACGCGCCAGTCGTTGATCTGGAGATAGTTGTCCACCAGCTCCTGGTAGTTGAGCAGGGCGGAGTTGACGTTGCGCACCTTCTCCCGCTGCTTGCGGTAGAGGATGTAGGCCTTGCTCACGTCGGCGTAACCGGCCTCGGACAGCACCTTCTCCGCGCTGTCCTGGATGTCCTCCACGCTGATGAGCCCGTCTTTGACCTTGCTTTCAAAGTCTGCGGTGACCCGCAGGGCGATCATGTCGATCACGCTGGGGTGAAATTCCTTCTGTAGCGCCACGAAGGCTTTGGTAATGGCGGCGCTGATTTTTCCAATCTCAAACTCCACGACGGCACCGTCGCGCTTGAGTACCTGATACATGGCGAACCTCCTGCGTAATTTCATTTTTATATTGAATGGCGTCTCACCTGGGACGCCGGGCAACAAGCTGCCTTGTGCGTTTTCCGCGAACACAAGGTAATGTATCACAGCGCGGCGGCGCTGTCAATATCTAGGGGGTGACAATGTTTTAACGATCAGTCCACGCCGCGCAGCGCCGCCTCCCGGACGAAGGGGCGCACGAGAGCCAGCCAGCGTTCCAGGTCCTGGCGCGCCGGGGCGTGAAGGCCGGAGAAGACCACGCTGTCCCGGTCCGTGAAGGGCTGGAGGAAGTAGCGCCTGGCCCCTTGGATCAGCTCCCCGATGGCGGGGAAAGCGTCGTCGTCGTGCAGCTCCGCCACCACGGTGGTGCGAAACTCATAGTCCGGGGCGCGTGCGAGCAGCAGCGCGACGGAGTCCCGGATCGGGCCGATGTCGAAGGAGGGCAGCCCTACGGTCTCCGCGTAGCGCTCCGGGGCGTTTTTCACGTCCATGGCCACATAGTCCAGCAGCCCCGCCTCCAGCAGCGCCCGCAGCCGCGCCGGGTGGGTGCCGTTGGTGTCCAGCTTCACCGGATAGCCCAGGGCTTTGATCTCCGTCAGCAGGGGCGCCAGGTCCCGGAGCAGGGGTTCCCCCCCGGTGATGGCCACCCCGTCCAGCAGGCCCTGCCGCGTTCGGAGAAAGCGCAGCAGCTCCCCGTCGTCCAGCAGGGGCTTGGCCCTGCCGTCGATCAGTTCCGCGTTGTGGCAGAAGGGGCAGCGCAAATCGCAGCCGCCCAGGAACACCGTGCAGGCCACATGGCCGGGGTAGTCCAGAAGGGTCAGTTTTTGCAGACCGTGAATGTCCATTTTATTCTCCCGTTTTCATGTTATACCGCGCTGAGGACGTGAAGGTTCCGCAGCCCCGGATCGGCGATGGAGTCGTTGACCGAATAGGCGTGCCGTTCCAGGTCCCCGCAGACGGCGCGGCTCAGCTCCTGCTCCTGCAAGACCCCGATGACCCGGACGGCCAGGTCCTCCATGGCGTAGGATTTCTCCTCCGCGTTCTCCGGGCTGTTGTCCGTGGAGAGCAGGAATTCCAGACTGTCCGCCTCGGCGGCCAGCAGCGGCAGCTCCCGCATGGCGCGGAAGCTCCATTTATAATAGGGCTGATAGCGCCGGTTCAGCAGGAAGACGGCGTGCATGGCGCTGCGGACAAATTCGCAGACCGCCAGCTGCGCCGCCCCGGTCTCCCCGTGGGCCAGGCAGCGGCGATAGTTGTACTGCCCGCTCTGCCCCATCAGCAGCAGTTCCCCGGCCAGCTTCTTCCGCCGCACGTCCTCCGGGTAACGGGCGAGCCGCGCCCGGATGTCCGTCAGCTCCCCTGGCCCGTCGTAGAAGACCGCCCCGTTGACGGCCTCGGCCAGGGCGTGTTCCGGGACGCGCAGCCAGCCGTCCAGGTCCAGCACCCCGTCCGGCGCGCCCAGATGCGCGGCGAAAAAGTCCGCCGTGCGGAAGACCCCGTGCCGCGGCCCACCCACCGGGGCCAGTCCGCCCCGGCGCAGGCCCATGAATTCCTTCGGCAGCCTGGCGTAGGCCCGCTCCAGCGCAAAGGCCGTCCGCCGGTCGATCCGGTCCTCCCCCGGCAGGAACAGGCAGAAGCCCGGTTCAAAGTCGTGGTCCCGGCTCACCGCGTCGTCATAGCCGAAGCACTCCGATCCGGCCCCCAGCAGTCCCGCCGCCAGATGCGGCAGCAGGGCGGGGAATCCGGCTTCCAGCATGGGCCGCCCGCATTCGGCAAAAAAGCGTCCGGCGATCTCAAGCCCCTGCATAGATGGCCTCCGCCCGTCCGCGCAGTTCCGCCGCGTAGGCGAACCAGCCGTGATAGTCAAAGCCCGGCGCGCACTTCTCGCAGACGAAAGCGTAATAGCCGTCCCGGGGCGCTTTGGGCGCGTCCAGCAGGGCGGCGGCGCGTTCCAGACAGCTCTGGATCTCCGCCTCGGCCTCCTCCGCCCCCCGGGAGGCCAGCAGGGTGTCGGCCATGTTCAGCCAGGTGACGGCCTGTTCCAGCTCCCCGCCCGGTTTGCTTGCCATAATTTCAATGGCCCGGGCAAACAGCTCCATGGCTTCCGCGTAGCGCTCCAGCTGGGCCAGGGCCAGGGCCATGTTGTTGTACAGGCCCCCCAGCAGCGGGTCGGCGGGGGACAGGCGCTGCTCGTAGATGGTCCGGGCCCGCTCAAAGAAGGGCAGGGCCCGCGCCGGTTCGTCAAAGGCGTCGTAGACCGTAGCGCAGTTGACATAACACGTCGCAGCGGCCACGCTGTCGGCGATGTCCAGGGGCGGGATGAGGGCCAGGGCCTCGCTTGCACAGTGGTATGCGTCCTCCCGGCGGCCCTGCTTGCGGTAAAAGCCCATCATCTCATTGCGCAGGGAAAATTCCCCCCGCTTGTCCCGGCCCATGCGGGCCTCCTCCAGCCAGTACTTCAGCTGCCGCTCCGCCCCGGCGAAGTCGCGCCGCCCCTCCAGCTCGTCCAGCCGGGCGCGCACCCGGTCCATGGGCACGGGCCGAAAGTGTTCCGGCTCGCCGAAGGGCTCCCCGCAGAGGAGACAGGCGGGTTCCACATAGTCGGCGGGCTCCAGGGCCCGGGGAGTCTGATCGTTCATCTAGTTGTTGTCCTCCGTTTCGGCCTCTTGTTCTTCCGTTTCTTCGTGCACCCCGTCGGCTTGCTTTCGGCCAAAGGCCAGGCCAAAGCAGACGCCCAGGCCCAGTCCCACCGGCAGCCACAGCCCGATGTTTTGGGTCGCAACGCCGATGGCGCAGCCGATGCTCAGCCCCAGGCACATGCCGATCGCCAGCCCGGAGCTGTCGGTATCCTGTTGGTTCTTCTTATTTTGATTCATGGAACTCCTTTCCGTCGTCCTGTGACATGGTGGAAACAGTCTGCGCCGCCCGGAGCAGGGTCTCCCGTTCATTTTCCAGCGTCCCATCCAGAACGCCGTCCAGCAGGGTTTGCAGCGTCCGCCCCAGCTTTGGACCTCTGGGGATTCCAAGGGCTGCCAGATCGTTCCCGTCCACCGCCAGCTCCCGCAGGCTCAGACAGGGCTTTTCCCGCAGGATGTCCCGTTCCAGGGCCTCGATGCGGTCATAGAGCTGCTGCCGGTCCCGGTATTCCGGGGCCTGGGCCAGATTGTCCGCCCGTTTCAGCTGCATCAGCCGGGAGAAAAACTCCGCCCCATAGCGGCTCAGCACCCGGCGCACCGCCCGTGCCGTGGGCTCGATGGGCCGGTCATGCAGCCGCACCAGCTCCGTGACGGTCTCCCGGCTGGCCCGGCTGGCCCGCAGACGGCGCAGGATCTGCTCCGTCTGCGCGGCGCTGAGCTCCGGGTGCCCCTTGAAGTGGCCTTCGCCTTTCTCGTCCAGGGTGAAGGCGGCGGGCTTGCCCAGGTCGTGCAGCAGCGCCGCCCAGCGCAGGTCCGGGACGGGGGGAACCCCCTCCAGGGTCTTTACGCTGTGGGTCAGCACGTCGTAGCAGTGGTGGCGGTTGCGCTGGTCAAAGCCCCGCATGGGCAGCAGTTCCGGCAGCACCACCCCCAGCACCTCCGTCCAGTCCAGGATCACCTGTCCCGCCCGAAGGCCGCAGAGAAGTTTACATAACTCAGAATACACCCGCTCGGCGCTGACCAGTCTCAGCCGGGGGGCCAGCGCCCGCAGGGCTTTGCCCGTCTCCGTTTCGATGGAAAAGTCCAGCGTGGCGGAAAAGCGCAGGGCCCGGAGGATGCGCAGCGCGTCCTCCGTGAAGCGCAGCGTCGGGTCCCCCACACAGCGCAGGACTCCGGCTTCCAGGTCCGCCCGCCCCCCAAAGGGGTCTGTCAGGCCAGCAGCGGGGGACCAGGCCATGGCGTTGACGGTGAAGTCCCGCCTGGCCAGGTCCTCGGTCAGCGAGGGGGTGAAGCGCACCGCGTCCGGGCGGCGGGCGTCGGAGTAGGCTCCGTCCACCCGGAAGGTGGTGATCTCCAGGGCCATGCCCTCCAGCAGCACCGTGACGGTGCCGTGGCGCAGCCCGGTCTCCACCAGCCGCTCCCCGGCGAACACCGTCTCGGTCTGTTCCGGCAGGGCGCTGGTGCTCAGGTCGTAGTCCTGGGGCGGCTTCCCCCGCAGCAGGTCGCGGACGCAGCCGCCCACCAGGCAGGCCTCGTATCCGGCCCTCTGGAGCCGTTCCAGGGCCATGTTCACCGGTGCGGGCAGCTCGTACATCTTTCACGCCTCCTGGTCAGTTCGTTTGCAGGGCTTCCATGATACCCCAGATTCCGGCAAAATGGAAGCATCTTTTTTCCTAAGGCAACACCGCACAATTATGGCGCGCAGATTGCGCAGTCAGATGTTTCGTCAAATCGGCTGAAAACCGCAGGCATACTTTGTGTATTGCCGAGGATTTTCGGGTGATTTGACGGAATCATATGCAAGCAAGATGTGTGCCGGGAATTGTGCGGTGTTGCCGAAAGGCCGCCGAATGCGGCGGGGGAATTTCTATGGTGAACGCGCATTGCTATTTTCTCCGCTTTTTGTTATACTGTCCCCATCTATGCAAATGAAAAACGAGAGGGGGCACGGCGTATGGGAGAGATCGTGCGTCGGGCGGACATTCTGTTGCCGCAAACGTGCGAGCTGCACCGCTGGAGCGTGGTGGCCTGCGACCAGTTCACCAGCGACCCGGCCTATTGGGCGGCGCTGGACGCGGAGGTGGGCGACGCGCCCAGCGCGCTGCGACTGATCTTGCCGGAGGCGTATCTGGAGGGGGCGGACCTGGAGGCCGAGAGTCGGCGCATCGACGCGGCCATGGAGGAATACCTGAACGCCGGGCTGTTCCGGGAACTGCCGGGCAGCTACGTCTATCTGGAGCGGACGCTGCGGAGTGGAATCACGCGCCGGGGACTGCTGGGGGCATTGGATCTGGAGCAGTACGACTACCGGGCCGAGGCCACAAGTCCCGTCCGGGCCACGGAGGGCACGGTGGAAAGCCGTCTGCCCGCCCGGATGCGCATCCGGGCCGGGGCGGCCCTGGAGCTGCCCCACGTCATGGTCTTCCTGGACGACCCCGCCGACGCGGTCATCGGCGGCTGCGCGGGGGAACGGGACGCGCTGGAACCCCTCTATGACTTCTCTCTGCTGGCCCGGGGCGGCCAGGCCAGGGGCTGGCGCGTCAGCGGCGCTGCGGCGGACCGGGTGGACGCTGCCCTGGCGGAATTGACGCGCCGGGCGGAGGCGTCGGCCAGGTTGGAGAGCCGCGCCCCGCTGGTCTTCGCCATGGGGGACGGGAACCACTCGCTGGCCACGGCCAAGCGCTGCTGGGAGGAGCTGAAACCGACGCTGACGCCGGAGCAGCGGGAGCGGCACCCGGCCCGCTGGTCCCTGGTGGAGCTGGTGAACATCCACGACCCCTCCATCACCTTCGAGCCCATCCACCGGGTGGTCTGGAGCGGGAACCCGGCGGCCTTCCTGGACGAGCTGCGGGCGCATTTCGCCGATGCTGCGGAGGGCGCGCCGCGCACGCTCCGCGCCGTCACGCCGGAGGGGGAGACGCTGCTTTCTGTCCCCGCGCCTTCCATCGGCGCGCTGATCGGGGAGACGGACGCGGTTCTCTCCGCGCACCTGGCCCGCTGGGGCGGGAAGCTGGACTACGTCCACAACGACGAATCGGCGCTGGAGCTTGCCCGGAGCGGCTGCTGCGCCCTGCTGCTGCCCAGGCTGGAGAAATCCGAGCTGTTCCCCTCCGTGGCCCGCAGCGGCCCCTTCCCCCGCAAGAGCTTCTCCATCGGCCGGGCCGAGGACAAGCGCTATTATCTGGAAGCCAGGAGGATCAGGCCATGAACGGCAGCGTTTTGGTCACTTATATCGGCCACGCCTGCTTCGCCCTGGAGTGGCAGGGCTGGCGGGTGGTGCTGGACCCCTACGCCGACGGCAGCGTGCCGGGGCTTGAAAGCGTGCGGGAGACGGCGGATGCGGTCTATTGCAGCCACGACCACCGGGACCACGGGGCGGCCCGAAACGTGAAGCGCCGGAAGGGCCAGGCCCCGGCGGGCTTCGCGGTGGAGGAACTGGAGACCGAGCACGACCCCTGCGGCGGCGCGCTGCGGGGCAAAAACACGGTCCGCGTCTTCACCTTCGGCGCGCTGCGCTGCGCCCACCTGGGGGACCTGGGCCGGGACCTGACGGAAGCGGAATGCGCCCTCCTCCGGGACCTGGACCTGCTGCTGCTTCCCGTGGGGGGCTACTACACCATCGACGCGGCCCAGGCCAGGGACATCCTGGATCGGCTGCGCCCCCGCGTGGCCGTGGCGATGCACTACCGCACGGACCGCAGCGGCTATGCGGAGATCGCCCACATCGACGCGGCGCTGACGCGCCTGGGTCCGGCGGAGCGGAGCGGGGAGACCCTGACCTTGGACCGGGACACGGCCCCCGGCCTCTATGTGATGCAAGCGAAAAACGAGAAGGAGAGAGACTGACATGGGCATTTATGAGGAACTGCAAGCGCGTGGCCTCATCGCGCAGGTGACGGACGAGGCGGAGATCCGCCAACTGCTGAACAATGGCAGGGCGCGCTTTTACATCGGCTTTGACTGCACCGCCGACAGCCTGACGGCGGGGCATTTCATGGCCCTGACGCTGATGAAGCGGCTGCAGCAGGCGGGCAACCAGCCCATCGCCCTGATCGGCGGCGGCACGACGATGATCGGCGACCCCAGCGGCCGCAGCGACATGCGCAAAATGCTGACGCGAGAGGACATCGACCACAATGCCGCCTGCTTTCGCCGCCAGATGGAGCGCTTCATCGAGTTCGGCGAGGGCAAGGCCCTGATGGTCAACAACGCCGACTGGCTGATGGATCTGAATTATGTAAACCTGCTGCGGGAGGTGGGCCCCTGCTTCTCCGTGAACAACATGCTCCGGGCGGAGTGCTACAAGAACCGGATGGAGAAGGGCCTGAGCTTCCTGGAGTTCAACTACATGATCATGCAGAGCTACGACTTCTACCACCTGTACCAGACCCTGGGCTGCAACATGCAGTTCGGCGGCGACGACCAGTGGAGCAACATGCTGGGCGGCACGGAGCTGATCCGCAGGAAGCTGGGGCGTGACGCCTACGCCATGACCATCACCCTGCTGACGGACTCCAACGGCAAGAAGATGGGCAAGACGGCGGGCAACGCGGTATGGCTGGACCCGGCCAAGACCAGCCCCTACGAGTTTTATCAGTACTGGCGCAACGTGGGGGACGCGGACGTGCTCAAGTGCATTCGGATGCTGACCTTCCTGCCCCTGGAGGAGATCGACGCCATGGACGCCTGGGAGGGCAGCCAACTGAACCGGGCCAAGGAGATCCTGGCCTTCGAGCTGACGCGCATGGTCCACGGGGAGGACGAGGCGCGCAAGGCGGAGACGGCGGCAAAGGCCCTGTTCTCCGGCGGCGGCGCGTCCGACAACATCCCCACCACCGAACTGACGGAGGCCGACTTCCCCGCCGGGAAGATCGACATCCTCAGTCTGCTGGTGAAGACCGGCCTGTGCGCCTCCCGGGGCGACGCCCGGCGCAACGTGGAGCAGGGGGGCGTCAGCGCCGGGGACCAGAAGGTCACCGACATCGCCCGCAGCTTCACCCCCGCCGACATCGGGGCGGGCCTGACCCTGCGCCGGGGCAAGAAAAACTACAACCGCGTGGTGCTGCGCTGAGAAACGCTGCGGCGCTTCCGGGACGAAATGCCCGGGAGCGCCGCTCTTTTTGCGCCTTCGCTCCGATATTGCTTGACCTCCGGGGAATTTGGAAGTAAAATATACAGGATAGCGCAACAAAACCGCCCCCGGGACGGGAGAGGGAGGGATCGCCCGATGAAGAAAAAGAAGAAAAAAGGCTCCACGTCTCCGATCTACGCGATCGGGCTGGTGTTTCTGCTGTTCTCCATCCTCCGACCCATCTTCAGTCTGGGGCGTCTGGGCGTGGCCGCAGTCCTGGCCGCCATCGTCTACGGCGTCGTGCGGGCGGTGGCGAACTCTGACAAGGAGAAGAAGGCCCCTGCCCAGAGCGCGAAACAGCAGCAGACCACGGCCCAACAGGCTGCCGAGACGAAAAAGCAGGAGCCGGAGAAGCCCAAGTATGCCCCGGAAGTCCAGGCCATCGTCGACGAGGGGGCCAGGGCCCACAGCGAACTCCAGCGGCTCTACGCCGTCATCCCCGATCTGGAGGTCAAGCACAAGATCCAGGAGATCATCTCCGTCTCCGACAAGATCGTGGAGGACGCCATTCACGACCCCAGCGACGTGCCCCAGATCAAAAAATTCCTGGACTACTATCTCCCCACCACCATCAAGCTGCTGAACGCCTATGACCGCATGGGGTCCCAGGGCATCCAGGGGGAGAACATCTCCAACACCATGCGCAGCATCAACGAGATGCTGGACACCGCCATCGACGGCTACCGCAAGCTCCTGGACGGCCTGTTCGCCAACCAGGCCATGGACATCGAGACGGACATCGCCGTGATGAACACCCTGATGCAGCGGGAGGGCCTGGCCGGGCAGAGCGGTCAGTTCGGCACCGCCGCCGGGCGCTGAGGAAGACAAGATCGAATCCATCAGAAAGGAACGAACATACCATGAACGAGAACAAACTGACGGAATATGTCCCCAAGCTGACCCTGGACCCCAACGGCGCGTCCGCCGCCGCCGTGGCCGCCGCCGCCCAGGAGGCGCTGGTGCAGCAGCAGGAGGAGGTCGTGTCCGAGCGGCCGGAGCTGGAAAAGCTCAGCGCAGCCGAGCAGGCCGCAGTCCGGGAATTTGCCGAGCAGATCGACGTGACCAACACCAACCAGGTGCTGTCCTACGGCGCGGCGGCCCAGGCCAACATCAGCGAGTTTTCCAGCGCCGCCCTGGGCACCGTGCGCACCAAGGACCTGGGCGAGGTGGGGGGGATGCTCTCCAGCCTGGTGATGGAGCTGAAGGGCCTGAACTTCAACCCCGAGGAAAAGAAGGGCTTCCTGGGCCTCTTCAAAAAGGCCGGGGCCAACATCGCCGCCCTCAAGGCCCAGTACGACAAGGCCGAGGTGAATGTGGACCGCATCACCGAGCAGCTGGAAAAGCACGAGCGCACCCTGCTGAAAGACATCGCCACCATGGACAAGATGTATGAGATGAACCTGGCCTACTTCAAGGAGCTGACCATGTACATCCTGGCCGGTCAGCTCAAGGCCAAGTCCCTCCGGGAGACGGAGCTGCCCGCCATGCAGAGCAAGGCCCGGGAGACCGGTCTGCCCGAGGACGCCCAGGCCGCCAGCGACTTTGCCAACATGGTGGGCCGCTTTGAAAAGCGCCTGCACGACCTGGAGCTGACGCGCATCGTCTCTTTGCAGATGAGCCCGCAGATCCGCATGATCCAAAACAACGACAGCCTGATGGCCGAGAAGATCCAGACCAGCATCGTCAACACCATCCCCCTGTGGAAGAGCCAGATGGTGCTGGCCCTGAGCATGGAGCACAGCCGCCAGGCCATGGAGGCCCAGCGGGAGGTCAGCGACGTGACGAATGAACTGCTGAAAAAGAACGCCGAGGCCCTGCACCAGGGCAGCATCGACGTGGCGCGGGAGTCCGAGCGGGGCATCGTGGAGCTGGAGACCCTCAAGCACACCAACCAGGAGCTGATCCGCACCCTGGAGGAGGTCCGCCAGATTCAGGAGGAGGGCCGCCAGCGCCGGGCCGAGGCCGAGGTGGAGCTGGGCCGTCTGGAGGGCGAGTTGAAACAGAAGCTGCTGGAGATCCGCGGCTGAGCGCCGCGTGAGGCGGTTTGACATTCAAAACAGTGCAGAAGGAGGGGCGCGATGAAAGCTTTTTTTCAGAACCGGGTCGTGGCCATTGTGCTGACGGCTGCGGTGGTGCTGGGCTGTCTGGCCTACGGCTGGACCCGCCGCCCGGCCACGGTCCCCAGCCCGAACCAGGGCGACTGGGTCTATGACGGCGCGCTCGTCCTCTCCTCCAACACCGAGTTTGCAATCGAGCGCAGCAACCGGGACTGGGACAGGGACTACGGCTTCGTCACGGCGGTGGCCACGGTGGACCACACCCGGGGCTGGGAGCTGGAGGACTACACCTACGCCCTGGCCGACAACTGGGGTCTGGGCGACCAGGACGCCATTCTGGTCCTGGACACGGGGGCCAAAGAATACTGGATGAGTCCCGGCGCGAAGCTGGACGTGGCGGTGGGGGAGACGGCGCTGCGGGCGCTCTTGGAAGACAGCTTCCTCCCCTCCTTCCGCTCCGGCGACTATGACGGGGCGGTGCAGAATCTCCTGAACGCGCTGGACGCCTGCTACGCCGGAGTCTTCGGCAGCGCGGGGGACTATCAGTACAATGGCAGCAACTATCCCGCCGTCAGCGTCAGCCAGCCGGAGCGCGGCGGCATGAGTCTGGTGGGCTTTCTCATCATCGTCGTGCTGGTCTTCCTGCTCTTCTCCGCCATCGACAAAGGCCGCTATCGCCGCTGGGCCGCCAACGGGCGCGGCAGCGGCTTCAGCCGAGCCAGCTTCATCCCCCTGCTGTTCTGGCACCGCCCCGGCGGGAGCTGGTTCCGCAGCATGGAGGCCCGCTACCGCAGCGGCGGCCCGGGCTACCGGGGCGGCGGTCCCAGCTTCCGCAGCTCGTCCGGGTCCCGGACTTCCTCTGGCTCCCACAGCACGTCCGGCTATCGCAGCCCCTCCCGCGGCAGCTCCTACACCCGGAGCGGCTTCGGCGGCAGCGCCGGTTCCCGGAGCGGCAACAGCGCTTCCCGCAGCAGCTTCGGCGGCAGCCGGAGCAGCGGCGGCAGTAGCAGGGGCGGCTTTGGCGGGAGATGAACCCCCGGAACATACCAAAAACAGCGAAACGGAGCTGCGCAGCGGCAGCTCCGTTTCCATGGGAGGATATCATGTCTCTGGAAAGCGTGAAAACATATCTGCAAGCCTTCGGCGCAGCCGACCGCGTCCTGGTCTTCGACAGCTCCAGCGCCACGGTGGCGCTGGCGGCGGCGGCCATCGGCACCCAGCCGGAGCGCATCGCCAAAAGCCTCTCCTTCCTGGGGGACGGCGGCTGCATTCTGGTGGTGGCGGCGGGGGACGCACGGGTGGACAACCGCAAGTTCAAGGACCGCTTCCACCGCAAGGCCACGATGCTGACGGCGGAGCAGGTCCCGGCCCTCACTGGACATCCGGTTGGCGGCGTCTGTCCCTTCGCCCTGCCGGAGACCGCCCAGGTCTGGCTGGACGAGAGCCTCCGCCGCTTTGAAACGGTCTACCCGGCGGCGGGCACCCCCAACAGCGCCATAGAACTGACGCTCCCCGAACTGGAGCGCTTTTCCGGCGCGCTGGGCTGGGTGGACGTGTGCAAGGACCCCGCGCCCACGGCCTGACCACCGGGACCGCCGCTGGCTGCGGCGGCCCCTATTCCAAAAGCGGCGACCCGCGGGGCAAACGCCTCCGGCGTTTTGCGCACTCCCGCCGCTGAAACAATCTATGCAACACGCAAACGAACTGTCACAGGAGGACTCTGCCATGCTGCGCATCGCACCATCTATCTTATCAGCCGATTTCACAAAACTGGGCCAGGAGGCGGAGGACGTGCTGCGCGGCGGCGCGGACTGGCTGCACGTGGACGTGATGGACGGGCTGTTCGTGCCCAACATCTCCATCGGCATCCCGGTCCTCAAGTCCCTCCGGGCCGCCACCGACGCCTTTCTGGACGTACATCTGATGATCGACTGCCCCCAGCGCTATGTGGAGCAGTTCTGCAAAGCCGGGGCGGACCTGGTGGTCTTCCACCTGGAGGCCGCCCAGCCCCAGGACATCCAGACCGCCCTCGACACGGTGAAGGCCCAGGGCAAGCAGGTGGGCCTGTCCGTCAAACCCAAAACCCCTGCCGCGCTGCTGATCCCCTATCTGCCCCAGCTGGACCTGGTGCTGGTGATGACCGTGGAGCCGGGCTTCGGCGGCCAGCGCTTCATGGCCGACCAGATGCCCAAGCTGGCCCAACTGCGCGACGCGATCCGGGCGCAGAACCCGGCCTGTCTCCTGGAAGTGGACGGCGGCATCGACGCGGAGACCGCCCCCGTGGCCGTGGCCGCCGGGGCCCAGGTGCTGGTGGCGGGCAGCGCGGTCTTCAACAAACCGGACCGGGCCGCCGCCATCGCCGCCATCCGCCGGGCCTGCGGGGAGTGACGGCCATGCCCTCCCTCTTTCCGCCCAGCTTCGAGGCCCTGATCGACCGCTTTGCCTCCCTCCCCGGCGTGGGGAAGAAGAGCGCCCAGCGCCTGGCTTTCCACATCCTCAGCCTCCCGGAAGGGGAGGCGGAGGCCTTCGCCCGGACCATCCTGGACTGCCGCCAGAAGGTCCACACCTGTCCCGTCTGCCAGAACCTGACGGATGGGGAACGCTGCGCCATCTGCCGCAGCGAGCGCCGGGACCACAGCCAGATCTGCGTCGTTGCCGAACCCAAGGACGTGGCCAGCATCGAGCGCAGCCGGGAGTATTCCGGGGTCTATCACGTGCTCCACGGGGTCCTGAGCCCCATGAACCGCATCGGCCCGGACGAGCTGCGCATCCGGGAGCTGCTGGAGCGCGTGGCCGCCGAGCCGGTCAGCGAGATCATCATGGCCACCAACCCGGACACAGAGGGGGACGCCACGGCCATGTACCTCTCCCGGCTGCTGAAACCCTTCGGCGTGAAGGTGACGCGCCTGGCCTACGGCATTCCCGTGGGCAGCAACCTGGAGTTCGCCGACGACGCCACCATGCTCCGCGCCCTGGAGGGGCGGCGGGAAATGTGAACAGATTCTGAATCTTTCACAAATATGCAAACACCCATTTGACAAAATCGTCAAATGGGTGTTATACTATCCCTATCTTACCGAATTCAGGGCGCATCAGCGCCATGAGATAGAGGCCTTTCCCCCGCGCTTGCGGCGGGCGGAAGACGAAAAAACCACCGCGGGGTGCGCATCGTGCGGGCGACAGCAGACGGGCCGGGGGATCAGCCGAGAGCGTGATGAGGCTTTCGTAACATCCTCTCCGACAAGTCTGTGCGTGTTGCTGCGCGTAAGGGACCGCCCCGGGTCAGAATAGGAGACACTTGATTTATGGCAAACAACAGGCAAGGAAACCGAAACCCGAAGAGCGAGCGGGAGCGCCAGCTGGACAAGGCGGTAAAGGCGGCGGTGGAGGGCCCGAAACTGGGGTCCCGGAAGGCCGCCCAGCCCCAGAAGCTCCGCCGCCCCAACCGGGAGATGAAAAAGACCGCCGAGGCGGACAAGGCCGTCCGGGAGGTCCAGCACAACCTCCGGGTGCAGCGCCAGCAAAAGCCGCCCCAGACGGAACCGGCCCAGCCGGTGCCCGTCCGCAAGCCCCAGCGCAGCGCCGGGTCCTCCCGGGGCAAGCTGCGGATCATCCCCCTGGGCGGCCTGGGGGAGATCGGCAAAAACATGACGGTCTATGAGTTCGGCAACGACATCATCGTGGTGGACTGCGGCATGGGCTTCCCCGACGACGATATGTACGGCATCGACGCCGTGATCCCGGACGTGACGTATCTGGAGGAAAACGCCAGCCGTATCCGGGGTATTTTCATCACCCACGGCCATGAGGACCACATCGGCGCGGTGCCCTATGTGATGAAAAAGCTCCACGTCCCCATCTACACCTGCCGCCTGACCGCCGCGCTGATCCGCCTGAAGCTGGAGGAGCACCGCATCCTGAAGCAGACGGAGCTGCACATCGTGGAGCCGGGCCAGACCGTGGAGGCGGGCTGCTTCTCCGTGGAGTTCATCCACATCAACCACTCCATCGCCGACGCGGTGGCCTTCGCCATCCGCACCCCCCTGGGCGTCATCGTCCACACCGGGGACTACAAGATCGACGTGACCCCCGTCACCGGCGGCATGGCCGATCTGGTCCGCCTGGGCCAGCTGGGCAACGAGGGCGTCCTGGCCCTGATGCCGGAGTCCACCAACATCGAAAAGCCCGGCCACAGCGAGTCCGAGCGCAGCGTGGGGGAGAAGTTCGACGAGCTGTTCAAGGACTGCGACAAGCGCATCATCGTCACCACCTTCGCCAGCAACATCGGCCGCATCCAGCAGATCATCAACGCCGCCGCCCGGGTGAAGCGCAAGGTGGGCATTACCGGGCGCAGCATGGAGAACATCATGCGCGTCAGCCGGGAGCTGGGCTATATGCAGATCCCGGAGGGCACCCTGGTGGACATGGACAAGATCAAGGCCGTGCCCAAAAACAAGACCGTCATCATCACCACCGGCAGCCAGGGCGAGGAGATGAGCGCCCTGCACCGCATGGCCTTCTCCGAGCACAAGCAGGTGGACATCGACGCCAACGACCTGATCATCATGTCCTCCTCCGCCATCCCCGGCAACGAGATCACCGTCAGCCGGGTCATCGACGAGCTGTTCGCCAAGGGGGCCCAGGTCATCTACGGCCGCGGCGACCACCTCCATGTCTCCGGCCACGCCTGCCGGGAGGAGATGAAGATGATGATCGCCCTGACGAAACCTAAATTCGTCATCCCCATCCACGGCGAGACCCGGATGCTCTACCAGCACGCGAAGCTGGCGCGGGAGATGGGCGTGGACGCAAAGCACGTCCTGGTCAGCGGCATCGGCCATGTCATCGAGATGACACAGAAGACCGTGAAGGAAAACGGCGAGATCCCCTCCGGCCAGGTGCTGGTGGACGGCGCCGGGGTGGGCGACGTGGGCAGCGTGGTCCTGCGGGACCGCAAGCACCTGGCCGACGAGGGCATGATCGTGGTCATCCTGAGCATGTCCGCCGAGTCCGGGGCCATCGTCAGCGACCCGGAGATCGTCACCCGGGGCTTCGTCTATCTCAAAGAGGCGGACGACCTGATGAACGAGATGAAGCGCGTGGTGAACGAGTCCATCCGCGCCTGTGAGATCCAGCGCATCCGCGATTTCGCGGGCATCAAAGGCAAGGTCAAGGCCAACCTGAACGGCTTCCTCTATAAGACCGTCCGCCGCAGCCCCATGATCCTGCCCGTCATCATCGAAGTATAAGGAGCGTGCGCCCATGAACATCCAGATCTTCGGCAGAAGCAAGAGCTTCGACACAAAAAAAGCCGAGCGCTGGTTCAAGGAACGGCGCATCAAATACCAGTTCGTGGATCTGGACCGCTACGGCATGAGCCGCCGGGAACTGGAAAGCGTCCGCGCCGCCGTGGGCCTTGCAAACCTGATCGACGAACCGGCGGACGACCCCCTGGTGGCCTACCTGGCCGGGGACGGGGCGAAACTGGAAAAGCTCTATGAGGAACCCTGGCGCATCAAAGCCCCCGTGGTCCGCAACGGAAAACAGGCCACCGTGGGCTATCAGCCGGAGGTCTGGAAGGGCTGGGAGTGAGAATTACGGCAACGCCGCCCATACTGTTGTAGCATCTGACAAGTGCAAGGCAATGCTAAACTCCAATTGTCATTTCAAGGAGCGAAGCGACACGGCAATTCCCCGGTGCCCTGCAATTGCATTCAATTCGGGCAAGCCAAATCCCATACAAGGGAAGAGGCTTGCCCTTTTTTCATGTTGAAAATGTTCTGCCAAAATAGCAGGAAGGTCAAAGGTCTCTGCCTGTCATTCCAAACAGGTCATTCATATCACAGTTTAGCAGGGAACAGAGGGTCAGCAGACAGGAAACCGTGGGGTTCTGCGTCCCTTTTTCGATGCGGTTGTACGAGAACGCAGAAATATCCAGTCCCTCTACCTGCAGCTTTGCCACAAGCTCAATCTGTTTGAATCCCGCCCGTTCCCGAAATCTGCGAATGTTGTCGCCGATGCTGACATCGTTCACCTGAATGACCCGGTCTATGCTCTTCTTGTCCTTCATATCTTGCACCTCTAGGCAAGATTATGGACAACGCAGACAAAGATAGTTGCACGATAACGCAATTAATTAGAATTAGCTATTGCACGAGAGCGCAACTTATGGTATGATACAGAAAAAAGAAAGGGGAGAATCCTGTGGAACCGGTGAAACGAAAAGAATATATGTGTACTTGGTGCGGTGCGCGTCAAACCAGACTTGCGTCGCAGGGACGCCCCCTGCCGGGCTTTTGCCCGCGTCGGCCAAAAACGAGTGACGGTAAAATGAAGCCTCACACATGGACAGCGAATAGAACCTTATAAATAGAGGAACGAACTGAATGAAAGTACTCATTGGAATTGCAGTTGTTGTTATTATCATCATTACTATAGTGATGGAGTCAGACAGTGTATTTTTAAAAGTTGTAGTTTCATGCGCTGTTGCCGCAATTGCAGCACTTCTGATATATGCTATCACGCAGATGCCTTTGTTTCTTGCGCTTGCTAAGATTTGTGGGGTTGGCGTAATTCTCACGGTTTTAGTCGGGATAGTTGTCAAAATCTTTGATGGCTAACAAATTTTACTCTAAAGCATGTAGAACATGAAAGAAAAACCTAGGAGAAGATTATATGGGTGTTTTTGAGTTTTTGGCGAAAGGTGTCGGAACGGTCCTGCTGTCTGCAACGGGCGTTGCATCCCTGTTGATTGAAGCAATGGCTGAATCTGGGGGCTTAGAAGATATAGCGAATTTAGCGAATCAGGGAAAAGAAAAGAGTTTTCAAGCAGTACAAGGCTTTTGGAGAGAGAAGCCAAATGTCGAGCTTACGGAGGAGCAATTTGAAAGAAACAGGGAATTTGCTGAGGACTCAGACCGAAGAAAAAGACTTGGAAGAATAGAACGCGAAATGAATAATCTCAAGTTGCTTATGCGGAAAGCGAAAGAGCGGAATGATGAGCGATTGATGGAAATGTACGAACTAAGGGTAGAGAGATTAGAAGAAATAAAAGAATCTTTAATGGATACCTAATGAGATTTAGATGAATCGCATTGCCATGATATCACAGCAACAGGCAGGGGAAAACCCCTGCCTGTTGCTGTGATAAATATAAGCTTTATTCCCCCTTGACCTTCCGCTTCGACGCCGCAGGAATCCCCAGCGCCCGCCGGTAATTCGCCACGGTGCCCAGGGAGAGCTCGATCCCCAAAGCCTGCAAAGCCTCGCGGAGTTTTTCGTCGGTGAGGGGCTGGGCTTTGTCCTCGGCGGCGATCAGGGAGCGCAACCGCTCCTTGCCGCTCAGGGGGCTGACCGGGGTCTTCACCGGGGCCGGGGCGCTGAACAGGCGTTTCAGTTCCATGGCCCCGTAGGGGGTCGCCAGATATTTCCCGTGTACGGCCCGGACCACGTCGGCGGTGGGCAGGCCCAGGGCCTCGGCCACGTTGTCGCAGGGGAGGGGACGGACGGCGCTGCGGCCCTGGGAAAAGGCCGCGCCCCGGTGCCGGACCAGCAGCTCCAGAATCCGGGTCAGGGTCTCCCGGCGCTGCTCCAGCCCGCCCATTACGTCCCGGGCGGCGGCGCGCTGCTCGTCCAGATAGGCCCGCAGCTGCGGATCGTCGCTCTGGGCCAGCATGGTCTGGTATTCGTCGCTGAGCCGGACCCGGGGCAGGGCGGCGTCGTTGTAGCGGACGGTCCAGGTCTCGCCCTGGCGCTGGAGTTCCGCCTCCGGGATGACGAAGACCTCCGCCTCGTCGGTGTCATAGCCCCGGCTGGGGATGGGATTCAGCCGGCGGACGGCGGCGCAGCAGCGCTGGGCCTCCTCCTCGTTCATGCCCAGCAGGGCGGAGACGGCGCGGACGCTGTTTTGGGCCAGCAGTTCCAGACCGCTTTTGATGAGCTTCACGGTCCCGGCGCAGAAGTCTTTGGTGTGGATGAGCTGCAAGATCAGGCACTCCTGCAAGGTCCTGGCCCCCACGCCGGGGGGCGTCATCTCCTGCAGGGCGTAGAGGGCCTGGGTCATGTCGTCGATGGTGGCGCCGTTCAGCTCCGCCAGCAGGTCCAGGGAGTCCTCCAGATAGCCCCGGCGGTCCAGGCTGTCCACCAGGAAGTAGCACAGGGGCAGCAGATGGGGCGGGATGTCCCGCTCCTCTAAAAGCTGGCGGCGCAGCATATCCCGGAAGTTCTCGCTCCGCTCCACGGGCTCCGGGTAGCCCTCCTCCGCCTCCTGCTGGCGGCGGAGCTGATCGGGGATGAAGTCGGCGTCGTCCTCCCAGCCGGTCTCTTTGGGTTCCGTGTCCCGGGGCAGGGGCACGCTCAGCAGCTCCGGGGCCTCCACATCCAGCAGGGGATTGCGGTCGGCCTGGTCGGAGAGCCAGGTGTACAGTTCCGGCAGCGGCATTTGCAAAATGGCGGCGGAGAGGGGAAGGCTTGGCGCGGGGACCGGCCGCTCGGTCTCAGTCTGTTCAGGACGCATAGCTCGTTTCCTCCAGGGAGCGGATTTCCTGTCCGGTTTTGTCTATCATACTTGAAAACAGTCTGAAAATCAAGTCTTCCCGGATGAAAAACGCCGCGAAGGGAGGAAAAATGCCTCAGCGCAAATCCAGCCTTGCAAAGCGCCGCTGGGAAACGCGCAGCGCGGCCACGGTGGCCAGGGCGTAGCAGAGGACGCAGAGGCCCAGAAACAGCAGCTTGGCCGGAAACAGTTCCGGGTCGGGCCGGTCCAGCGTATCCCGCCAGAATGGGACGGCGTAGCAGGCGACGATCTCGGCGACCAGCAGCAGGGCAAGGACCACGGAGCTTTTCACAAAGCTGAGGCCCACCTTCGTGACATCTCTGTAATAGGAAGGGAAGAAGACGAGATGGAAGGCGGCGTAAAAGAGAAAGCCCTCCCCGATCAGCGCCAGGTTCGCGTCCATCCCGGCGGCGTTGCTCCCCCGGTCGGCAAACAGCAGCGCCCGCAGCGCCACGAAACCGCAGGCCAGCAGGAGTTGAAAGCCCTCCAGCAGCATCACGAAACCGAAACGGGCCGCCACCAGGTCCCGGCGCGTCACCGGCAGCGTCAGGGTGAAGCCCACGTCGTTGTTCTCCCGCCCGCTCATGCAGATGAAAAAGACCCCCAGCGTGAGGTAAAAGTACATGACGGGGTAGGGGTAGTTGGGCACCAGGCACAGTGCGCTCAGCCAGGGCATGAGCAGCGCCGCCGGGTGGTGGGACAGGCGCAGTTCTTTTCGCAGCAGTTTACGCTTCATGTTCGTCCGCCTCCTGTTCCAGATGCACCATCACGTCCTCCAGCCCGGCGCTTTCGCAGGGCAGCCCCAGTGCGTCCGCGTCCGCCCGGCGCACAAGGGCGCTGAGCCCTTCCCGGCTCCGCCGTCTGCCGTGGACCAGCTCATGGGGCAGGGCCGCTACGGCCTCCGCCGTCCCATGATACAGCCGCCAGGCGTCCATAAAGTCGCCTATGTCGCAGTCGGCTTTCAGCTCTCCGCGGGAGAGATAGAGGATGCGGTCCGCCGTTTTCTCCAGATCGGAGGTGATGTGGGTGGAAAACAGCACCGTGCAGCCCGCGTCCCGCAGCGTCAGCAGAGTCTCCAGCACCTCCGCCCGGCTCACCGGATCCAGTCCGCTGGTGGGCTCGTCCAGCAGCAGCAGTTCCGCCCCGTGGGACAGGGCCAGACTCAGCAGATATTTCAGCTGCATCCCGTTGCTGAGTTTTTCCGGGGTCTTCCCCTCGTCCAGCGCAAAGCGCCGCAGACAGCGCCGATAGGCTTCCTCGTCCCAGCGGGTGTAAAAGGGCCGCAGCGTGTCGGTGATGCGCTTCAGGCTCTGCCGCTGATAAAAGCGCATCCCGGCGGAGACGAAGCCGACGCGCTGCCGCAAAAGCGCTTCGTGTCCCTCCAGCGCCTGGCCCCAGAAGCGCACCGTGCCGCTGTCCGGGCGGAGAAAGCCCACGACGGCGTGGAGCGTAGTGGTCTTGCCCGCTCCGTTGCGTCCGATGAAGCCGGTGATCTTCCCCGGCTCCAGCGCAAAGCCCAGCGGCCCCAGGGAAAAGCCGGGGTAGACCTTGCCCAGCCCTTCCACGGTGAGCGGCCCGTTCACAGCGAACCCTCCTGGATGCGCTGGGCCACGGCGGTGAAGAAGTCCGCTTTGAGCAGCGCCAGGCCCCGTTCGATGTCGCCCACCAGCACCAGGTCGTCCCCCGGCCGGATCTGGAAGCAGCGCCGCGCCCGGACGGGGATGACGATCTGCCCCTTGTCCCCCACGGTGACGGTGCCGAAGAGATATTTCCCCTTGGGCGAGGGCCCGCCCTCCGTGGACGGGGCGTGGACCAGCTCGTCCAGGCTGACTTCAAACAGCTCCGCCAGCCGGTCCGCGTGCAGCACGTCCGGCACGCTCTCGCCGTTTTCCCACTTGGCCACGGTCTGCCGCGTGACGCCCACCCGCTCGGCCAGCGCCTCCTGACTCAGCCCGGCCCGCCGCCGGAGCAGGGCGATATTCTGAAAAATCATACCTTTCCCACCTTTCCCACCCACTGTACCATAAAACAGACGGAGACGCCAGCAAGCAGGGCGAACATTTTCCGGTGACCCGTGTTCGTTTTCGTTGCGTTGTTTGAGGTGCAGCAAAAGGAAGGAAGAAACGAATGAAGGAATGAAGGAATGAAGACGGCAGCTTCGTTGCCTGACGAAGTGAAGTCGCCCTCTCTCATATCTCTTGTTCTCATTCCTTCATAAGCGAAGCGTCTTCATTCCTTCATAAGCCCTCGCAGAGGGCGACTTCATTGAAAAACTCCTCTTTTGTCCAAAAGGACAAAAGAGGAGTTTTTCCTGGAGCAGGGTACGGGAGTCGAACCCGCCTAGCCAGCTTGGGAAGCTGGAGTAATACCGATATACCAACCCTGCACGGGACTGTAGTTTGTACTTTACCACATCTCGGGAGAAATAGCAAGAGAAATTTTTGCCCCGGATTTCCCGCTTGACGAACGAACCCGTCCCATGTAAAATAAACTGATAGATTTCACGCGAAAGGGTGGCGGGCCATGGCGGAACGGGGACAGCTTTCCCATGCCTATATCCTGGCGGGACCCCAGGAGGCGGCCCATCGCCGGGCGCTGGAGCTGGCGCAGGCCATGCTCTGCAGCGCGCCGGGTGCGCGGCCCTGCGGCGTCTGCCGGGACTGCCGGAAGGTGCAGCGGGGGGTCCACCCGGACCTGACGATCCTGTGCCGCCTGTCCGACGGCAAAGGCAAGCCGAAGCGGGAGATCTACGTCGATCAGATCCGCGAACTGGCGGCCACGGCCAGCATCCTGCCCGGCGAGGCGGAGCGGAAGGTCTACCTCATCCAGGATGCGGGGATGATGAACGCCGCGGCCCAGAACGCGCTGCTGAAGCTCCTGGAGGAACCGCCCAGCTTCGTCTGCCTGATCCTGGAGGCGGAGAGCGCCGATCTGCTTCTGGAGACAGTGCGCTCCCGCTGCGTGCTGGAGCACGTCCGGGGGGAGGAGACCGCCCCGCCGCCGGAGGCGCGGGAGCTGGCCGAGCGCTATCTGGACGCCGCTGCGGCCCGGTCCCGGCTGACGCTTTTGGGCATCGCCAACGCCAAGGGAGACCTGAGCGGCGCGGAGCTGCTGGACTTCACCGCTGCGGCCCGGGGGCTGCTGACGGATATGCTCTGTGGGCGGCTCCCGGCCCGGCAGATGGATCGGGGGCGGCTGCTGCGGCTTTATGGCCTGATGGAGCGGGCCGAGGAATATTTGCGCTTCAACGTCAGCGTCCGCCACGTCTGGGGGATGCTGAGCGCGGAGGGCGCGTCGGAATAGAAGGAGAAGACTTTGGTAACAGTAGTCAGTGTCAAATTCAAGGGCAGGGGCAAGACCTATTACTTCGACCCCGGCCCCCTGGAGGTCGTCGCGGGCGACCAGGTGGTGGTGGAGACCAGCAAGGGCCTGGAGTTCTGCGACTGTGTCCAGGGCAACCATGTGGTGACGGACGAGCGCATCGTCCCTCCGCTGCGGCGCGTGGTGCGCCTGGCCACGGCGGACGATCGGCGCATCGCCCAACTGTGCAAGACGCGGGAGAAAGAGGCCTTCGGCATCTGCGAGAAAAAGATCGCCGCCCACGGGCTGGAGATGAAGCTGGTGGACGTGGAGTGCGCCTTCGACGGGAGCAAGATCCTTTTCTTCTTCACCAGCGACGGGCGCGTGGACTTCCGGGAGCTGGTCCGCGACCTGGCCAGCGTGTTCCGCACCCGCATTGAGCTGCGGCAGATCGGCGTCCGGGACGAGGCGAAGATGCTGGGCGGCATCGGCATGTGCGGGCGGCCCTTCTGCTGCAGCGAGTTCCTGAACGAGTTCCAGCCCGTCAGCACGAAAATGGCCAAGGTGCAGTCCCTGTCCCTGAACCCCACCAAGATCTCCGGCTGCTGCGGCAGACTGATGTGCTGCCTCCGCTATGAGCAGGAGGCCTATGAGAGCCTGGTGAAGACCGTGCCCAAGCTGGGGGCCTTTGTGGAGACGGCGGAGGGCTACGGCAATGTGACCCAGGTGAATCTGCTGCGCCAGAATGTGAAGGTCCGCTTGGACGGCGGCGACGCCCAGCCCAGCTTTCCGGCGGACGAGGTGGCGGTGATCCCCGGCGGGCGGCCCAAGCCCGGCGAGCCGCTGCCCCATATTCTGGAATTGAAGCCCCGGCCCAAGCCGGAGCCGGAGGAGCTGGCCCGGGACTACTGGATCGCCCCCCCGGTCTTCGCGGAGGACACCATGGAGCCGGAGAAATCGGGCGACGCGGAAAAGCGCGGCCGCAACCGAAACCGCAAGCGCGGCCCCAAGCCCGGAAAAAAGCCGGAGCAGCCGCTCCAGCAGCCCGCCAGACAGGAGCCCCAGCCCGGCCTCCAGTTCAAGGCCGAGGAGGGGGCCAGGCGCAACCGCAACCGGAACCGCAACGGGCGCGGCGGCAAGCCCCAGAGCCCGGAGGCCCAGCGCAAGCCCCAGGGCACCGCGCCGGAGAAGCGCGCCGAGCCGAAACCCCAACCCAGGAATCCCGGCGGGGCAGGGGAGGGGCAAAGCAAAAAGCCCAACCTGCGCCACCGCCCCCGCAACCGGGGCGGCAGACCCAAGCCCCCGGCGGAGGGCTGACCCCCCGCAAGCGTTTCTGTCCCCCTGTCCGCAGCCGTCGGACAGGGGGCTTTTCGCGCCGCGACGCCGGAGAAATCCACAAAAAACGCCGGAGAAACCCGGCAAAGCGACAGAAAATGCCGTCTGCGGAAAGAATTGGGCGCGGCGGTAATATTTCTATACACATTTCGGGAAAACTATGGTATAATCCTTTTAACGAATTGACGGGAGGTATGCGCCATGCGTCTGCGGCGGCGGGAGCTTTTCCCCGGCGTGTTTCTCAGCACCATCGAGAGCAACAAGTTCAAATCCGACTGTCTCAGCCTGAATCTGCTGGCGCCTTTGGAGCGGGAGACCATCTCCAAAAACGCGCTGCTGCCCCGGGTGCTGGCCAGAGGCACCATGTTCCACCCGGATATGGACAGCCTGAACGCGGCCATGGAGGAACTCTACGGCGCGCAGATCCTCCCCATCGTCCGCAAGAAAGGCGAGATGCTGGCCCTGGGCTTTTACGCGGGCTTCCTCTCCGGCTCCTATGTGCCGGACAAAAGCCCCCTGCTGGAGCGGGTCTGCGCTCTGCTGGGGGAACTGCTGCTCTCGCCCGCCACCCGCGGCGGCCTGTTGCTGCGGGACTATGTGGACAGCGAAAAGGAAAAGCTCATCGACGACATCCGCGCCAAGCTCAACGACAAGCGCTCCTATGCCCCCGCCCGGGCGGTGGAGCTGATGTGCGCCTATGAGCCCTACGGCTGTGACGACATGGGGGACGAGGCCGGGGCGGAGGCCGTGGGCTATGTGGACCTGACCCGCCACTACCGGGACCTGCTGCAAAGCTGCCCCATCGAGCTCTTCTACTGCGGCTCCGCCCGGACCGAAAAAGTGGCCCAGGCCCTGCACGACGCGCTGATCACCCTGCCCCGGGGCCGCCTCAACGAGGACCTGGGCACCGACGTGCGCATGAACGCGCTGGAAGACCGGCCCAGAGAGTTTCATGAGCGCCTGGATGTGGGTCAGGGCAAGCTCTGCCTGGGCTTCCGCCTGGGGCAGTGCATGGAGGACCCGGACCTGCCCGCCATTCTGGTGTTCAACACCCTCTACGGCGGCTCCGTGAACTCCCGGCTGTTTCGCAGCGTGCGGGAGGAACGCTCCCTCTGCTACTATATCGACTCCGTCTGCGACCGGATGAAGGGCGTCATGCTGGTGTCCTCCGGCGTGGACTTCGCCGACTTCCAGGCGGCGAAAGCGGAGATCCTGGCCCAGCTGGATTCCCTGGCGCGGGGCGAGATCACAGACGAGGAACTGCGCAGCGCCAAAAACACGGTGGTCAGCGCCCTGCGGGGCGTGATGGACTCCCCGGCGGCGCTGGAGAACTATTACCTGTTCCAAACCCTCTGCGGCCTGGCCTACGGCCCGGAGGAGGACGCGGCCCTCAGCGACGAGGTCACGCGGGAGGACGTGCAGGCCATCGCCCAAAGCGTGGAACTGGACGCGGTCTACTATCTGGAGGCCGACGAGGAAGCGGAAGAAGAAGGGGAGGCGACGGACGATGCAGCGCTATGACTACCCCGCCATAGGGGAGACACTCTACTGTGACACCCTGCGCAGCGGCCTGCGGCTCCAGGTGGTCACCAAGCCCGGCTACGCCCGCAGCCACGCCATGCTGGCGGTCAACTACGGGGGCGCGGACCGGCGCTTCCTCCTGAAGGGGAAACGCCGCGACACGCCCATGGGCGTGGCCCACTACCTGGAACACAAGATGTTCGCCATGCCGGAGGGGGACGCCATGTTCACCATGGCCGCTTCCGGGGCCCAGCCCAACGCCTTCACCTCCGCCTGGATGACCGCCTATTATTTCGATACGACCGAGGAGTTTGAAACGAACCTGCGGACCCTGCTGCGCTTCGTCTCCACCCCCTACTTCCCGGAGGAGAGCGTGGAGAAGGAGCGGGGCATCATCGGGCAGGAGATCGCCATGACGGAGGACGACCCGGACTTCGTCAGCTATACGGAGCTGCTGCGCTCCCTCTACGCCCACCATCCCCTGCGGGACCCGGTGGTGGGCACGGCGGAGAGCATCCAGGCCATCACGCCCAAGGTGCTGGAACTGTGCCACAAGGTCTTCTACCACCCCTCCAACCTGGCTCTGACCGTGGTGGGGGACGTGGAGCCGGAGCAGGTGATGTTCACCGCTTCGGAGATCCTGCGCCCGTCTCCCGACCCCGCCCCGGTGCGGGACTATGGGGAGGCGGAAGCGCCGGAGCCCCAGCGCCGCCGCTTCACCAGGGCCATGGAGGTCTCCGCCCCCCAGTTTCTGCTGGGGGTCCGGCTGCCGGACCCCGGCACCGGACCGGAGCGGCTGCGCCGTCGGCTGCTGGGGGATCTGACCCTGAGCT
>Ga0310697_10001070_pt1 | contig 33418 bp, 43 predicted proteins | sample 172DNAGHGlowgp2_FD_203883 | JGI IMG/M metagenome (GOLD analysis project Ga0310697, IMG submission 203883) | Sheep rumen microbial communities from Palmerston North, Manawatu-Wanganui, New Zealand - 1728 DNA GHGlow gp2 (v2) (version 2) | ecosystem: Host-associated > Mammals > Digestive system >... | reverse complement strand
TTCTTCCAGTGTATTCGGCCGGGCGAGATGAGAGATATCAATCAGAAGTTGAGAATTCTTCTTCGCCGGATGGTTGCGACGGCTCTGCAACAGAAGTGCCGGAGGGATGCAGGAGGTTTTCAAGGCCGGTTCGATCGAGGCCGAGGAGCTGCTGCATCGCCAGGGCGAGCTCGGAGCCGCGGACGTAGACCGGGTCGGCGACGAACCAGTTGGCGACGGCCGGGACGGACATCGCCGCAGCAAGAAGGTTGGTGCCGTCGGGCAGGCTGAGGATGGTCGAGCAGAGCTTAGCGCGGTCGAGGGGCATCGGAACCGGACACTCGATCCACTCGACGCGATAGACGTCGTTCGTGAGGTTGACGGTCCGGACGGCGCGCGTGCACCAGTCGGCGTGAGGCTCGTTCACGACTTCGACGGGGCGGTAGCCGACGGCGTGGAGCTGCGCGGCGTAGGCGTTCGTGACGGCGGGCGGGAGCCCTGCGGGGATGGTAGTGGTCTCCTCGGAGCCGTTCGCGATGCGCATAAGCTGCTGGGCGCACGCCGCCGAGACGAGGGAGAAGAAAAGGACGAGGCGTTTCATGGGTAGATTTTCTTTGCGTAAATGACGCCGTTGAGTTTGTAGATCGCGTAGACGTTCGGGTTACCCGAGTTGTAAGCGTAGGCCGTCTCGACGTGGGCGCCGGAGGGCCAGGACACGCCAGAGAACCGCTCCAAGATCAGAATGCACGGGATGTTGCCAACGCCGGAGAAGGACGAAAAACCAATCGTCCGGCTGTTGGCTGAGGAAGCGTAGTAGCGCGTCGCCCGGCGCGGCGAGAGTCGAACGGAGATGCCAGAGGTGCTCGCGTTGATGGTCGTTGAATCGACGGCGACGGACTGCTCCGGCACGTCGGCCGCGGACTCGTACCACTCCTGCATCTCGTCCTGGACCGTCGCCTCGACGCGCGTGCGGACGAGATCCTCGGCCTGCGCGGCCGTGATGTAGCCGGTGCCGTCCGCCTCCTCGATCGCGTCGATCCGGCGCTGGTGGTCCGCGAGGATGATGCGCCACGTCTCCGTCGCGGCCGCGCTCGAGCCGGCTTCGGCCACGACGCGCCCGACGAGGTTCGAGACCTGCCCCATGTCCGCGCCGCCGCCGGCGCCGTCCAGCAGTGCGTCGACCTGGGCCGCGGTGTAGACGGTGTTGGTGCGGTCCAGCGCGCCGAGCGTGGCGGGGTCGGCCGCCGCAATGCACAATGCACAATGCAGAATGCAGAAAGCCAGGAGGGCGCCGCGCATGGCTAGTCGAGGGCTTCGAGGACGGCGATGATGGCGGCGACCTTGGCGGCGAGGGTGTCCATGTCGTCCATGGCGTCGGCCGAGGAGATGCCCTGCGCCTGGAGCGCGGCGGCGACGGCGGCCTTGGTGACGCCGCCCGCTGCGAGGGAGTCCAGGGCGGTCTTGTCGGCGGCGGACATGAGGCCTGGGGCGCTCGTGGTGGCGACGGTCGAGGGGATGGTGATCGTGCGGTCCGTGGCGCCCGTGACGTGGCCGGTGGAGTCCGAGGTGATCTGCGAGACGGTGAACGTGCCGCCGAAGCCGGGCGCGGCGTTGGCGGTCGGCTTGCCGGTCCGGGCGGTGTAGGTCGGATGGGTGTAGGCTGCAGCCGCAGCCTTGGCGTCGGCATGGGCGTTGGCGGCCTCGAGCGCCGCCTTCACCGCTTTTGGCGTGGCGGCGAGGGCCTCGCTGGTCGAGTTGGTGGCGCTGGAGAGCTTTACGGCGCCGGCCGCCGAGGTGGACGCGAGCGGAATGGTCGCCGTCGTGCCAGACTTGAGTTCCGTGGAGGATCCGGAGATCTTCACGCTCTGGACGGCTGTGCCGGCAGTGCTGGATGCAGATGAGGCCGTTCCTGCGGCGGAAGAGATGGCTGCATTTGCGGCCTGGATGGCAGCGATTATGTTGGTGCCGTTGATGTTGAGGTCGGGTTGCGTCGTCGAGTTCGATCCGGCGACGAGCTTGCCGTCCTTGATTCCCAAAAGCGAGGTGGATGTATCCGGAACAATCCGGCCGAGATATGTATCGACGGAATCAATCCAGGATCCGAGCAAGGTCGAGCCGGAGCCGGGCGTGACGGTGATGTCTTCTTCTCCGACCGTCACGTTTCCGGTCAGGGCGTGGCCGTTGACGGTGCGATTCGTCGGAACGCGGGCGCCGAAGAGGGCGTCCGCCTGGTCCGCGGTGTAGACGTAGTCGGTGGAGCGGGAGAGGCTACCGACCTTGGTGGGGGTGCCGAGGTTGTCGGCCAGGGCGTAGGCCGTGGCGAAGGCGAGCGCGAGGCTCGCGAGGGCGTTTGCTTTCATGGCGTTCTATTTCCGTTTTGGGGTTGGATTTGTTTGAGGGTCTCGACGAGGTCGAGCAGAAGGTCGCCGATGTCGTCAACGGTGTCGGCCGAGCCGGTGGAGAGGGCGCTCACGGCGTCCCGGATGGCGTCGGCGGCGGCGGCCGCGGCGTCCCGGGGCGTGGCCCAGGGGGCGTTGGTATAGGCGATGGCGTCGAAGTCCAGCACGAAGCCGTCGGCGGCCGGCGTCTCGCCGGGCGAGGAGCGCAGGTAGAGCATGGCGGCGGCGCGGTAGGCGCTTTCGTCGAGGCGCAGGACGAGGGGGTAGATGCTCGCGCCGGCGCGCTCCAGCAGCGGCGTCCAGGCGACGGAGACGGTGTTGCTGGCGATTGAGCAGGGCGCAGTCCACCACTGGGCGGAGGCGAGGCCGTTGGTGGAGAAGTAGCAGACGGCGTTGGTGGGATTGTAGGGCTGCCCGCGCAGGTACAGGCGCGCGCGAAGCGTGGCGGAGTCGCCGTGGCGCAGGTAGAGGTTGCGCACCTCGGTGGTGGAGAGGTCGGCGCGCCACTCCACGAGCGCGGGAGCGTCCGCCCCGGCGGCAAAGCCGGCGCAGAGCGCAAGCAGCAGGGCTGCAAGGGCGAGGCAAAGGCGGTTCATGGGGCGGAGTCCTCGAACACGGATTCCTCGGACAGCCCGAACGCGGTGCCGAAGTCGAAGATCGGGAGAATCCGCTCGCGGAAGCTGACGCTATGGTCGATCTCCGACACTCGGTGGTAGTTCGGTAGCTGGATTGACTCGTTCGCGGGACCATGCAAGTCATACTCCGGGAGCTGCGGCCCGGCGAAGCGGAACAGATCGGAGACAGCCTGCGGCTGCAGCGACTCGACGACGAGATACGGAGTCCCAGCCGCCTCCACGATGCGAAGGCTGTCCGGATAGTTTGATGCATCGAACGTCTTGAGGACGCGCCATCCGCTCCGGCCGCCCTCGCGTCGCGTCTCGTCCATGACGACGAGGCTGCGGGACCCGAGCAGGCTGTCGCGACGCACTGTTTCGCGGAGATTGTCGCCACCATCCAGATCGTCGTCGAATCCGTTCAACGTCCGCGTCTGACGGTAGCCTCCGTCGATGAAGGATATCCGGTCATCGTCGGTTCGGATGGAGAGCGTCTCGTGGTTGAATTCAAACCGGCCGCCGGAGGCGATCATGATCGGCCCCACGCCAGAGGTTATATCGTACCCGACGCCGACACTCTCAGCCCGCGTCAGCATCGTTTCCGCCGTGCTTCGTTCCGTGCAATCCGTCGGGCAGACGATCAGGCCTACGTCGGCCGGGACGGAGTACGGATTGACGATCACCGCCTCCGACGGAACGGACTCAACCTCGAACGCAATCGACTCCTCCTCGATCTTTTCCTCTTCCCACTCAGGCCTGTTCGGGACGACCGGGCCAGCTTCGAGCCGGTATAGACGCCGGACATGGATCGAACCGCGCGCTACGTGTCCGAGCTCCGGCCAGAACGACTCCGTCGCGGCTGTCTCCGTCCAACCGAGGTCGTAGTCCCCGCCCTCGTAGCGGCCCGTGACGCCGCGCTCGGGAAAGTTGGCGTACGGCAGGCGATTCCACGGGTGCCAGCCCCAGCCGACGAAGAGCTCGTCCTTGCGTTGGGAGACGACAGCGGCAGGACCGTCGTATACGCTCTCCCACGAGTCGTCGACGACCATCCACGCCCAACATTCGTAGTCGTCGATGTCCGGCGGCACGTCGCCGAATCCGGCGAGGTGGTAGTAGTCCAGTATCATCTGGACGGCCTCCTGCCGGTCGAGCTGGTACTTGTTATCGCCGATAAGGTCCTCTGGGTCTGGATCCTCCGGCAGCAGGTTACGGACCTTGACCCACTGGAAGCACTCGTACCGAAGGGGGGTGCCGCGGGCGGACATCGTGACGGACTCTGTCTCGGAGAAGCGGCTGCCGATCCGGCTCTTGCGCAGCACGTCCGTGTCCGGCAGTACTGGGGGCGGATCCGGGTCGCCCTGGACCGGGTAGGTTCGGACATACTTCCACCCGAACCCGGACTGCGTGGACGAGCCGTCGCCCGAGACGGGTATCGCTGGAACGTCGGAGGGGTCGAATCCGTCGTTCTCCCCCTCCAGGTGTCGCGTCCAGTCCCACGAGAGGGACCAGAACCCCGGCGAGTGAGTGAAGTTCCCGGCGGGGCGATACCGGAAGAGCTTGAGCCAGTGGATGACGCGCGCGAGGTAGTCGCGATAGAACGCGGTCATCGTCCACGGGGCCGTGACAAGCACGTTCGTCCACGGGGTCGTCCGAGGCTCGTGAAGAAGCTCGAGCGACCACTCCTCGTCACCGGAGATTGCCGCGCGCCCGTACCTCTTCGGAAAAGAGGAGAAGAGGCCGTACTGGTAGTCCGACATGTCGAGGAAGTACGGCGCCAGGTCGTAGATCTGGTCGCGCAGCGCGCGAAGTGCCGCCACGGTCATCTGCCCGCGCTCCGACGCGGCGGCGAGGACGTCGTGGTTCGTGCGGGCGGCCTGGGCGTTCGCGGCCGATGTCGAGCAGACGGCGTAGCGCAGGTCGATGTGCGCCTGGATGTCCCGGATCGGGCCCCAGCTCTCGCAGAGGTCGTCCTCAAGGTTGGCGATCTCCGTCAGGATCGCATCCAGAGGCTTGACGTCCTCTAAGCCCATTGCGACACCTCCCCGACGAAGATGTCGTAGGTTTCGCCGCCCTGCGTCACGGAGCGGAGACTCACCGTGAAGTTGTAGTCCTCGTTCGCATCGCCGGCCGGATCGTCGCTCCGATCGAAGGCGGAGAACGCGCACTCGACTCGTTCCGCGCGCGGCAGCCAGCGCGTGTAGTTCGGCGGGCCGCTCCCGATCCACCACCGCTCCGAGACTCCGGGCTCTCCGACCACCCACGCGCCGGACTCGGCGCTCCAGGCGATCCGCATGCCGTTGGACATCGGGTATACGACGGCGCCCCGTTCCGTGACGCGCGAGACCGTTATACCGTTGAGGCCGGATGCTCGCGCCGCCTGGACAATCCACTCCGGCGTCCCGACGACGACGATCTGCCCGGAGCCCTCGAAGCGGTACGGCCCGAACGGAGTATCGACCAGCGGGCTGCCGATGTAGTGCGCGACGGAAAGCTCCACGGAGATGCCCTCCTCGTAGAGAGGCGACGGGTCGAGACCCGCGCCCGTCGACGTGATGGTCGCCGAGAGGTTCGAGAGGGCCGTCGGCGGCGCGGAGGAGAGCTCCATCCATGCATCGCCGAGCAGCGAGGGAATGGTGCCATCCGCGTAGCCGTCCAGATCGTAGTACGAGACGGGCTCCGCGAGGCTCGTGAAGCCGATCCAACCGTAGCCGAAGGAGTCGAAGATGAAAAACGTTCTCTCGGCGTTGGCGTAGACAGGCGAGCCGTTGTAGAGGAATTCGAGCCGATGAAGCTCCGTGCGAAGATCGGGGTTCGCGCTGTCGTTCAGGAAGACGCGAGGCGCCATGCCGTCCGCGACGACCCAGGCGTTCTCGTCCGGCGAGAAGAGGCAGAAGCGCCCCTCGTCGGCGCCCACGCCACGGAAGTAGCCCTCGGCGCGGCCGTCCACGTTGATGTTGAGCGCGAGGAAGCCCATCAGTCCTCCTCCCCGGCGACCGGCTCGGGATGATCGGCCTCCGTCCCCTCGGAAAAGCGGACGGACACACGATGCGCCAGAACAGCGGTCCCCTGCATAACTGTCCCCATCCGCTTCACATCCGGGCGCAGCAGGATCGCCTCCGACGTCGCGGCGCCGGCGCCGCCGCTCGCGGGGGAGACGAGGCACGGCAGCGATCCGTCGCCATAAGGCTCTCCGGTGACCCGCGCGATGTACAGGTCGCACGCGCTTCCGCCGGATGCGATCCGGGAGGCGGCCGCGGCGGCACTGATCGTCGTGCCGGTCGGGCCGGTGGAGACATCAATGCCAGGGCCCGGCATCGGAAAGAGAGCGCGCAGCGCGCGCACGACGCGCGCGCCCCAGGAGGCGTCGAGGTCCTCGCCCGGATTCGGTTCCCGCGGAAATTCGATCATGTCGCGGAGCCTCCGTTGTTGCCGGACGAGATCCGCTCGTAGAGGATTTCGTCCCACGTCTCCGCGCCCGTCCAGATCTGGACGCGCCTCCAGGTCCGATCCTGCTGCTGCGCGAGGTGGTCGGCCGTCGCCAGCCATTCCCACTCGCCCGCGACCTTGATCGGGCAGTCGTCCGGATCTCCGACCTTCATCAGGTTCGCGCAGACTACGACGTTGTCCGCATCCTTGAGCTTCGTGATCTTTCGAAGCACCGGGTAGAACTGCAGGAAGCCCGTCGTCCCGCCCGCGATGAGCTTCGCCGCCGCGAGCGCGTGTCCGGAGAGCGTCACCTCGGAGCTTCCGTCCTGGAACTTCCACTCGCGCTTCAGCTCGGGATCCGCCATCATCCACGCCGTGATCTGGTCGGCGTAGGCCTCGAGCGGCTTGGCGGCCTGGATCGCGCTCGTGACCTGGATGCTTTCGACCTCCCAGAGAATCTCGAGCTCGTCGGGATCCCCTTGGGTGGCGGACGCCGACGACGTGAGCGTGTAGCTTGCCGTGAGCTCTCCTCGGAGGCCCTTGCGCCGGCTTTTCAGCCGGACGTCCGAGAACGAGAACGTCGAGCCCTGGATTGTGACATCCGGACGGTTCGCGTGGAGCCGGAATGCCAGCGCCTCCAGATCGTCCCAGGGTCCGGAGTATCGGTCCTCGAGCGTCGACGCCCCCTTCTTGAGGTGGATCTCGCGCTCCTGGCAGACGATGCCGCCGAAGCCGTGCGTCTCGACGGGCGTCGCCTGTTCGTCCGCGTTCGAGTCGAACTCGAGGATGGTCGGTGATGTCGGCATGAAATCTCCTTTCTAGCCCCAGGTCGCGGTGCCGCCCTTTTCGTTCTGCTCGCGGATCGCGGCGACCATGTCCTCCATGGTCTTCGTCTGCTTCTTCGTCTCCGCTAGCTGCTGCTGCTCGACCGTCATCGCGCCGGAATGTCCGGAGAGATAGCCGCCGACGGCCGCGAGGGAGTTGGCCGCGCGCGCCGCCTCGGCGTGCGGGGCCGCGGCCTTCGGCGTGTCGTTCCCGGCGCGGTTGCGCGCCGCCTCGGCCGCTGCCGCCGCCGCTTCCGCGGCCTGCTCGCGCAGCGTCGCCAGGTCGCCCTCCTTGCCGGCGTTCGCGAGCTCCTCGGCAAGGACCGCCAGCCGGCGATCCAGCGCCTCGATCTTCGGACGGAGCTCCTGGGCCTGCGTGCTTTCCGCCGCGCCCTGGTCCAGGAGTTTCCTCCCGGCGTCGCGCCAGCCTTCGACCTGCGTGCCGTGGACGTTGCGGTCCCACCACGACGCGCCCGAGGCGCGCATCTCGAGCGCATGCCCCTCGTCGCCGTGCCTGGCGCTATCGGCGTATAGCCGGTCGCGCTCCGCCACGAGCCGGTCGCGCTCGGCGGTCGTCTGGCCGATCTCGGCCTGGATGCCCTCCGCCTTGTTCTGCGCGGCCTGGCGGCCGGCCGCGCCCTCGGCCCTGTTCATTCGCGAGGCGTAGTCGCGCGCGATCGCGTCGGCCTCCTCCGGCGTGGCGGCGGCGGCCATCTTCTGGTCGCGCTCGATCCGCAGGGCGAGCTGCGCGCGGTCCGCGTCGAGCGACCGGCCGCGCTGCTGCTCGTCGTTGAGGGCCCTGGCGGCCTCGGCCGCGCGCCTGATCGCGGCCTCCATCCGCTCGAAGTCCCGCGCGGCGCGCTCGGCGGACGTCCGCTCGACCTCCGCGTGCATCTGCACGACCGAGGCCGCGGCGGCGTCCGCCGCCTCCTTGGCGCGCCAGAGCGCGGCGCCGATCGCGACCGCCGCCGTCACGACGCCGCCCGCGACCATCGCCGCCTTCATCGAGGCGCCCATCGCCGCGAACGACCGGCTCGCCTGGACCGCCGCCGAGGCCGTCCCGGCCACGCTTCCGCTCGCCGCGTTGCTCGCGGCCGAGACGAGGCCGAGGCTCTGCTGCAGCTTTCCCAGTTCGCCGTGTGTCGACTGGGAGCCCTTCGAAAGGCTCTCGCCGGACTGCTTCACCTGGTCCGCGCCGCGCTTCGCCTCCTCGGCCCCCTTCTTGAACTGGGAGCCGTCGAGCTTGAGTTCTGCGGTGATTACGGTCGACATTTCGCTAGCCGTCCTGTTCCATCATTTCGAGCATCGCCGTGCCCGGGACATCCGATTCGCGCCGGTCCGGCCCCGCCTGTCGCAGCATCAGCACCAGGAGCGCGAGCGGCGTGTCGAGCGCCTGGCGCGCCGTCCAGTGCCACCGGTCGCAGGCCTCCGTGACTCGCGTCAGGATCCAGCCGTCCCGGTGGCCGCCGTAGGGTTTTGCGGCGTGTCCGCCCCCCCCTCCGCGCCTCCGTCCGGGTTGATCCCGGCGAGGATGTTGAGCCGGCGCGCAACCGCCTCGAACCGGCGGGTGCCCTCGGCCATGTCGAAGGAGTCGGCCCAGATGCGGGCCTCGCGCTCGAAGGCGTCGCGCCCCTTCGCGAAGAGATCCTCGCACTCCGCCTGCGTGTGACCGAATGCGTAGAGCGTCGGCACCCAGGGCGCCAGGTCGAGGCGCGCCGGCGCCGGCGCGCCGGCGTCCGCCACGACGGCGGGCGAGCCGATCTTCTCCAGCAGGGCCCAGAGCCCTGGCGTGATCGGCCGGGCGCGACCGTCCGCGCCGCCGTCCAGCAGCGCGGAGAGCGCCGCGTCCGGATTCCTGACGAGGGCCGGCATCGCCTACTCCTCCCCGACGATCGTCTCGGCGTCCGCGTCGGAGATCGTCGCCGCCGGCAGCTTGATGTGCGGATAGTAGGTGAGGTCCAGCCGGAACGTCTTCTTGCCCTTGTGCGTCCAGGCGCGGCCGCACTTGTTCACGAAGCAGACGAGCGAGACCGCCTCGCCCTCGTCGGCCGCGTCGCTCTGGAACTTGATCCAGGAGCAGTCCGCGGGCGGGGCGACTCCGGCCTTCGCCTCGATCTGGACGCTGAAGCTCTCCTGCTTGTCGTAGACGATGATCCCGATCACCGCGCCGCGGTTGTTGTCGATCGGTTCCGTGCTCGGGTTCGGATCGCGCGAGACGTCCTTCACGATGCCCTTGGAGCTCGTGAACGGCGCGCCCCAGACGACCGAGTCCTCGTAGTGGATCTCGTAGGTTTTCGGTGCTGGTGTTTCTCCGGCCATGTTCTAGTCCTCGTTCTGGTTTGTGTTGTCGGCCTCCGCGCGCAGCGCGAGGTCCGTGTTGAAGGTGATGGTGACGGTGACGGCGCCCGTCTGGCGGTCGACGCTGCTGCGCCGGCCCTGGTAGCGGATCGCCGGACGGTCGAGCAGGACCGCGACGTGTTCCGCGATCGCCGTCGCGCTTGCGCCGCGGCGGTCCTCGCGAGTCTCCGGGCGCTCGGTGATCGAGAGTTCGACGCGGACCTCCGCTTCGAGCTGCGCCGGATTCGGCCGGACGCCGGCGCCCGTGTCCTCCGGAGTCGCGACGACGATCGCCACGCCGTTCACGGTCGCGAGCGCCTCGCCCACGCGCCGGATGAGATCCGGATCCTCGAACGCGAACGCCTGGCACTGCCGTTCGAGAAGCCAGTCGTCCGACATCAGCGCCGCGACGATCTTGCGCTGGAAACGGTGGAGAGAGCTCATGCGACCCCCCGGAGCTTGTCGGAGACGAACGCCGTCAGCGCCTCCCCGATGCATTCCTGGTATTCCTCCTGCGAGGGGAGGAGCGTCTCGTCCTGGAGCTGGTAGGCGGCCCCGACGAGGATGTAGAGGATCCGCAGCATCCCGTCGCCCATCCGGGCGGCGAGGTAGTGCTTGCCCTTCGGGCGGAAGATCGGCGTCCCGAGCAGTTGCTCCAGGACGCTCGGCCGGCGGCCGTAGGCCTCCGGATGCACCGGGATCGCGAGCGCCCTCGCGAGCACCGGGCGGATCGTGACGTCGTGGTCCGCGCGCGCCACGACCGGCGAGTTCACGACGACCGTCGCCTCGTGCCCGCCGTGCAGCGGGAACGTCGCGTCCGCCGCCTCCAGGAGCGCGCCCGTGCGCTGCCCGCCGGCCGTGCGGCCGCGCGGGCCCATTCGGCGCGATTCCTCGCGCCGGAGGTGGGCCGCGACGAGGATCGCCATCCGGTCCGAGACGCGCGGCTGCGCCGCCGAGTAGTCCGTGACGGCCGCGAGGATCGCGCGCACCCAGTCCGGACACTTTGAGGTCGGCATCGTGACGTCGATGAGGCTCATGCCGTCCTCCGCAGGTGTTCTTCCGCCGCCGCCCGGAGTTCCGGCGGGAGCCGGTTGAAGGCATCGACGTACTCCTGGTTGTCCGGCGTGAGCGTGACCGCCGCCGGCTGCGATTCGACCGGAAGGCCGAGCTGCTGGCACTCCTCGCGCGAGACGTCCGCCCATCCCACGCCGCTGCCGAAGCAGAAGGGAGGCGTGTCGCAGTCCAGGCAGTCCTTGAACCCGCCGGCGCCGTGGCCGAGCGCGCTCCAGATCGGCGAGTCCTTGAGCGCGACGAAGTCGGAGCGGTGCGCACCGCGCCAGCCCGACTCTTCGCCAGCGGCCTGCCAGCGCGCGATCCAGTCCAGGCGCGGCGTGCGCCGGCCCGAGACGCGCACGAGGCGCCAGGCCGGGAAGTCGCGCAGCGTTTCCGGCGTCTGCGCCGAGGCCTTCGCCACCGCGCGGGCGCGCTGGACGTTCGTGTCGTAGATGAGCTTGAGTCGGCGTTCGCTCGCGCGGTCGCGGATCGAGCCCTTCTCCGCGCCTTCCGCCTCCGGGTTGTAGCCCATCGAGAGCAGGTGGTCCTGCGCGCGCTTCACGAACGTCGCCTTGTCGATCTCGCCGTCGGCCGCCTGGCGCAGCAGCTCCTGGAGGCGCGCCAGATAGCCGGCCTCCGTCGTGCAGGCCGAAAAGAGCGAACGCGCCCGGACCGACTCCGCCACGCTCGCGCGGATCTCCGCGGAGGAGAGCGGCGTCGGCATCGGCGCCTTCGAGAGGATCTGTTCGGCTGCGGTCGGCATGGGATCAGAGTCCTTCGAGCTTGTCCGGGGTCACGCGCCGGCGGGAGGACACCGCCACGGTGACCGCGACGGTCCCCGCGGCGGCGTCCTCCGCCTCGCCGTGGCCTTCCGGCGTCGTGCGGCCCTCCGCCACGTCGCGGAGGATCCTCATCGCCTCCTCGTAGGCCGTCCGGCGGTCTTCGCCGACGGGCGCGGGGAGGCGCTTGAGGATGTTGTAGGCCGCGATGTCCAGGACCGGCGCCAGGAGCGCCCGCGGGATCGTCCCGGCCGGGCCCAGGCGCAGGTTGCCGTTGGAGCGGCAGTACCCGCGCGCAAGGTCCGCGGCCGCGGAGATCGTGTCGGCGACCGGGTCGGCGGCCATCGACGCGGCGGGGGACGCGCGGTACGCGTCGATCTCCCGCTGGCTGACGGTGCCGGCGAGGTCCTGCTCGGTTGGCGTGATCCAGGCCATCGCGGTCTATGCCCCGCTAGGAGATGGTGATCTTGCCGATTCCGAGCGAGCTGGTGATCGCGATGAGCGACTGGTGCGCCACCGTGACGTCCACGCCCGCCGCGTGCTCCTCGCGGAAGACCGCGTCGGTGGAGCCCGCCACCTTCGTGACGAACCGCTTGATGTTCGACGGGTCGTCCTTGAGGCCCGAGCGCTGCGCGTTGAAGAGCAGCACCAGGTTGTTGGAGAGCAGCGTCGCCTTGCCGGAGCCGGACTGGAAGCGCTCGTTCACGACGTGCACCGAGTCCACCGCGTAGAGGCCGGCGAGCTGCTCGGGCGTGAGCCCCGAGCCCAGCGAGACGGCGGGCGATTCGGAGGCGCGCATCGTCGTGAAGCGCTTCTGCCAGGCCGTCGCGCCGAAGAAGACGCGGTTCGGCAGCAGGCCCGCGTCGTCGGCGAGCGTCTGCAGGTGCGCGAGGATCTCGGCGTCGGCGTCCGCCTTCGCGGCGGCCGTCCAGGTGCCGGTCGTGGCGTTGCCGCCCGTCGCGGCCGCGGAGAGGCCCGTGAAGGCGCGGACGATCTCGCCGCGCAGCAGGACCGTGCGCAGGTAGGCGACCGCCTTCTGCTCGGCCTCGGGGTCGTCGTTGAGCTCGTCGCGGTCGACGCGGATCGTGAGGCCCTTGCTGACGGTGTGCGCGTCCACGGTCTCGCCCTGGACGGTCACGCGCTTGAAGTCCGCGCCGATCGCGCGCACGTCCTCGTCGGCCTCGACCGCGGCGAACGCCTTCTTGTTGTCGGCCTTCTTGAACGAGAAGCGCTTCGGGACGATGACCGGCGCGCCGGTGAGCGTCTCGAGGATCGCCTCCAGGACGCCGCCGGGGCTCGTCCAGCCGACGGAGTACTGCGTGAGCGCCGCGCTGAGGAACTGGTTGTTGACGGACGCCTCGTTGGCGAGGCGGATCTGGCCGGCCTTGAGCGGCTCGTTGGCGCCCAGGATGCCGAAGGGATTGGTGTTCATGTCTGTGTTGCCTTTCCGCGTGGGGGGTTAGGAGATCTTGAGGACCGCCGGCAGGCCGACGATGCACTCGATGAGCTCGCCGGAGGCCGTGGCGGCCTCCAGGGCGACGCCGTACTGCAGCGTGCCGGCCGTGGCGACGGTCGTGCCGAGGCACGAGACCGTGCCGCCCTGGGCGACGGCGCCGCCGGCCTTGACGAGGGCGGTGTCGCCGCTCGCGAGCAGCTGGACGGGGACGAGGTCGCCGTCCGCGGCGGCCGCGTCGAGCGCGACGCCGATGCAGACGTCCGTCGCGGCGGAGGCCTTGACGACCTTGCCGGACGAGAACTTGACGAACTCGCCGGCGGCGATGGCGGCACCGGCCGTGAACGTGGCCTTGCCGTTGGGGTGGATTCCCTTCATGTGTGGTTTCCTTGGGGTTGGGGGTTGTGGGTTACTTGACTTCGGGATGCTCCTTCATCGCCTGGGCGAACGCCGAGGTGTAGGAGAGGCCGGGACGGGCCTTCATCTTCTCGTTCGCGAGGGCCACGAGGTCGGGCTTCGCGCCGGCGGCCTTCGCCGGCGAGATGTCGCCGAGGGCGGACTTGGTCTTCACGGCGCCGCGCTCGTTGGCGAGCGCCAGTCGGCCGGTCTCGAAGTCCTCGTCGAGGCGCTTCTCCCAGGCCGGTCGCATCGCGGGCGTGATGTTGCCGCCGGCGATCGCCTGGTCGAGGATGAGGTCGCGGCGCGCCTTGCGCTCGTTGGCGAAGGCCTGCTGCGCCTCGTCTTCCTTCTTCTTCGCCGCCTCGGCCTCGGCCTGCGCGGCCTCGACCTTGGTCTGGGCGTCCTTCGCGGCCGTGTCGGCGGCCTTGAGAGCCTCCGCGCCCTTCTGGATCGCGGCGGCGATCTGCTCGTCCGTCGCGTCCGGCGCGAGGCCCAGCAGCTGGATCAGTTTGTCCTTTTCCATCTTTGTGCTTTCTTGGTTTTCGGGTTGGGCCTCGTTGGCGAGGCGAAATTCATTGATGTTCGGGTTGTTCACGAGCCCGATGCTCAGGAGGTGTTCGATGTGGCAGTTGGCCAGCCCCGCCGCGACCTTGTCGATCACGCCGCTCCAATAGGGCGAATGCCAGCCGAAGCCGCGGCCGGGGTCGCGCAGCCATTCCACGACGGCGCGCACGCCCTCCTTCGTCTTCTCCCAGGCCTTCACCCAGCCGACCGCGGACTTGTCCGGATACTTCTGCGCAAGATCCGGGACGTCGGGGTGGCCCTGGTAGACCGGCACGCCCGGCTCGCCGCGCGCGATCGCGGCGGAGAGCTCGTTCGCGATCGCGTCGGCGCTCGCCTCATCGAAGGTCTGCGTGAACTCCACGCCGTCCTTCCTGCCGTAGGGCCACGTGCCGTAGGGGATGCAGATCCCCGTCGAGCCGTCGTCCTGCTTCGTCCGCAGCTCGTTCGCGAGCGCGTAGAGCTTCATCGTCTTCATCGTTTCAGTCCTCCAGGAGGTTGCTGCGTTTCTTGCCGTCGGCGCTCATCACGCAGAAGGCGCGGCGCCTGGCGGCGGCCCACGCCGCCGCATCCCAGCCGCCGTATCCGGCGCGGATGTTCTCGAGGGGCCGGGAGGAGCGCGCCTCGTCGATCCAGTCGAACTTCCCACCGATCCAACGCTCGGAAGCATCGTCGAAGTAGAACGCGCAGGCCAGGATCATCGGCCCTTTCTTCGTCTCGCCGCGCTTCCAGTCCGAGGGGATGCCCGTGTCCCAATGGAACGAGAGCGAGTCCGCGCCGATCGCGAGCCTCGAGAGGCGGCAGCGCCCGTCCTCGGCGGGCGTCGCCTTCACGCCGCCGAACCGGAAGAGAAGAGCCGGAGAAGGCGGGATGGACGGGGAATCCGAAGAGGCTTGCGCTCCCTCCCCGTTTTTCTCGCATCCCCCGGCCGAAGTCGAAGCGCCCTCCCTCGCCTCGCGCAGCACCACGACCGCGCGCTGCGCGGCGTTGGTGACGAAGTCGATCGCGCCGGGCGGCGGCTCGCCGGGCGCGGCGCAGCCGGTGAGCAGCGCCGCGGGCGCGAGCACGACCGCCGCGACGAAGAGCACGATGAAGAGGGCGAAGACGAGGACGCGGGCGAGCGCGTCGAAGAATCGGCGTCTGCGGAGTTCGGTGGTGTTCATTGTGCGCACCTCAGGAGCTTGAAATGGCGGGCGATGGCGATCTCGCCGGGCGGCAGCAGCCAGTGCCGGCGCGGATCGGCGGCGAGGCGGACGAAGGCGTCCACGTCCTCCCAGCCGGAGGCGGCGTTGAGCGCGCGCAGCCGCTTCACGATCGCGCGGCGCGTCTTGGCGTGCAGGCGGATGCCGGCATCGAGGCTCTCGCGCTCGGCGCGGCGCTTGATCGACGCGAGAGCGCCTCGCTCGTAGCCGAGCTTCGCGGCGATCTGCTCCCAGCTGTAGCCGTGGAACCGCAGCCGGTTGATGATCCTCTCCTGGCGGCGCAGCGCGCGGTCCGTCCGGCGGACGTGCAGCGCGATGCCGTTCTCGCGGGCGAGCGCGACGATCTTGCGCAGGTTCCCCGCGCCGACCTCGAGCCGGACCTTGTAGGCCGGCAGGCCTCCGCGCAGCAGCTCGAGCGCGCGGGCCTCGTCGAAGGGCCTCGCCGCCGTCCCGGGCCGCAGCGCGATCCCGTTTCTCCGCGCCAGCTCCAGGACGCGGGCGCCCCGGACGCCGAACGTCCGCGCCACGCGGCGCGCCGGCACGCCCTCGCGCAGCATCGCGAGCGCCCCCGGCTCGTCGATCGGACGGGCCGTGCGCCGGAAGGCGGGGCTGGTGGCGGGGTCGGTCATTTCGTGCTTGACTCTGGAAAAGGTTTGTGGTTGACTCAAGGGCGTTCGGGGAGGCAACCCCTCCCGGGGAGCGAAGCCGAGACGAGCCGCCTAGAGCGGATTCCTCGAAAAGATCCCGGGAGTAGGCATGACGCTGATGACACACGGCCCATGTCACTTGCCTCCCCGTTGCTTTTTCTGGTGGCGCGGGACGGAGAACTCTTCGTCCGGCGGATAGGTCGTCAGGACGTCGAACGCGGCGTCCGCCTTGTGACGCCTCGTCTTGAGCTTCCGCGAAATGCCGATCCGGAGGTGTTCCGTGTCGATGTCGGCATCCTCCGTCCCGCGGTCGGTCGGGCGCCGGTTGGACACGCGGCCGGCCGGCGCCTCGGCTTTCGCCATGCGAAGGATGTCCTCGCCTCCGGGCATCGCCTTCGCGGCCGCAAGAGCCTTTTCGTCTCCGCTCGCGATCGCCTCCTCGATGCGCCGTGCCTTCTGGGCGTCCCGTCGCTCCTTCACATGGACCGCGTGTTCGCCCTTGTAGCAGAGAGGGTAGCCGAGATCCTTCGGCCCGGCGAAGACGAGTGGTGCGGCGTCCGGAGCGAGCGGAATCGGAGAGCCTTCCGGAGAAAGTTCGGCCGGCGGCGGGAAGTCCTTCTCCGTTAGTTCGTGCGGCTTGTTCTTCTCGCCGCCTTGGCCGGTCTGGTCGCCCGTTCCCTTCGGCGCGAACTCGCCGTTCTTCGCACGGTCTTCGTTGGCAAGGCCCTCTTCGCCTTTTACGCTCACGTCGACAATCTCCCAGGCGCCGATTTCCTGCTCCTCGTTCGCCAGGCCCTCTTCGCTTCGCGCCTTCGTGTCTTCGTGCGAGACTTCCCCCACGGCCTCGGCGAACGCGCCGGCGAGCTCCTCGGCGATCACCGCGGCCATCGCCGGATCCTTCGGCAGGAGGTCCGGAAGACGGCCCGCAAGGGCCTTGCAGGCGGCCCGCATTTCGGCTTCCGGGAGGGCAAGGACCCGCTGCAACTCCTCGGCGGCCGGTCCCAGGTCGGACCGGAAAGCCGCTAGAACGCGTTTTAAGGCGGGGGTAGGGGTCGGGTCGGGGGATTTGCCGTCCGCGGCGCTCCTCGCGTTTTGCAACGGCTTTGCAATGGCATTCCGGGCCTCCTGGCGCGCGGGGGCTTCGTTGGGGAGGCCGAAACCGCCCCCGGGGGGCCCGAAACCGCCCTCGGCGGGGGGCGCCGCGAGCTTGAGCGGCTCGTCGTCCGGATCGTCCTCCGCCGCCTCGGTGCGCTGGTAGCGCTCCAGCGCCTCCTTCTTCGAGAGCTTCACGCCCAGGCTGGCGAGGTGCTGGTCGATCTTCATCTCCATTTCCAGGTTCGGGTGCGAGACCGGCGAGACCTGGACGTAGGCCAGCGGCTCCTCGTCCCCGAACACGTAGCGGATGAACGGCCGCTCGACCTGCTCCTGCAGCGTCTCGGAGAGCATCTCGCAGGCGTCCTGCTCCAGGATGTCCGCCTCCTCGCCCTGCTGCGAAGCGCCCACGGAGCCGTCGCCGGCCGAGAGGGTGGAGAGGTCGCTCCCGCGGTAGAGCACCGCGATCGCGCGGTCCATCCGCTCCACGAGCGTCGGGTAGGGCGGCGTGCCGCCGTTGGCGAGCGAGACCGTGTCCACCTTCGTTGCCATGTCGGTGACGATCCCCCACTCGCGCCCGAAGTTCGCGACGGCCGCGACGAGGTTGTTCCACTGTTCGCTGCCCTGCTTCGCGTCCGTGGCGGCGTGCAGGCCCGGCTGGCCGCAGCGCTCCGAGAAGAGCAGCCAGTCCTGGAGCGAGAGGCGCTTCGAGCAGGCCGCCACCGCGGCGGCGATGCCCACGCCGGCGCCGGCCGTCACCATCCACTCGCCCTCCGCCATCTCGACGCCGTCGTAGAGGTTCGGGTCCGGCAGGTAGCGCAGCGCGCCCGTGCGGTTCTCGAAGAACTGCAGCGGCACCTTCACGAACGTGACGTCCAGCGACCCGTCCGGCGTCGGCCGCCACACCAGCTCGTGCGCCGCGAACCCGAAGCTCTGCGCGTCCATCATCTGCTTGAGGAGCAGCCGGATCCCGCCCTTCGCGTTGCGCGAGAGCGCGTCCGTCGCCCGGGCGCGGGCCCAGAGCCGATCCAGCGCGCGGCGGTGCGCCTCGGCCCGCTCGCGGTCGGCGGCGCCGACGCCCTCGCGGATGAGCACCTGGTGCGGGCAGCGCGCCGCCGCCGCCCGCATCTTCGCGGCGCAGGAGCACATCGTGTCGTCCCGCAGCTCGAACTCCTCCACGATCCGGGAGAGTGGCCCGAGGGAGCCGGCGCGGAAGCCCTCGATTGCGGAGGCGAGCCGGTCGGGGTCGAGGCCGCGCATCGGGCTGCCGCGGCCGCGCAGCTCGCGCTCGGCCGCCGCGCGGTCGGTCTCCGGGCTGCGCTTCTGGAAGAAGAATCGGGTGAGACGGTCGAGCATCTAGTGGCGCCCTCGGAAGAAACGGTGGAAGATCGGATGCCGCGGCGGCTCGCACGCCGGCGTGGACGCACCGGAGTCGGCCGCCGAGCAGGCCAGGACGCCGCCCATGAACTCGTCGCAGTGGCTCACCTCGCCGTCGCCGCCCTCGAACTCCGGCACGACGACGCGCACGTTGCCGTTGGCGGCCGTCCGGAGGAACGGCGTGGAGTAGTCCTCCCGCAGCGCCGGATCCGCCGGGATCCGCGCGCGGCCGGTGTTGAACCAGTCCTGGAACTTCATGCAGAGCTCGTGCCGGCGGTGGCTCTCCAGGTTCACCTGGTCGACGCGCCCGGGCCACTTCTTCGCGGCCCACTCGGCCGTCTCCATCCCGAGCCCCGTCGCGTCCATCGCCAGGCGCGCGATCGTCCGCTCGGTCCGGCCTTCCATCTGCGCGTCGATGAACCGGCGCTGCGCGTCGAACTCCAGGTCGTGGAAGACCTCGCGCCTCACGAGGAAATAGCTCACGCCCACGTGCAGCCACTCGCTCCAAGCCGAGGCGTGGCGGCGGCGCGCGACGTCGAAGCCGGCGTAGCGCGGGGCGTCCGGGTAGCGGCGCTCGATCTCGGCGATCTCGGAAGCGTCCATTTCGCAGGGCGCGAGGATCTTCGCGGGCAGGAGCTTGCCGCCCGCGTCCTGGACCTTGCACTCGAACTGGCTCTCCCACGCCGCCTGCGTCCGGCAGCCGGCGCGCGTCTGCCGGAGGAACTCCTCGCGCGTCTGGCTCCGGCCGCTCTTCTCGTTGATCTTCTCCACGAGCCCCTGGGCGATGGCGTCGTGGATCGTCACGCGGTGCAGCGAGGCGTGCTGCGGGTTGTCCCTCTTCGCCTCGGCGACGACGCGCGCGAACGGCGTGTCCTTCGAGCCGTCCACCCGGTAGGCCGAGACCATCTCCAGCTGCCCGCCCCACATGATGCAGGGGTAGGCCATGTCGATCAGGGCGCCCGAGTCGCGGTGAAGGTCCACCTCGTCCAGGAACACGTCGCCGCCCTTGCCCGCGAACGCCTCGGGCGTGCTGGAGAGCGAGACGATCCGCGCGCCGTTCGGGAACGTGCAGACGAACGCCGTGATGTCCTTCTCCGGGTCGATCACCGTGAGGTCGCGTCCCGCGAGCCCCGTCGCGGCCACGTTCGCCAGCTTGCACCACATCGCCACGTAGTCGCGGATGAGCTCCTGCGCCGTCAGCTGGTCGCGCGAGCTCACCCACTGCGTGAAGCCCTTGCCGCGCCGGAGGCACTTCTGGAACATCCGGTAGCTGCTCGCGTAGGTGAAGCCCACGCGGCGCGACTTCTCCGCCACCTTGAGCGGCGACTCGTCGTTGATCCAGGCCTCCTGGTACGGGAGGAAGTAGGAGCTGTCCGGCTGCGCCGTCACGTCCGCCTCCCCAGGATGCGGTCGATCTCGTCGGCGACCTTCGCCGGATCCACCTTGCCCTCGCGCGCGGCGTCCGCGACCTCGGCCATCTGCGCCAGCCTCTTCTCCGCCGCCTCGAACTTCTCGCGCGCCAGCCGGAGCGTCTCCTCGGCCGTGCGCTGGCGCTTCTGGTCCAGGCGCAGCTTCTCCGTCCCCAGCGCCGCCGCGTGGTATTTCGCGGCCGAGTCCGCCAGGATCTTCGCCGCCTCGTCGTTGCCCTTCGACGCCGCGTCCACCGAGAGCGCCGTCATCATGTCGGCCGCGAGCCGCGCGTCCACGTCCGCGCGGACGATCCCCTGCGCGATCCGCTTGCTCGTCTCCACGCTGATGATCGCCTTGGCGGCCTCCGCCTCGCGCATCCGCCCCAGGAACCGGTACCAGGCCGACCGGCCCGGCGCCGCCAGGCCCGCGGCCGCGAGGTGCGGCAGCACGTCGGCGCGGAAGTCCCGCAACCAGGCGCGCCCCGCCTCGCGCTCCGCCTCCGTCGGCGGCTTCGTGAGCGCGTAGAGGTCCCACCGGACGTCCTCCGGCAGATCCTCGCCCCAGGCGTTGCTGTGCGTCTTGTGCTTCATTCGAGCCCTTCGAGCACCGTGAGCCCGCGTTCCGTGATCGTGTAGCGCTGGTCGTGCCAGACCGGCTCCAGGTGGTAGTCCATCCAGCCGCGGTCGCGCAGCATCGCGAAGGCCGCCTCGCGCTGCTCGTCCGTCGTCGGCGCGCCGGCCGCCAGGTCGATCTGCGAAAGCAGCGCCGACTTCTTGAGGCCCGTGCCGCCGGCCGCGCGCAGCGTCTCCAGCGCCGTCTTCACCACGTGTCTGTCCGTTGCGTCCATCGTCATTTTCCCGTCTTGAAAAGCTTGCCCTTGATGGCCGCGAGGTCGTCGCGGATCCCGCCGAGCATGCCCTTGATCTCGCTCGTATCCCGGTCGTTGCGGTTGAGGCGAGAGAAGAGGTTCTCGTGGTCGCGCGCGTTCGCCGCGGCGTGCTTCTCGAACTCCTCCTTCGTTACGAACTGCGGCGCGCCCTTGACTTCGAGCGGCTGCGGCGCGATCTGCGTCTTGGAGAACCGCGCCTTGATCCAGGCGGACGCGAGAGGCGCCAGCGCGCCGATCGCGCCGCCGCCCACGAGGAGCTGGATGCCGTCCGCGTCCATCACTGCGCGCCCTCCGACGTGCCGGCCGTCTCGGACGCGCCGGCGGGCGCGGTTTCGTCGGCACCGCGCCCCGAAGCCTGGGGAATGGGGTAGGACCAGGTTTCCCCGGTCACGAGATTGCTGTAGGAGTGCGCCGGGATCTCGACCGTCGCGTCCGGATCGTCCCACGCCGTCGGCACCGCGCAGCCGGCGCAGCCGCCCAGGGCGAGCGCCCCGGCCGCGGACGCCACGAGCGCCGGCGCGAACCGCTTGTAGGCCGCGTGGCCCACGCCGCCGAAGCAGCGCACCGCGCGGTAGTAGGTGCGGCAGGCTATCTCGCCGCGCAGGCGCGAAAGGCCGCGCAACCGTTTCACGAAGGCGTGCAGGATGTTCGCGAAGACGATGTCGCCGAGCTTGCGGACCTTCTCCTCCGGCCAGCCCCACGCCCGCGCGAACCGCTCGAACCATTTGTACCACCGATCGTGGAAGATCGCCGCCACGTAGGCCTTCACGCCGCCCCACGACCGCGGCCAGAAGTCCGGCGAGAGCGTGCAGCCGTCGCAGTTCGCCCAGGCGCACGGGAACGGCAGCTCCGTGATGACGCCGTCCTGGATGTGCCACGCCTCGTCGAAGTAGTCCGGCGGCACGAGGTCGAGCTTCTTGAGGTCTCCGCCCAGGCGCGGCAGCGTCCAGGGCTCGTCCAGGCCGTAGGCGTTGGCGCGGTCGGCGCGGATCGCGTCGCGCACCCAGACGGCCGCCTTCGGCAGCGCGATCGCCAGCGTCTCGTTTGTCATCGTCGTTCGTCCGTGGAAGAGGGTTGCCGGCCCGGGGTACCAGCCCGTTGCAGGAGGCGGGACGACCGGCGCGCCCCGCTGGGTGTCAATCCAAGCCGGGAACCGCCCGGCACTGCACATCAAAGCAAAAAGCCGCGGCAAAACAAAACCGCCCGTGGGCCCGTGGCGGGGTCCGGGCGCCTCCGGCGCGAAAATCAGTTGAATTGCCCTCCGGGAGGAAAATCGGCCTATCGGAGGAGAATCAGTTGAATTTGCCGTTTCCAACCGTATTGGAAACGCCAAAATCAAGTGATTTTGTGGCGGAACGCACACCCCGCCACAATTGTCCAAAATGCGGCCGGGAAAATTGCAAAACGAGCGACACGGTCGCCGTGCAATCCACGAAAAGCCCAGTAAACACGGGCGTTTCGAAATGGCCAAAAATTGCAAAGTTATTGCAGAACGAGCGTATGCACCCCGCCACGGTGCGCGTGGCGGGGTGCGGGGAGAATGCGCGGCAGAGAGGTCAGCCCCTCGTCATGAACTGGCGGCCGTTGTCGCCAAGGACGACCTTCAGGAGCTTCAGGTGCTGGAATGAAAGAATAAAACAGTGGTGCACCGTAAGGATCAGCTCCTGTAGCTCCTGGTCGTTCTCGAACATTGTGACCTTGAGACCGAGGCGGATCGCCTCGTTGGCCGGGATGTGCCGATCGTGCGTTTTCGTGTACGAGTGGCTACCGAGCGTCGCCGTGATTTTCGTCGCCTTCGCGACCCGTTTTGGATCGCTCGCGAACATGCCCGTCTTCAGCCACTCGCGGACCAGTTCGTTGGAGAGTTTGATCGCCTTCTGGCATTCGCCCAGAAACGTCGGACGGTATTTCTCGATGATGGGCCGCCAGACGGAAAGGTACGCCGGATCTTTCCGGATCTGTTCGGCCGCGGACTCGAACTCCTCCACGACGCCGTGGCACGGGACGCCGAGATATTGCGGATCGATGGGCCCCAGGCAGGACTGGCGCCCCATCAGGATCTCGCGCGCGGCGCAGGCGATCATGGTTCCGGCGGAGAATGCCGCCTGGGGAACGATGCACCGGATGTCGCCCTGGAAGATGTCGCGAAGATAGTGCACGAGCTGCTCCGTCGCCGTGATGCCGCCGCCCGGCGTGTGCAGAACCAGGTCGAGCCCCTTTCCGCGATCCATGCCGTGCACCACGTTCATGAAGGCGTTCAGGTCGAGATCCGTGATGTCGTCGCCTTTTTCATGGCGGGTCATGAAGGATGAATAGTAGGCGATGACGTTCCTTCCCGTCTTCTTGGCGAGGGCCTTGAGGCTTTCGGCGCGGAACCCGCCAAGAAGGACCTCCGGGTTCGGCGCCTGGGCCAGTTCCCCGAGACGGGTTTCCAGATCGGCGATGGTTGGCATGGGGCTCCTACGAAACGGAAAGGGCGGAGAATGTCAGCTCGATGCTGGGTCTGAAATCCACGGGCGCAAGTCCGTTGTCGCCCGTTCCGGGGACCAAGGGAGCATCGTAGCCCGAGTAGACGAAGCCGAGCTGGCGGTAGGTCTCCATCAGCTTCTCGGCGGTGCGGCTGCGATCGCGCGAGGTGCGGCGACGGCGCGGCGCCGTTTTCTTGGTCGAGGATTTCATCTCCCTGTGTCTCCTTTCGTGTCGCGGGGCGTGGGCGGCGGTGGGGCGCCTCAGGGGCGGAAGCCCGGCGACGGGGACTATCCTACCACAACCGCGGCCGGTGCCGCAACGGTTTTGATTCTACGCCCCGGGCGGGCGGGCTTCAACCGTCTACCGCCGCTTGCGTGGCGGGGTGGAGGACGCCGCCACCTTCGCCTCAAGCGCGGCGAGCCGGCGCAGGATCTCGCCCGTGGCGGGGTCTGCGTTCTGGATCGTGCCGCCGGCCGCGGCCTGCGCACCGTCTCCGCTGGCCGTGGCGGTGTTCGTCACCCCGCCACGGTCCGTGGCAGGGTCGTTCGTCATACCGAGCAGCCAATCGGCAGACACGCCGGCTGCTTCCGCAATGCTACGAAACGTGGCGAGATCTGGTTCGCGGATGTCGGCCTCATAGTTGGCGAGGGCAGCACGCGAAATGCCAGCCGCTTTGCTGAAAGCGGCTTGCGACGCGGTTCCGCGGGCTTTTTTGAGTCTGTCAGAAAAAATCTTCACTACGCCACATTTTGTGGTTGACACCTGCCACGATTTATGGCAGACTGCCGGCCTTGTTGCACGCAACACCGAAGGAGAATGCCAGAAATGAAGGCCGGAAGCAAGCACAAAAACACGGGGCGCGGGCCGACGCGCTTCCCCCGCATCGGCGCGGCCGCGGCGGCGCTCGGCGTGGACCGCACGCACCTCTGGCGCGTGCTCGTCGGCAAGCGCCGCAGCTCCTCGCTCCTGCGCCGCTACCGCTCTTTCGTGGCGGGGTAAGCCGCCCCGCCACGCGAAACCAAAACCAACCAAGGAGAAACCAAGCCATGGAGAACACCGAACAGACTGGCGCGGCCGAGCCGCGCAACGACGCGCCGACCGCGACAGAGACGAACGAAGCCCCGAAGCCGGACGAGTTCGACCGTCTGGCGAGCCTGCCCGACCGCCACGAGATCCGCATCGTGATCGCGGAGGAGGCGAGCCACGCGTCGCTCGCGCTCCGGCACGAGGACTTCGGGAAGCCCGGCGAGCTCGCTGGCGTCCTCGCCACCGGCGTGAAGGAAACGGTCGTCAAGCTCTCGAGGGTCCTCGCGCTCTCGCTCGCCTTCGAAGGCGTCGACTCGTCCTTCACGATCAAGGGCATGAAGTAGGCGGGAGGGCGCGAAAATGGCAGACACGCTTCGAGTGAACATCGAAATGACGAACGACCCGACGGTCGTCGTCTGCAAGATGAGGTTCGGCAACAAGTGGGTGCGGGCGAAACTTCGCCGGCCCGACGGCTGGGCGGGCGCGGATGGATCGGCCGCCCTGGTCGATCCCGTCAAGCTCGGCAAGGCGCTCGACGAGGCGAAGGCCCGCGGCGAGCTGGAGCGCAAGGCCGGCCACGGCAAGCCCTGGGTCAAGGTGAAGCCGGAGGCCGCGCGATGAAGACGCTCGACCGTCGCGACTGCCGGATCCTTTCGCTTGTCCTCGCGGGCCAGTGGTACTGGATGATCGACCGCGGGGAGAAGACCGAGGAATACCGCGACCGGACGCGCTACTGGGAGACGCGCATCCGCAAGTGGTGGCGGATGCGGTTCCGCACGCCGCACAAGATGATCGTCGAGTTCCGGTTCGCCTACGGGCCGAACGCGCCGCGAATGGCGTTCGAGGTCGTTTCGGTCGGGAGCGCGTCCGGATTCGCGAAGCACCCCGAATGGGGCGAGCCCCTCACCCCGCACTACGTCATCGTCCTCGGCGAGCGCGTCACGCTCGTCTGACACCCACCCCGCCACAACCAGGAGAACCAGCCATGCCAACCAGCACGCAGGAAGCCGTCATCAACGCTATCCGCGAGATGCACTTTGACATCTCGCGGCTCGCCAACACCGTCGAATCGATCCTCTCCAACGTCCGCGGCCTCTACCGCCGCGCCAAGCCCGGCCCCGTCCAGCCGCCGCTCCCCGGCCTCGCGCCGGACGACTCGAAGAACGACGCCCCCGACGGCTGCGAGTGGACGATGCCACGGCCCGGCGAGATCGCGAAGCGCCTCCCGCGCCGCTGGTGCAACACGGTACGCGCCTACGAGGCGCTGTGGGACCAGGCGGTCGGCGCGATCCCGTTCGAGGTGGCCGAGCTCTACAAGCCGACGGTCCTCGACGTCGTCGCGGAGCGGACGTCGCGCCGGCTCAAGCCGCAGACCCTCGCGCGGATGATGCTCGCCCTCTCCCGCGCCGGCGCCGCCGTCCACCCGGACGGCCGGCGCGGGGTCTGGCAGCTGGTCTACCCGACCGACGAGCTGCGCGAAAGGGTCGAGGCGGAAGCCGATCGGATGAACGCGCACCGTCCCGCGAAGGAGGCCGCCCGTGCGTAGGCCCCGCTCTTCGCGCGACGCCGCGCTCCTGGGCGTCCTCTCCGGCCTCAATCCGTTCGGTCGCACCGGCCACCCGGTCCTCGACGCGGCCTACCTCGCCGCCGTCGGCGCGCTGCTCGGCATGTGCCTCTCGTTCGTCGGCTGCCAGCCGGCCAGCGCGGGCGGCGTCTTTCCAACCCCTTCAACCTTTTCAACCCCTTCAACCCCTTCAACCTTCGAACCCGCCATGGATTCCTCCCTCCTATCCTACGGCTTCCTCACGGCCCTCGCCAGGGTCGAGAGCGGAATGAACGACGCGGCGGTGAACGAGGCCGAGGGCGCCGTCGGCCGCTTCCAGATCCGGCAGTGCTACCTCGACGATGCGAACGAGGCGGCGGGCACGCGCTACGCCCTCGCCGAGATGGCGGATCCGAGGAAGGCGATGCAGGTCGTGTGCGCCTACCTCGGCCGCTACGCGCCCGCGTTCGAGGCGCGCGCCGGCCGGCCGGCCACCGCGGAGGACCTGGCGAGGATCCACAACGGAGGCCCCCGCGGCGCGGAGAAGGACGCGACGCTCGACTACGCGCGGCGCTTCCGCAAGGCCTACTCGGGAGTCGCCTGGTACACCGACTGCCCCCGCTTCGAGGTCGCCGCGCGATGAGCCGCCGCCCCGCCGCCGCCCGCGAATCCGGCCTCTGCTCGGACGAGCGCTTCATCGCCTCGGCGCTCCGCGCGATCGAGGTGCTGCAGTCCTACCAGCAGTCCGACGCCAGCCTCCTCACGGAGCTCCAGGCGCGCCAGCGCGCCAACGCCGAGACGCTCGCGTCGATCCGCGCGGACCTCGCCGAACGCCTCCGCCCGGTCTCCCGCTGAACGCCGCTTCAACCGTTTCAACCCCTTCAACCCCTTCAACCATCCGCCGATGAACCCCACCGTCGCAGCCATCGCCCAGCGGCTCCCGAAGAAGCCGCTCGTCTCGCCCCAGGAGATCGCCGACGCGTTCGGCCTGGTGACGCCGAAGTCCGTAATCGACGACATCGCGCTCGGAGACCTGGCGGCCGTGAAGATCGGCGGCCGCTACCTCGTCGCCCGCGCCGAGGCGGAGCGCTACGTCGCCACGAAGGCCGTCGTCCCCGACGAAGCCCCGCTTCCGAAGAAGATCTCTCCCAAAAAGTAAGCCCAACCCATGAAAACGAAACCTTCCTCATCCAAGAAACCCGCTTCCCGCGCCTTGGTCCGCAAGCCGGACGCGCCCTCGCCCGCCGCCTCGGCGGCGCTCGTCGCGATGCCCGAGCCGGGCGAAGCGCTCGACCGCGCCGGCCGCGCCAACTTCTTCCACCGCCTCTCGCGCGAGGCCGGCGTCGTCTCGATCCGCGCGGCCCTCGCCGCCGGGATGGAGCTGCTGCAGGCCAAGGAGGAGCTTGCCGGCGGCTTCGTCGAGTGGGTCAAGCACAAGTGCGCGTTCGGAACTTCCACCGCCTACAACTACATCAACCTCGTCCAGCGGACGCTTCCGGAGCAGGCGCTGCCGGGGCTGCTCGCGGGCAGCGACTCCGAGCGCGAGGCGGCGGTCGAGGCCGCGGCGGCGGGCACGGACAGCCGCACGCTGACGGAGCTCTACGACGACCTGGGGATCGTCCGCAAGACGCCCTCCAACCTGGGCGGCGCCCGCCCGGGCGCGGGCCGCAAGCCCAAGCACGCGCTCAGCAACGAGGAGATCGCCGCGCAGGCGGCGGCGCTGCAGGCCGACCCGAAGCTCGCGGCCAAGGAGCTGGAGGACCTCATGGCGCCGCTCGTCGCGTGGGCGAACGGCCGCGCCGGCTTCGGCGCGCTGCCGGACGCGGACCTCTCCCGCGCGGCGGCGCGCCTCGCGGACCTCTCGCGCATGGCCTCCGAGGCGCTGCGCGAGCGCAAGGCCGGAAAGGGGGCCGCGAAGTGATTGCCGACCTCATGCAAGCGCCCTGCACGGAGAGCGCGGAGGCGCCTTCCGCCGCCGCCGTGGCCGCGCCGCGGGCCGCCGTCGCCTGGACGCCCTCGGACGACGTGCGCCGCCTCCACGAGCTGCTGCCGCCGGGCGAGGCGGCGAAGGTGAAGGCGCTGGCGGAGGGGATCGCGCTCTTCCTCGCCGCCGGGGACAAGGCGGAGGCGGTGCGCGCCGTATCGGCCCGCCTGGCCGCGCTCGGGGTGCGGGGCGTCTCGGCGCCCTCGCTCTACCGCAAGGCGGCGGCGTGGAGGCGCGGCGGGATCTGCGCGCTCGTGGACGGCCGGGCCGCGCGCAAGGCCCCGGCGCTGGCGCTCTCGGGCAACCGGGAGTTCCTGGCGCACTGGCACGACCTGGTCTCCGGCAACCGCCGCGCGACGCGCCCGGCCTGGTCGGCGCTCATCGCGCAGCTGCGCGCCGGGGAGAGCATCCCGGGCGTGGGCGACTGGCGCGACGTGTGGGCCGCCGAGAACGGCGGCTACCGCCCGCCGGAGGGGATGCCCTGCCCCTACGCGGAGAGCAGCCCGCCGCGCGGGTGGAGCCTGCGCCACCTCTCGCGCCTCGGGCCGGACGCCTTCGCGCTGGAGGCCTCGCGCCACGGGCGCATGGCCGCGACGCTCGCGCACGCGCCCGCGGTGCCTCTCACCCGCGTGGGCCTCGCGTGCGGCGCCGTGTGGCAGCTCGACGACATGTGGTACGAGCAGAAGGTCGCCTACGAGGGCAACCGCCACGCGCAGCGCGTCGTGGAGTTCGCGCTCATGGACGCGCTCACGGGCCACGTGGCGCTGCGCCTCATGAAGCCGGTGCGCGAGCGCGAGGACGGCTCGCGCGAGACGCTGCGCTCGCGCTGGACGCGCTACGTCGTGGCGGCCCTGGTGTGCGGCGTCGGGATCGCGCCGGAGGGCTGCCTGATCATGGGCGAGCACGGCACGGCGGCCTCGGACCCGGAGCTGGACGCGGCGCTCGCCGAGGCGTTCGGCGGGCGGGTGCGCTTCGGCGCCGGCTCGATCCTCTCCGCCCCGCTCGGCGCGGGGCTCTGGGGCGGCCGCCCCAAGGGCAACCCGCGCTACAAGGGCCGCCTGGAGGGCTTCCACGCCCTCATCAAGAACGAGCTCGGCGGCGCGCCGGGCTCCATCGGCGGCGGCCGCGGCGCCGAGCCGGAGGAGGCCTACGGCATGGAGGCGGCCGACGAGCGGCTGCGACGCCTCGCCGCGGCGCTGGAGCCGGCCCGGCCGGGGATCCTCTCGCGGCTGCGGCTGCCGTTCGTGCCGTTCGACGATTTCTGCCGGCTCGTGGAGGAGGCCTACGCGCGGATCGAGGCGCGCACCGACCACGACCTGGAGGGGTGGGAGAAGTGCGGCTTCGTCACGGGCGAGTGGCGGCCGGCCTCCGGCTCGCCCTGGCTGCCGATGTCGGACCTGGACCGGATGTCGCCGGAGAAGGCGCGGGCGTTCCGCTCGCTCATCGAGGGCGGCGAGTTCGACTACCGCACGCGCCGGCTCTCGCGCGCCGAGGCCTGGGCGCGGTGCCGCGGCTCGCTCGTGAAGGCCGACCCGTTCGTGGGCGCCCGCATCATGGGCGACGCGCTCGCCCGCGAGTGCGTCGTGGGCGCGCGCCGGACGATCGACTTCCGGGATCCGGACACGGACGTGCGCTGCACCGTCTACGCGGGCCTGGAGGACGGGCGCGAGCTCGCGCCCGGGACGCGGCTGCGCGTCTGGGTGAACCCGCTCGACTCCGGCCGCGCGCTCGTGGCCGATTCCGAAGGCCGGTGGCTGGGCGTCGCGCCCGTGATGCAGGCCGGCGTCCTGGGCGGCGACCCGGAGAGCGACGAGGCCACGCGCCGCAACCTCGGCCTTCGGCAGCGCGCCCTGGCGGAGGAGGACCGGCGCCTCTCGCCGATCGTGGCCGCCCGCCGCCGCCGCGAGGCCGAGGCCGCCCGCCACAACGCCCTGGAGCTGCTCGGCCGCGACCCGGCCGAGGAGGCCGCCGCCGCGGAGGCGCGCCGCGAGAGTCTCGCGGCCGCGCGGGTGCGCCCCGCCTCCCTGGACGAGCTCACCGGCCCCGCGCCGGTCCCGGAAACCGATTTCGCCGCCGTCTGACCGCGGCGGCAACCAAGGAGAACCAAGCCATGCCAAACACCACCACCACATCAACCCAGCAGCCCGCCGCCGCGGCCGCCGCCGAAGAGCGCGACCCCAGCGGCAACATCACCAACTACGTCTCGCTCTCGGCCGACAAGGTCAAGGAGGTCTGCAGCGCCCTCGTCGTGACCGGAGAGCTCACGCCGGAGATGTCCTCCGACATCTTCTGGCTCTTCGGCTGGATCAAGGGCAACAATCTCACGGAATCGGGCGCCGCCAAGTGCGTCGGGATCGACGCCTCCACACTGCACCGCATCCTGCGCGGCCAGTACGGCGCCAGCTACGCCGGCGTCTGCGCCAAGATCGCGCGCTTCCGCAAGATTACCGAAGCCCGGGCGCACAAGCGCGACGCCGGCTTCGTCGAGACCTCGACCTGGAAGAAGATCAACGCCGTCTGCACCTCCGCGCGCATCGACCAGCTGCCCGCCTTCATCTACGGCGCTTCGCAGATCGGCAAGACGACCTGCCTGCTGGAATTCGCCCGGCGCAACAACCACGGCGTCACGAAGTACGTCCGCATGCCGTGCCACTGCTCCTTCAGCTACTTTGTCCGCAGCCTCGCCGGCGCGTGCTACCTCACCAACAACCGCTACTGCCGGATCGACGACATGCGCGACCGCATCTGCGCCACGCTCGACTCCACGAACCTTCTGATCGTCGATGAGTTCCACCAGGCCTTCACGACCTGCGGAATGGAGGTCGAGCGCAGCATCATGGAGTTCGTGCGCGAGATCTACGACCGGACGCAGTGCGGCATCGTGATGGCCGCCACCAAGCTCGGCCGGCGCGAGTTCGAGGGCGGGCGCAACGCGGCCGTCTACGAGCAGTTCCGGCGGCGCGGGATGGTCACGCTCGCGCTGCCCGACACCCCGCCGCAGAGCGACATCAACCTCATCGCCAAGGCCTACAAGCTCGACGCTCCGACGGGCGAAGTTCTCAACGCCATCCGCGAGATGCTGAGGCGCTCTGGCGTCGGGATGTACGTCAAATACCTCCAGAAGGCCGCCTCCGTCGCCGCCCAGCGCGGCGAACCCTTCACCTGGGACGCATTCCTCTCCGTCTGGGCCGGCCTCTCCGCCCTCGCCGAAGACTAGCCCCGCCGTCAAGCCAAAACTCTGAAACCCCGAAAGGAAGTGACCTCATGAAACCAGCAACCACCATGCGCGACTCCAACGGCAACGACGTGCCGATCAAATACGTCTCCAAGTATGACAAGGCCAAGGACAAGGCCGTTCGAAAGATACTCGCCCGGTTCCGGAAGGCGCGGGCCGCGCTTGAATCCGTCGTGGCCGACACCATCACCGAGCTCCAGGTTCTAGCGCAGACCAAAGAGACCGTTGGATCGAAGGGCAACTTCTCCGCCCAGTCCTTCGATGGACTCGTCCGTGTCTCCATCAAGCAGCAGTACAACATCCTGCTCGACGAGCGGGTCGTCCACGCTCGAGAACTCATGCTCGGCTACATCGAAGGCGTCCTGGCCAAAGTCGGAGGCAACGACGCCGCCGCCCTCCGACTCATCGTCGCCGAGGCGTTTAAGGCTAACGCCCAGGGCTTTCTCTCCACCGGCAAGATCATGTCGCTGCTGCGCATGGAGATCGACAACGCCGACTGGCGCGAAGCCAAGCGTATTCTCCAGGACTCGATCAAGCCGCAGAAAGGCAAGCGCTACCTCATGTGCGAAACTCGGTCCGACACCCAGCACGACTTCGAGACCATCCGTCTCGACATCGCCGACTGCTGGCCAAAGGAAGGCGGCACGGAATGCTAACCAAGAAGCAGGCTGCTCTCTTCTGGCGGTTCCTCGCCGTCGCCGCCGAGCGCCAGGCCGTCCCCGACCGGGAGGCCTACCGCAAGCGCATCCTCCGCGAGGAGCTCGGGATCGAGCACATGCGCGACATCGGCCGCACCGGCGACTTCGACCGTCTGATGCTGCGCCTAGCCCAGGACGCCGAGGACTGGCATAGCCTGGCCTACTACAGCGTCGCCGGCGAGCGCCGCCTGGCCGATCTCGTCGCCGACTGCGCGACCCAGGTGCTCGACCTCTCCGCCCAGGATGCCGTGTTTCCGCTCGCCTACATCGGCGGCGTCCTGCGGCAGTCCGGCATGTCGCCGATCCGCGTCGTGGGCTCCGACTACTGGCTCGACCTGGCACCGGACGACCTCGCCCGGCTCCTGCAGATCCTCGACACCCACCGTCGCCGACTCCTCAAGCGAGCCCACTACGACCAGAATCTGGCCTACGTCCATGGCCGCCGCTGGATCGTGGACACCTGCGACAACCGTGTCTGTTTCGAGGATCCGCCCGCGCCGCAGCCGGCCTTCAAGGTCAACATCCTCTCCGCCTAGACCCATGCACCACCGAATTCTCCTCGTCCTGCTGGCCGTCATCTTCGCCGGCCGCGCCTCGGCCGAAACCCTCGCCGAGCGTTACTGGCGGATCCATCGCGAGCGCAACGCCACCACCCGCTACGGCACCCCGCCGCACGGCGGCACCAACGCGGTCGACCAGGCCGGCGGCGATCTCGTCCTTGTGTGCGACGGTTTTGTCGACAACGCCTACGGCTACACGCTCGGTCCGCTTACCGGATCGTATCGTTTTACCGTCCCGTTCACGACGGATCAGGGTTGGACCGGCTACGCGCTGGAAGGCACGCCACCCCCTGCAAACATGGGCGATCTCGCCGGTCTCCCCCTCGTCATCTGCGATCCTGCCACGGGCGGAAACCTCGTGATGCTCTGGGGGCCGGACCTGCATGAGCACGCGCGGATTGTTGGCATAGACACCGCCACGCCGGAAATCTACCCCTTTGACGGGAGTTATTCCGGAACGGTCGCGCTCGTGCGCAAATCGCCAGCCCCAACGGCCTCCGTCGCGCTGATACCCGAGGACCAGCGTCGATTCCTCGCGCCCGTTCCGACCGGCCTGCCGCCAGAACTCGCCGGCGGCGATCTCTGGTACGACTGCCTGGCGATCCCGGAAGGTACCTGGCTCGTCGAGTGCCCGATCGAGGGCTCTCCCGACATCGCCTGGCGCGCGGCCCTCTGCCCCTCAAACATCCTTCAGGCGCTTGTCTGGCGCCACGCCGCGGGTCTCGCGCCGACGAACCTGCCCGTCACGCTGGAGCACGACCCCTCCCGCGTCATCGGCCGGATCGAGCGCCTCTACTACGAAGCCGGCACGGGCGTCGTCGCCCGGATCAGCGTCACCCAGGCCGGCTACGACTGGGCTGTCACGAACTCCTGCGACCGCCCCTCGCCGGCCGTGCGGGCCATGTACACCAACTGCCTCGTCCGCACCGACGGCTGGGTCCACGAGCACCAGGACTACATTGACGCGCGTTGCGTTCCCCGCGGCGAGGACATGTCCGCCGTCACCAACGTCCCAGCCGGCGTTGTCGCCACCGTCATGGCCCCCGTCTACCTCCGCGGGCTGTCCCTTGTCCGCACGCCGCTCCTGCCCACCTACATCGAGCAGCGCGTCCCCGACCACCTCCGCGACGTCTACCCCCTTCGTCCCCCCCGGCAGTGGAACTGGCGCACCGGCCTCTGACATCTCCCCCTTGCAACCCGGAAGCCCCCGTGCAGCGCTCCTGCACGGGGGCTTCCTTCATCCTGCAATCGCCGCGGGCAATCAGGCTGATTTCTCAACTTCTGATTCCGCGCCCGTCCATCGCGCCGATCCGCGCCGTCCGTTTCTCAACTGCAACCCGGCCGCTCACCCACGCCCTTTCCCTCCTCCATCCCGCCAAATCCGGCCTTTTCTAGCCTTTTCCCGCGTTTCTCACCTTCCCCGTCCAAGATCACCTCCCACCAGAAGACGCACGGGCGGTCG
>Ga0310697_10001069_pt1 | contig 33424 bp, 30 predicted proteins | sample 172DNAGHGlowgp2_FD_203883 | JGI IMG/M metagenome (GOLD analysis project Ga0310697, IMG submission 203883) | Sheep rumen microbial communities from Palmerston North, Manawatu-Wanganui, New Zealand - 1728 DNA GHGlow gp2 (v2) (version 2) | ecosystem: Host-associated > Mammals > Digestive system >... | reverse complement strand
TCATGTAGGTATAACTCCAACCCACATACTCGCTGTAGTAGCCATTAGGATAGTCATTATCTCGGCTAGTCTGATAAACTCCGCGTAAGGTCACGTTCTGTGCCACTAAGGTCAGTGAACACATGGCCATGATTACCATCATGGTAAAAGTAAATTTTTTCGTCATGTTGATTAAATGATGTTATATATATTAATGGTATAGCAGGCTTTCATGGTGAAGCCAATGCTCAAACGGATGGCAAAGATAATACAAGATTTTCAATTTGCAAGTAAATTTTGCATAAATATAGCACTTAGCGCCGTTTTTCTCCTATTTGATGCGCCAAAAGGCGGTTTTTGGCCCTAAATGCTGTCAAGGTGCGTGATGGTGCGCAGGATGGTCAGCGCGGTACTCACGCTGGTGACATTGCTGATGACGATGCTGCGGCGACCGTTCTTCTGGCTCAGGTTGCAGCGCTTGGGATTCTGCTGCAGGTAATTGAGCAGGCGACCGAAGGCGGGCGACTGGTAGTAGGCGACATTTTCCTCACCGACCATGAACAGGTGCATGCGCGTCTGGCGGATGACGAGTTTCTCAATGCCCAAGCGGCGTGCGGTGCGCCTGAGCGGCACGATGCGGATGAGTTCACTCGCCATCTCGGGAATCTTGCCGAAGCGGTCCACCATCCTTTGCTCGAAGGCCTCGACCTGGTCGTCGGTCTCCATGCTGTCGAGCTCACGATAGAGCGTGATGCGCTCGTTCTCCTGCGGCACATAGCTGGCAGGGAACATCAGTTCCAGGTCGGTGTCCACCACGCAATCGGTAACAAATTCGTTGTTGCTGTCCAACCCGTCATCTCCGTTCTCTCCGTTACCCGCAGCAGTGAAGACTGTGGAGAACTCTTCATTGCGCAGCTCGGTAACGGCCTCCTTGAGCACACGCTGGTAGGTCTCGTAGCCCAGGTCGGCAATGAAACCGCTCTGCTCGGCACCCAGCAGGTTGCCTGCACCGCGGATGTCCAGGTCCTGCATGGCAATCTGGATGCCGGCACCCAGGTCGCTGAAGCTCTCGATGGCCTGCAGGCGCCGGCGGGCGTCGGTGGCGAGCGGCTTGCCTGGCGGGACAAGCAGGTAGCAGAAGGCCTTGCGGCTGCTGCGTCCCACACGTCCGCGCAGCTGGTGCAGGTCACTCAGGCCGTAGCGGTCGGCATTGTTGATGATGATGGTATTGACGTTGGGCATATCGATGCCATTCTCAATAATGGTCGTCGACAGCAGCACGTCATAGTCATGGTTGCCAAAGTCGATGATGGTCTGCTCGAGTCGCTCGGGAGGCATCTGGCCATGGCCCACGGCGACACGTGCATCGGGCACCACGCGGTGAATCATGTTCTCGAGTTGCTCCAGCTGCTCGATGCGGTGGTTGACAAAGAACACCTGACCGTTGCGCGAGAGTTCAAAGTTGATGGCCTCGGCGACGATGTCATCGTTCAGGGTCCCCACGGTGGTGAGAATGGGATAGCGGTTGGCAGGCGGTGTGGTCAGCGTGCTCAGGTCGCGGGCGCCCATCAGCGAGAACTGCAGGGTGCGCGGGATAGGCGTAGCGCTCATCGTGAGGGTGTCCACGTTGAGTTTCATCTGCTTGAGTTTATCCTTGACGGCGACGCCGAACTTCTGTTCCTCATCTACAACCAGCAGACCCAGGTCATGGAACTGCACGGTCTTGCCGATGAGTTTGTGGGTACCGATGAGGATGTCGATCTTGCCCTCCTTAAGGTCGGCGAGAATCTGCTTCACCTCCTTGGGCTTGCGGGCGCGGCTCAGGTAGTTCACACGGACGGGGAAGTCCTTCAGGCGCTCGGTAAAGGTGCGCCAGTGCTGGAATGCCAGCACCGTCGTCGGCACCAGGACAGCGGTCTGCTTGCCGTCGGTAGCGGCCTTGAAGGCAGCACGCACAGCAATCTCGGTCTTGCCGAAGCCCACGTCGCCGCAGATGAGGCGGTCCATCGGCTTGGCGCTCTCCATGTCGGCCTTGACTGCCTGGGTCGCAGTCAGCTGGTCGGGCGTGTCCTCATAGATGAACGAGGCCTCCAGCTCCTGCTGCAGGTAGCCATCGGGCGTGAAGGCAAAGCCCTGCTGCTCGCGACGAGCGGCATACAGGCGGATGAGTTCGCGGGCGATGTCCTTCAGGCGGCTCTTGGTACGAGACTTGATCTTGGCCCAGGCATTGCTGCCCAAGCGGTTGAGGCGTGGTGCTTCGCCCTCCTTGCTGCGGTACTTCGACAGTTTGTGCAGCGAGTGGATCGAGACGTAGGCCTCGTCGCCGTTGAGGTAGATGAGTTTGATCATCTCCTGGGGCGTGCCGTTCATTGAGGTGCGGATCAGGCCGCCGAACTTGCCGACGCCCAGGTCCTCGTGAACGATGTAGTCGCCCTTTTCGATCTGATTCAGTTCCTTGAGTGACAGGGCGAGTTTGCCCGAGCGGGCACGGTCGCTCTTGAGGTTATACTTGTGGAAGCGGTCAAAAATCTGGTGATCGGTGAAGACGCACAACTTGAGGTCATCGTCGACGAAGCCTTCGTGCAGCGTGCGCAACACGGGTTCAAAGGTAATCTTGTCGCCGCGGTCCTCAAAGATGTTGTGCAGGCGCTCAATCTGCTTGGGGCTGTCGCTCAGGATGATAAGGCGGTAGCCACGGGCAAGGAAATCGCTGAACGACTGGCCGATGAGGTCAAAGTTCTTGTGGTAGATGCCCTGGGACTTGCAATGCAGCGACAGGCGCTTCACACCGCGCTCGGGAGCCGACTCGCCGTCGGTAAAGGCGATGCGCCGCAGCTGGTGCAGCCGTTGGATAAAGAGGTCGGCATCCACGACCTTGCTGGTCGCCTGGGTGTCGCCCTCCTCGGCAATGAGGGCGCTCACCGACATCCCTTCTTGGGCAATCTCGCGGATGCGGGCCGCTAGCCACTGCTCGCTGCGGCACAGCACGATGGTCTCGTCGCCCACATAGTCCAGCAGCGACACGTTGTCCTCACGACCGCCGCCCGACGGGGTGTTGTTCAGGATGCTCACCTGCTCCAGCCGCTCCTCACTGAGCTGGGTCTCGACATTAAATGTGCGTATCGAGTCGATGTCGTCGCCCCAGAAGTCGATACGATAGGGCAACTCGTTGCTGTAGGAGAACACGTCAAGGATGGAACCGCGCACGCTGTACTGCCCGGGCTCATAGACGTAGTCGGTCGCCGTGAAACCCAGTTCGCGCAGCCGCGCCGCCACCTCGGTCAGGTCGGCAGTGCCGCCCGCCTTGAGCTGCACGGTGCTCGCCTCCACGTCCTCGCGGCGGCGCACCCGCTCGGCAAGCGCCTCGGGATAGGTCACCACCCAGTGCACCTGCGGGTCGTCAAACCAGCGGTTCAGCACCTCGGTGCGCAGGATCTCGTTGGGGGCATCTACCTGGCCATACTTGATGTCGCGTTTGTAGCCCGACGGGAAAATCAGCACCTGCTTGTCGCCCACTATCTGGCACAGGTCGTTGTACATATACCCCGCCTCGTCCAGGTCATTGACCACGATGAGATACGGACAGCCGCGCTCAGGTAGCCGCGCCAGCAGCATCGCCGCACTGGACCCCGCCAGCCCGTCGATCACAGCCCGTCCGCCGTCACCGTCCAGCAGCTTCTTCACCGCTGCCACCCGGCCCTTCCGGTTAAACAACTCACACAGTTCCCGTATCTCCATCTCCAATTACTCTCTACAAACAACGATCTATAGCATCTATAAACACTATAGTATCTATCATTTTTGTCACTGCAAAGTTACTCATTATTCCCCAAACAACAAAAGACGTGTTATCCAGTATTACGGGTTGCCAACCCGTAACTCCAGGCTGCAAGGTACTCTGGATTGACACCCTACACAATCCTTACATCAGCACCCGCATCTACCATAAACTCGTTACCCTCGCCCCAGTCACCCAGCACGGCGTTAACAATTCTTTAACACTTCCGACCCACCCTCAAGGTTCACCGTGCCGTGACTTTGTCACGGCCCAGGTAGACCATGCTGGCGGGGGAGGCACCTGCTAGCAGCTTAGCGTTTTTTCTTCTTGGTGGGCTTGGACTTGATGTTGAGGATGCGGGCGTACTCGCCGGGCTTGTCGAACATCTTCTTGGCGGCGTCGAGGTATTCGTCGTCCTTGATGGAGTTCTGGAGCTGGCCGCGCATGTAGTAGACGCGGTCCATGATTTCCTGTCCGATGAGGTAGGCAATGTCGCGGCGGTGCAGGTCCAAGTCGTGGTCCAGGTCGTGCTTGAGCATGGCCTCAAGGCGGTCGAACTGGACTTGGAGCGAGTCGTTCATATAGCCCTCGGTGGTCGCGGTCTTGCGCAGGTTGGCGAGCTGCTGCTCGCACACCTTGTCATACTCAAACTTCTCTGGCTTGATGAAGGCCTTGAACTCGTTGAAAATCTCGTCGGTCACTTCAAACTCGGCAGGCTCGGGAATCTCCTGGCCGTGCTCGGCGACATACTTGGTGGCGAAGTCAAAGTCCCAACGGTCGCGCATGATGTTATAGACGATGCGTTTCAACTCGCGGGGCTCGACCTTAATGTCGGGCATGATGCCACCACCCTCGCGCACCTCACGGCCATGGGCGGTGTGGAAGACGCGGGCAGTGCTGTCGGTAGTGGTCTTCTTGTAGGAGCCGTCCTCGTTGCGGTTGCCATAGTCCACTTCCTGGATGAGGCGACCGCTGGGGATATAGTACTTGGCGATGGTGACCTTGAGCATGCCGTCATAGGGCAGCGAGCGGGTGGACTGCACCAAGCCCTTGCCGAATGAGCGGGTGCCGATGATCACGGCACGGTCCAGGTCCTGGAGGGCACCCGCCGTAATCTCGCTGGCGCTCGCCGAGCCGCCGTCGATGATCACAGCGAGGGGAATCTCGGTGTCAACAGGATCGACGGTGGTCTTGTAGGTGCGCTCGCTCGACTTGTCGCGGCCACGCATCTGCAGCACCTGAGTACCCTTGGGGACGAAGCAACCCACAATCTGGATGGCACCCTCGACAATGCCGCCGCCGTTGCTGCGCAAGTCGAGGACGATGTTCTTCACCCTAGGGTCCTTCTTGAGCTCGATGAGGGCTTCACGCACCTGCTGTGCCGACTTCTCGTTGTAGGTCGACAGGGCGATGTAGCCGATGTTGTCGCGGGTCACGCCATAGTAGGTGACCGGGTTGACGCTGATGGTCTCGCGGTTGAAGGAGAAGGTCTTGATGCTGTCCTCGTCATAGGGGCGCACGACAGTGACCGTCAGGTGGGTGTTTGCCTGGCCCTTGAGGCGCTTGCTCACCTGGTCACTCGTCCAGGTGGCGGTGCTGTCGCCATCGATCATGATGATGCGGTCACCCGAGCGCAATCCGGCACGTGCAGCAGGGCTGCCCTCATAGGGGCCGCTGATGTACACGCCCTTCACACCATCGATGGTGCGTTCCATCAGGTAGCTGCCGATGCCGCCATACTCACCCGTGCTGATGGTCATGAAGTCATCGGTCTCCTTGGCAGGGATATACTCGGTGTAGGGGTCGATGTCGTCCAACATCGCGTTGATGGCATTCTCGATGCTCTTCTGGGCATCGATGGTATCGACATAGAAGGTGTTCAGCTCCTTGTACAGCGCATTGAAGATGCTCAGGCTGCGTGCCACCGCGGCATCATCGTTCACCGCACGGTCATCGTCGGCCAGAGCTACAGGTGTCACCAGGGATAGAACCACAAAACACCAGGCAAGATATTTCAGCGTTTTTTTCATTCTGTAGTCTAAATAAGCTGTCATTAGATAGTTTTCAGGTAAGGTCAGCGACAGACTGACCATTGAAACTGAAAACCAGAAACTGTATTAGGCTGCGAAAATACTACTATTCCTTGAATATCTGCAGCCTTGAGGGCTGAAAAAACGCGTGTTTTATGAAAAAAAGCAAGATTTTTCATTTTTTTCTTGGCTAGTTCAATTATTGGCACTATCTTTGCACCGCATTTTTCGGCAGGTATTGCCGCAAGGGTGCTGAAAACGCTTCTTTAGCTCAGTTGGTTAGAGCATCTGACTGTTAATCAGGGGGTCCTTGGTTCAAGTCCAAGAAGAAGCGCACATAATAGATAGTTATTTAAGAGAGGATTGCTTCTTTAGCTCAGTTGGTTAGAGCATCTGACTGTTAATCAGGGGGTCCTTGGTTCAAGTCCAAGAAGAAGCGCCAAACGGGAGACTGCGTGAGCCGTCTCCCGTTTAGTTTTACCCCAGGGTGGATCGTTGCAATAGGCACTATAGACAATAATTTGGTGGGGGATGCCGATATGTGGGGAATTATAACTATATTTGCAACACTAAAAGACCAAGTGACACATCATTATGAGACGATTTTTCTTTGTTTTAACAGTGGTGCTGGTGGGGGTGATGACCCTCATTGCCGGGGTGCGCGAGGATTTCAAGGCCAACCCCAAGCTGAGCGCCAACAACTATCAGGCTTATCCCACCAGTGGTTTCCCCGCTATCACAGCGGCCCCCGAAGGCTATGAGCCGTTCTTCATCAACCATTATGGCCGCCACGGCAGCCGCTGGCTTATCAACGAGAAGAAATACAGCCGTCCGCTCGACCTGCTGGAGAAAGGCCATCAAGATGGCAAACTCACTAAGCGCGGCGAGGAAGTGCTGCAAATCCTGCGCGAGGTGTATGAGGGCAGCAAGGGCCGCTTGGGTGAGCTCAGTGATCTGGGCCACGAGCAGCACCAGGGCATCGCACGCCGCATGTACCAGAATTTCCCGCAGGTGTTCCAGGACGGTGCCGACATCGTGGCGCGCTCGACGGTGGTTATCCGCTGCATCCTGTCGATGCAGAACGAGGTCGATGTGCTCGCCTCGCTCAACCCGCGCCTGCACATCACCACCGACGCCAGCGAAGCAACGATGTATTATATGAACTACAGAGACAGCGTGGCAAGGCAACTGCGTGCTACTATGTCCCCGACTATGAGACAAATCCGTGAAAAATGGCTCAAGCCTCAAGGCATGTTGAAGAAACTGTTTGCCGACCAGCGCTGGGTGAAAACCAACGTCACCGATGAGGAGGCGCGTACGATACTGCTCGACCTGTTTGAGGTAACGGGTAACATGCAGAGCCACCGCCTGTTCCAGGATGTGAACTTGTATGACCTGTTCAGCGACGATGTCATCTACAACACGTGGCGCTACAACAATGCCTACTGGTATATCAACTCTGGCGAAACGCCATTGACGCAGTGCCGTGTGGACTATATGGAAGCAAACCTGCTGCGCAACTTCATCCAGGACGCCGACCGCGCCATCACGGGCGATGATCCCACGCCCGGCGCATCGCTGCGCTTCGGCCACGAGAGCGTCGTGCTACCCTTCTGCTGCCTGATGGGCCTGAACGGTGCCGATTATCACACGACCGACCTGGAGACCCTGGACCAGCACTGGCAGACCTACAAGATCTTCCCGATGGCTGCCAACATCCAGTTTGTGTACTTCCGCAAACACGGCAGCGACGACATCTTGATGCTGCCGCTGCTCAACGAGCGCGAGGCAACCCTGCCCGTCCCGACCGATGTTGCCCCCTATTACCACTGGAGCGACGTGCGTGACTACTTCATCGATAAACTTTCCCGTCAACCGATAGTTAGGCTTTAGGTTTTAGACTTTAGACCTTAGACGTTAGATGTTAGACTTTAGATGCTAGACTGAAAAGAAAATGAGACAGTTCACATTAATTATCATAGCGGTTATCGCGTGCATGACGCTGAACGCCGCAACACCGCGCAAGCAGATTATCGGCAACTTTGACCGTTCTGCCAGCAACCATTATGCTTACCCCTTCGGCACGGATGCCGATATTCCGCAACTCACCCCTGCCCCGGCGGGCTATGAGCCGTTCTTCATCGACCACTATGGCCGCCACGGTAGCCGCTGGCTGACCAATGGCAAGACCTATGAGCGTCCTCTCAAGGAACTGACCAAAGCCAAGGAAGCAGGTATGCTCAACCTGCAGGGAGATCTGCTGTTGCGCCAGCTGTCACTAGTCAACGAGACGTCCAAGCAGCGCGTCGGCGATCTGAGTGACGAGGGTGCTGAGCAGCACCAGGCGATTGCCGAGCGCATGTTCCGCAACTTCCCCGAGGTGTTCCAGGGCAATGCCCATGTCGACGCCAAATCGACCGTCATCATCCGCTGCATCTTGTCGATGCAGAACGAGACGATGCGCCTGCGCACGCTCAATCCCGAGCTGCGCATCAATACCGACGCCAGCTACCACGACATGTACTATATGGGCTGGGGCTACGGCGAGGACACGTTGGCCAACGACCTGCGTAAGAGCGTTGACCCGATTTCCAATGGGATGTATGACCAATACCTGCACCCCGAGCGCTTTATCGCCCAGCTGGTGAACGATACCGCCTGGGCTGCCGCCAACCTGAACGGGCGCCAATTGATGCGCGACGTGTTTGACATCGCCGGCTCGCTGCAGGGACACCACTGGTTCCAGGACATGAGCCTGTACCATTACTTCAACAACAGCGAGATTTTTGAGCTGTGGCGCCTGAAGAACATCTACTGGTACATCCACTGGGCCAATGCGCCCCAGAACGGCAACCGTATGCCCTTTATCGAGCGTGCCCTGTTACGCAACATGATTGCTACAGCCGATGACGCTATCACCACAGGCGAACACGGAGCCAGCCTGCGCTTCGGTCACGAGACCTGCGTGCTGCCGCTGGCGTGCCTGCTCGAGATTGACAACGTGAACTACAGCTGCGACGATCTCAGCACCCTGCACGAACACTGGCAGGACTACAACATCATCCCCAAGGCCTGCAACATCCAGATGATTTTCTATCGTCCCGTGGGCACCGTGGGAAACAGCCTGAACAACATCCTTGTCAAGGTGCTGTTCAACGAGCATGAGGCGACACTCCCCGTAGAGCCCGTCACTGGCCCCTATTACCGCTGGAGCGACCTCAAGAACTACTACGAGCAGAAACTTGCCACTGTCATCGACTGGAACGTACAGTAAGCGACTGTTTTTATGAGAGTTGTCATCATCAACCGCAGTGACGCATTAGGCGGGGCAGCCATTGCCTCAATGCGCTTATGCCATGCCTTGAGCAACGCGGGTGCCGACGCCCGCATGCTGGTGATGGATCGCCGCACCGGTGATGACAACGTGCAGGCCGTAGGGGGAGCGGTGAGCAACCGCTATCACTTCCTTGCCGAACGTTTGGGCATCTTTTTGCGCAACGGCAAGAAGCGCGACACCTTGTTCAGCATCGACACTGCTACCCATGGTGTGGATCTGTCTCGCCATCCCTGGGTGGTGGAGAGTGATGTCATCGTGCTGGGGTGGGTCAATCAAGCGATGCTGTCGCTCGATGGTGTGGCACGGCTGGCTGCCCTTGGAAAACCGCTCGTGTGGGTGATGCACGACATGTGGAACAGCACGGGTGTCTGCCATCATGCCAAGGAATGTCAAGGACTATATACTCAATGTGGGCAATGCCCCTTGTTGCCCGATGGTAGTAGCCTGGCACGCCGCACATGGCTGCGTAAACAAGAACTCTATAAGAGTTGCGACATTCACTTTGTGGCTGTGAGCACCTGGCTCAAGCGGATGTGCCAAGCCAGCAACCTGATGCACAGCAGTGACATCTCGGTGATTCCCAATGCCATAGATGTGACGCAATTCAATCCTGGTTTTCTTGATGACAATCCATGGAGCGTGGAGCAAGGCAGACAGGTCGTGGTCATGGGAGCAGCGCGTCTTGACGACCCTATCAAGGGCTTTGACAGGCTGACGGCAGCCATGCACTGGTTGGCCAAGAACCGCCCGGATGCCGCCAAACGCATCCATCTAGTGCTGTATGGTGCTCTGCGTGATTCCTCGGTGTTGAATGATATACCTGTGCCGTACACCCATTTGGGCTATGTGACCGATATACAAAACATCTACAGGCATGCCCATATTGTCCTCTCGTCTTCTACTCGCGAGACCTTGCCCACGACCCTTGTCGAGGGCATGGCATGCGGCTGCACGGCGGTGACCACTGGCGAGGGCGGACAAGCAGACATTGTCAGCCATCTCAAGAATGGTTTCGTTACGTCTTCTCTTGATCCTGAAGAATTAGCCAAGGGAATCGAGTGGGCACTGGATAACAACCGCTACCGCCAAGCACAACACCGCTGGATTGCAGACAAGTTTGACATGGCTACTGTCGCCCGCGAGCATCTATCACTCTACAACCGACTGTTAACCAACAAATAAGAAAAAGTTACATAGATGTAAGTTACATAGATGTAACTTTTTTTCAAATAATGCGAATACTTTAGGTGTTATATTCTTGATTGAACCACAGTTGGAAAATTGGGTCAACAAATGAGAACGCGTGTCCTTGTTGCTCAATATAATCCCTATCTTGCAGTATACGCTTGTTGCGTGCTATGGTATTAGCATTACCCATGGGATACAATCGTTTGGTGGTTTCGGCTGCGAACTGGTAATTACCATTGTTCACGGCATGAAGCATGGCTTTCTGGCTAGCAGTGAGTTTCTCTATGTCATTCTGGAACATCGGGGCATTGGTGTCAATCAAGCGTTGCAAAGCACAGCCAAAGATTTCCTCGGTCACGTCGGTATCGGTAGCGTTCCAGATGAAGAAACTCAATTGTTGAACATACCACGAGTGACATTTGGTAACATCACAAATGTGTTTGGCAAATTCTGTCGTGATACCTTTGCCTGTGCGCTCAAACGCATTAACAATGAATTCGACCCAATAGCGCTCTTCAATCTTCTTGAGCCAGATGACTTGACCAAAACGATAGAATGGTTTAGTAGAGTCATTGAAGATCTCGGTCATCATGTGGCGCTTGCTGCCATACAAGCAGTAGGACACATTGTGTTGCTGTTGCCACACCGATCGCATCTTGCCCTCCATGTCGAGGTATTGCGGGATATTGGCCAACTGTTGGAATTCATCTATGCACACGATGATTCTCAATCCCTTGGCCGCAGCAATTTTCTCGGGCAGTTCCAAGATTTCCAATTTGTCTTTCTCTTGGGGTTGGAAACGCAGGTCGAAGGTGACAAACTCGGTTACCTTATCACGGATGACGAGTTGAGGCACTGCACCGGTGATGAATTTCTTCATCTCCTCGACCCCTCTCTTGAATCGAGAGGCGGCACACGACATGACACGGCTAGCAAACACGCGGTAGAATTCGTTTTCGGTGCTGATGCTGAAAGCGTCAATGAAGCACACGCGCACATTCTTGTTCTCGTCCATTAACTCCTCGCCCACAACCTTGACCAGCGATGACTTGCCCCAGCGACGAGGGGAAATGAGCATCACGTGGATACCTGACATAAGCAATTGCTTGAGCAATGCCCTGTCCTCAATGCGGTCGATAAAGTTTTCTTTCTCGGCAAGCGATCCAAATTGAAATGGTGCATTCATTTTCTTGATTATGATTGGTTATCGGCTACAAAGATAATACAAGTTACACAAATGTAAGTTACATCTATGTAACTTTTTTGCAAAAATTGTGCCTTTTGGTTGGATTAGAGGTCATTTGAGACAAAAAAGGGCTTCTTTAGTCCTTCCTTTCTATATAGATTAATTCCACATATTTTTGCCATAAAAATGTAAAACATTATGACAAAGTCTAGGTTGGCACTGGATTATATTGAATGCTTGATGAGTCTGAATGCAAATCATGCGTTGAGGGAGATTCACAAGGTAAATGATAAAGTAAGGGTGCTCCCAAACGAAAGCACCCTTGCAACTATAGAATTTGTTTTATTATTGCCCTATTAGAGCTGGGGACCAGCTGCTACGAGAGCCTTGCCTGCCTCGTTGTCCTCGTACTTGACGAAGTTCTTGATGAAGCGGCTTGCCAGATCCTTGGCCTTCTCTTCCCACTGTGATGCGTCGGCATAGGTGTCACGCGGGTCGAGGATGCCGGTGTCAACGCCCTCAAGCACGGTGGGTACAGTGAAGTTGAAGTAAGGAATCACCTTGGTGGGAGCATTGTCAATGCTGTGGTTCAGGATAGCATTGATGATACCGCGGGTATCCTGAATGGAGATGCGCTTGCCAGTGCCGTTCCAACCGGTGTTCACCAGATAAGCCTTGGCACCGCTGGCTTCCATACGCTTAACGAGCTCCTCGGCATACTTCGTGGGATGCAGCTCCAGGAATGCCTGGCCGAAGCAAGCGCTGAAGGTGGGGGTGGGCTCGGTAATGCCACGCTCGGTACCTGCGAGCTTGGCGGTGAAGCCGCTCAGGAAGTAGTACTTGGTCTGCTCTGAGTCGAGAATCGATACGGGAGGCAGTACGCCGAAGGCGTCAGCACTCAAGAAGATCACCTGCTTGGCAGCGGGAGCGTGGCTGATGGGGCGCACGATATTCTTGATGTGGTAGATGGGGTAGCTCACGCGGGTGTTCTCGGTCACGCTCTTGTCGGCGAAGTCGATCTTGCCGTTCTCATCGACGGTGACGTTCTCGAGCAATGCGTCGCGATGGATGGCGTTGTAGATGTCGGGCTCAGCCTCCTTGTCGAGGTTGATGACCTTGGCATAGCAGCCACCCTCGAAGTTGAAGATACCGTTGTCGTCCCAGCCGTGCTCGTCGTCACCGATGAGCTTGCGGTTCGGGTCGGTGCTCAGGGTGGTCTTGCCAGTGCCTGACAGACCGAAGAAGATGGCGGTGTTCTCACCGTTCATGTCGCAGTTGGCCGAGCAGTGCATGGCAGCAATGCCCTTCAACGGCAGGAAGTAGTTCATCATCGAGAACATACCCTTCTTCATCTCACCACCGTACCAGGTGTTGAGGATGACCTGCTCGTTGCTGGTCACGTTGAAGACAACGGCGGTGTCGCTGTTCAGACCGAGCTCCTTGTAGTTGTCCACCTTGGCCTTGCTGGCGCAGTAAACGGTGAAGTCGGGCTCCTGGTCAAATTCCTCCTCGTTCTGGGGACGGATGAACATGTTGGTCACGAAGTGGGCCTGCCATGCTACCTCCATGATGAAGCGCACCTTCATGCGGGTGTCCTTGTTGGCACCGCAGAAGCCGTCAACAACGAACAGGCGCTTGCCGCTCAGCTGCTTCACGGCGAGGTCCTTCAGAGCTGCCCAAGTGGCCTCGGTCACGGGCTTGTTGTCGTTGGGATAGCCGGGGGTGGTCCACCACACCTTGTCGTGGCTGTTGGCATCGTCAACGATGAATTTGTCCTTAGGCGAACGGCCGGTATAGATACCAGTCATCACGTTGATGGCACCCAGCTCGGTCTCCTGACCCTTGTCATAACCCTCGAGCTCGGGCTTCATCTCCTCGTTGAACAACACCTCATAACTGGGGTTGTATTGTACCTCGGTAACACCAGTGATACCGTACTTCTCTGCTAAGATAGCCTTATCAAATCTAGCCATAATAAATATTTAATTATTAATGTTTTAGAAATTCTTTATTTGAAACTCGCCGCAAAGGTACACATTAATTTATATACTGCAACGAGAATTAAAGAAAAATTTCTTTAATTGTTGCCTCGTTATGTTTTTTTAGCAGTTAGCAGCCGCCACAGCCGCAGTCGCAGCCGTCGCCGTGATCGTGGCCGCAATCGCCGCCGCCACAGTCCTCACAGCCGCAGCCACAGCCGTGGTGATGGGGCTGGAGTTCCTCGGGCGTAGCGTCACGTACAACCTGTACAAAACCAGCATAGCGCACCGTCTCGCCAGCGAGCTGGTGGTTAAAGTCCATGAACACCTTCTCGTCGGTCACCTTGACGACCTGGCCCTCGATGCGCATACCTTCCTGCGTCATCATGGGTACACGGGCGCCGGGACGGATATTCTCCTCGTCAAACTTGCCGTCGATGTGGAAAATCTCCTTCTCCAGTTCATAGACCAATTCGGGGTTCTTTACGCCAAATGCCTCATGGGGCTGCAAAGTGAAATCAAACTTATCGCCCTGTTCCAATCCCATGATGTGGTTTTGGAATCCCTCGATGAGTGACAGGTCCATGCCGAAGACAAAAGCATCGGGGTGCTCCTTGTTGAACTTGAACACACTGGTCTGCTGATCACCGTTAACGACAAAGATCTCATATACGAGTTCTACGTATTTTCCTGCTTGAATTTTCTCCATTGAATGATTGTAGTCTTTAATAAATTAAAAATTTCGTGCAAAGGTAGTAAAAAACGCGCTCAGAATCAAACAGGATGGCACGATTTTATTTATCCTCTCGCGTGTTATACTTTTTTCGGCAAAGAAAGCGATTTAATTCGCAATATTTCGAGTTTTTGGAGTACCTTTGCAGCGACAAAAGGTGAATTAACATGATGACTGAGAAATTTGACATGGTGGCGAAGACCTTCCTAGGTTTGGAAGGCGTGCTCGCCGACGAGTTGCGCGCTCTGGGCGCCGAGGAAGTTACCGAGGGCAACCGCGTGGTTTATTTCAAGGGTGACAAGGAGATACTCTATCGGGCGAACTTCGCCTGCCGCACGGCAGTTCGTATCCTCAAGCCGTTCTTGACACTGCGTTCTAACAGTGCCGATGACCTGTATGAGCAACTCAAGACGTTTGACTGGGAGCAATTGATGACCGTAAAAACCACGTTCGCCATTGATGCTACCGTCTATAGTGAGGACTTCAACAACTCACGCTTTGTCACTTACCGTGTCAAGGATGCCATCGCCGACTACTTCAATGAGAAATACGGCAAGCGTCCCAGCATCCGCCTGACCAATCCTGAAATCCGCTTTGATGTACACATCTCGGGCCGCGAGGTGACCATATCGCTTGACAGCAGCGGCGACCCGCTGTTCAAGCGTGGATGGCGCGTGGCTCAGACCGATGCGCCCATCAACGAGGTGCTGGCTGCTGGCATCATCCTGCTGAGCGGCTGGGATGGCAAGACCGACCTGATTGATCCCATGTGCGGTTCGGGTACTTTCCTCATCGAGGCCGCCCTCATCGGTGCCAACATTGCCCCTGGCGTTTATCGTGACACCTATGCCTTCCAGCAGTGGCCCGACTATGACGAGGATCTGTTCGACAAGATCTATAACGATGACAGTTCGGAACGCGAATTCACCCATAAGATTTATGGCAGCGACATTGAGGGCAAGGCGATAGCCATTGCGCGTGCTAATGTCAAGAATGCCGGTCTGAACAAATACATTGAGCTGGAGCGCCGTGACTTCAACGACATTGAATTAGTCCCCGAGGGCGGCACACTCATCAGCAATCCGCCTTATGGCGAGCGCCTCAACGTCGAGGATATCGAGGCCTTGTACAGTGACTTGGGATTCAAACTCAAACACACCTTCCGCGGTTATAATGTCTGGCTCATCTGTAACAACGAGGAGTTGTATTACAAGGTGGGTCTCAAGCCGTCGGTACGCTACAAGCTCAACAACGGTGGACTGGACTGTGAACTGCTGCAGTATGTCATCTTTGACGGTCGATATGATGAGTTGCGTGGACGTGGTGAGCACATCCGCAACGAGGGTTTCCGCGCCAGCGAGCGCAGCCAGGGCAAGTATTCATCGCGTCAAACCGGTGATGCAGGCGAACGCCGCCCGCGTCGCGACGATCGTGACCGCCGTGATGACCGCGGTGAGCGTCCTCGCCGTCGTCCTGACGATGACCGCCGTGGCGAGCGTCCTCATCGCCGTGATGACGACCGTCGCCGTGACGACAGCCCCATCACTGACGAGGAACGCCAGCGCCGCGCTGCCGTCTCACGCGACCGCCGCATGATGTCGGATGTGGATAACCGCGACAAGCGTGGTCGTTATGATAACGACTTTGACCAGGAGTTCCGCCATACCGAGACTTTCGCCAAGCGCATCCTGCGAGACCGCAAGCCCACGCTGGGTGCAGACAAGGAAGTGCCCATCATCCACGGTCGCCGAAAGAGTTGGAAACGCCGTGACCTGGACGAGCCGAAAGACAACACTGATAACGAATAAATCGTCATTGGAAAAAACTACAAATTGCGCTAATTAAACTAATTTGGCATCCGCATACTTATTATTCTTTCAGGTTTCACAAATTGCCCTACATTAGAATGAACTACGGTTTACGCTAGTTGAACCCATGATATCCGATAATGTATTTGTGGAATTAGCGTAATTGATAGTTTGTATCTTGAACAGACTGGCAAGGATGTCGACAAGCGAACATATTAACGAGTATTTCAACGGGAAGGGCTTTATGGCGCTTTCGGTTGTCGCGCTTGTTGTGGTGACACTCGCGGCGTTGTCCCTTGGTGTCCAGCCGCCTGAGGTTGAGGGAAAGGGCGTCTTTTTCTCGTTTCAGGGGACACTCATTGACGCTGGCCCAGTGGCGGCTGGCCTGAATGTGCTGTGCATATTGTTGACAGGTGCTATCATGTTGGCATTGAACAAGGTTTTCACCTTTGTCCGATCGGTGACCCACTTGTTCGTCTCGGCATTTTTCCTCTTACAGTTGGCCCACCCGTCGGGGCTCGTCGCCTTCAATGCCGGCACATTGTTGTGCCTGGTGGCATCGGTGACGCTGATGCCGTTGTTCGCCTCGTTTCAGGATAGCCACGCCCAGCGCAGCATCTTTTTGATCTTTGCAATGGTAGCTGCAGGCACCATGTTTCATTACGGCTTCCTGATGTTGATACCTGCCTATCTGCTAGGGTTTGCCAATATGCGTGCACTGGGTCTGAAAGGATGCCTTGCGATGCTCTTTGGAGTGGTGACACCATTCTGGATTGTCCTGGGCCTTGGCCTCGCCAGCCCGACAGATGCGATGCCTCCCCAATGGTCATTGATGGAGCGGCCTGAGATCAATCTGCAGGTGGCATTTGCTGCCGTCACTGCCGTGGTCGGCATCGTGCTGGCAGTGATGAACCTGTTCACTATCATGAACTACAGGATGCAGACGCGTGTCTATAACATCTTCCTGATGATCATGCTTGTGATTGCTATCCTTGCCGCCAGTCTGGACTATCATGACCTCGCAGTCTTCCTGCCCTTGCTCAACCTGATGGTCGCTATCCAGATAGCCCAGGCCTTTGCCTTGCGCACCACGTTCCATCACCGTTATGTGCTCATCCTCCTGTTCACTGTGGCATGCTTGGCTACCGTTGCCGCCCATCTGTTATTGCCATGAGAATCATTGTAGATAGCCATATCCCGCACATCCACGGGCTGATAGAGCCGCGTGCCGAGGTGCTGTATCTGGAACCTGAGGACATTACACACGAGGTCGTGCGAGATGCCGATGCTCTCATCGTGCGTACACGCACACGTTGTGACGCAAGACTGCTCGAGGGCAGTCGCGTGCAGTTCATCGGCTCTGCCACCATCGGCACCGACCATATTGATCTTAACTACTGTGCCGCCCACGGCATTACGGTGCGCAATGCCCCCGGATGCAATGCCCCGACAGTCGCACAATGGGTATTCTGTGCCATCCATGCCTGGATGCAGGCCCGTGACATCGCCATGCCAGGCGGCCTCACGCTGGGCATCGTCGGTGTGGGGCATATCGGCTCCATCGTCGCCCGTTGGGCCCGACAATTAGGTTTCACCGTCCTGCTCAATGACCCTCCAAGGGAGAATGCGGAAAAAAGAGACGGTTCTTGTAATGATATCTTCAGCCCTCTTGACGAGTTACAGCGCCGCTGCGACATCATCACCTTCCACACGCCGCTGACGCGCGACGGCCAGTGGCCCACATGGCACCTGTGTGACCAGGAGTTTCTTGACGGCTTGGCCCGCTGCCGACTCATCCTCGATGCCGCCCGCGGTCCCATCGCCGACAATGCCGCCCTCTTGAACTGGCACGGCGACGTAGGGCTCGACTGCTGGGAAAACGAACCCGACATATCCCCTGCCCTGCTGGAAAAAGCTATCGTCGCCACGCCCCATATCGCCGGCTATAGTGCCGAAGGCAAACAGCGCGGCACCGCTATGATGCTTGCCGCCCTTAATGACTTCTACGGCTGGGAGATTACAATCCCGACGATTGCTAGCCCCGCCACAGGCGCATCACAGGTAACCCTCGAGGGCATTGCCGCTAGCTATGACATCCTGGCTGACTCTGCTGCACTGAAAGCCAATCCCGCCGACTTTGAATCCCTCCGCAACCACTATACCTACCGCCACGAGTACAAGTAGTTCTTCGGTGCCGATATCAATAAATAGAGAAGTTAGCATGAAAAAGTGATGCCAAACTGATGATGGGCTGCAAAAATACATTATCTTTGCAGGAAATAATGACATCAATTAACTACTAAATTATCACTAACACAATGAAAGAATTAAAAGGAACCAAGACTGAGAAGAACCTGATGGAAGCCTTTGCTGGCGAGTCACAGGCACGTAACAAGTACACCTACTATGCCTCCAAGGCTAAGAAGGATGGCTATGTGCAGATTGCTGCCATCTTTGAGGAAACTGCCAACCAGGAGAAGGAGCACGCCAAGCTGTGGTTCAAGCACTTGCAGGGTGGCGCCGTGAAGGGCACCATCGAGAACCTGGAGGATGCTGCTGCCGGTGAGAACTTCGAGTGGACCGACATGTACAAGCGCATGGCCGAGGAGGCCCGTGAGGAAGGCTTTATTGAGATTGCCGAGCAGATGGAAGGCGTAGCCGCCATCGAGAAGCTGCACGAGGAGCGCTACCTCAAGCTGTTAAACAACATCAAGGAGGGTATCGTGTTCTCACGCGACGGTGACACCATCTGGCAGTGCAGCAACTGTGGCCACGTGGTTATCGGCAAGAAGGCCCCCGAGATGTGCCCCGTGTGCAACCATCCGCAGGCCTACTTCCAGATCAAGGCTGAGAATTATTGATTTTAGACTTTAGACGCCAGACGTCAGACGTCAGACATTAGATGTTAGATGTTAGACGTTTTGGGCTATTGCGATTAACAATGGCGGGCAGGAGTTGATTCCTGTCCGCCATTGGTGTTTTTATAGTAACGGGCTCCTATTGGTTGCGGGCTTGGTCACGTCGCTCCTTGAGTTTCTTCTGAATGATGCTCTCAACCTCAAAGAAACGCTCCACCTGACCAGCATTGAGCACTGTGGCCAGCTTATCGATATATTTCAGACGGATGCCCTGGGCACGCTGCTGCATCTCAATTTTGCGTTTCTCGATAGCGGCCGCATCACTGCTTGTACTAGGCTTGATGGGGCGCTTTCGTTCAGCCCACAGGGAGGTCATTTCTTCGCAATAAGCACGATAGATCGGCTCAAATTTCTTCTGTTGGGCCTCGGTTATATGGAGACGATACACAAGCTCGCGCACCTTGGCTTTATAAAGCCGCTCGTTGAGCGTTCCGCTCTTATTCTCCTCGGCTACAGCTGTCAAACTGATGACACTCAATAGCAGGATAATGAATATTTTCTTGGTCTTTTCCATGACTTAATCGGGTTTAGTATTCTGGAATCTCTTCAATCTCGTAGTATGGTAATTGGGCTGCCTCCTCATCGCTGAGGGTACTCAGGAATTCGTCAAGTGGGCCATCGCTGCTTTGTGCGACAATAGTTTGCCGGGCTTGGTCATGCATCAGCGACACACCAAAGCCGATGAGTAGTAGCGCGACAGCAGCTGCCGATGCTGCCATTATCCTCCAGCGCTTGCGGGTGTTGGCTCTGCCCTGAACCCGGATGGCATTTTCGGTCTTTGCGCCAATCAGCTCATTCAGGTACTCTTCACTCTCCTGATAGGGCAGCCTCTTGCCTATGTCATTCAATTGTTCTCTCATTGTGAGTGTTCTTTAATGTAATTCTTGACCCGCTGGGTCGCATAGTGATAATTAGTCTTCAGCGAGGCAATGTTCTTGCCCGTAATGCGAGCAATCTCCTCATAGCTGAGTTCGTCATAGTAGCGCAGGTTGAAAGCGATGCGCTGTTGGGTAGGCAACGTGAGCAAAGCCTGCTGGAACATCGTTTCCAATTCGTTACCATCAAGCACAGCCTCGGCCCTAAGTTTGGAAGTCAACGTCTCGCCCAGGGAGTCGATGCTCTGGAACAGATGGGTCTGCCGGCGCAAGTGCTGCAGGGCCTCATTAGTTGCCACACGATAAAGCCATGTCAACAGGGGGCCATCGCCCTTGAACGAGCCGATGCCATCCAGTACCTTAATACACGTTTCCTGCAGCACGTCCTCGGCGTCATCATGACCGACGACAATGCGCCTAATGTGCCAGTATAGGGTTTGCCCATACTGCTTCATGAGACACCTGAAACCCTCGTTGCGCTGAGCCGGGTCCCGGAGCATCTGCTGAAACGTGCTGTCGTCGCTCTTGGTAGCCATATTATTTATATAGATGTGAAAAAGGGATGAAAGTTAAATATATAGCAGTATTTTTTATTATTTTTGTCTCGGAATCTAACCTTTATCGGTTTTATGCATCTTCTTATTGTAAAAACCTCTAAACTCGTTTTACTATGATAAAAAAATCTATCCAACGACTCTTGCTTGTAGCAAGCGTATTCCTTATGGCAATGAGCACCAGCGCCCAGACGTGTGAGCCTGGTGGCGGCTGCGGTGGCGACACAACAGCTGTTGGCAACTATGATGTCATGTCTCCTGTGGGAGTGTCATCGGTCGACATGATTGAACAGGCGCCACGCCTAGAAACCCTTGAGGGCAAGACCATTGCCCTAGTGGGCGGGTCCTTTATGGCAAGTGTGACCCATGTGGAACTGAAGAGAATCATTCAGGAGAATTACCCGACTGCGACGGTTTATGTATTGAGCGAAATCGGATCGGCAGGACTGTTTCCTGGCCCCCATTCACACAGACCTCAAGTGGAGCGCTTCCAGCAACGGTTGCTGGAATACGGAGTGGATGCTGTCATCTCGGGCAACGGCGGTTGCGGAATCTGCACCCCCAAGGAGACCGGCTCTTGCATTGCTGCCGAGTATATCGGTATCCCATCGGTGATGATTACCGCTCCCACGTTTGAAGCCCAAGCCAAGACCACAGCCTATAATAACGGTGTTCCCGTCCTGCGTGTAGCTGTTTACCCTGGCGCGTTTGCCTCGCATACCGAGGAGGAACTCAAACAGAACACCCGCGAAGTGTTGTGGCCCCAGATTCTGGAAATGTTGACCACACCTATCACTGTTGCCGAGATTATTGAGAATACGCATTTGGAGCCCGAGGATCCTCAGGCTCCCATATTCAGCGGCACGATTGATGAAGTCAATGAATTCTACAACGACATGATGTGGAGTGATGGCATGCCCATCATCCCGCCGACCAGAGACCGCGTTGAGGAATTCATGAAATATACCGACTACCGCTGGAACCGAACGATAGCCGTGCTGTCGCCGTCCTATCGCCAGAGCCTGGTGTGGCATGTCGCCGTCAACGGTGTCATGGCTGGTTGCAAGCCAGAACACATGCCCCTGTTGATTGCATTGACCAAGGCCATGACTTCGGGCGAGTTCCGCCGCACGCTAGGCAGTACCCATGCCTGGATCCCCTACTGCTGGGCCAATGGTCCCGTGGCACGACAGTTGGGTCTGGACCACGGTCAGGGGCAGATCAATGAGCAGGCCAATATAGCCATCGGCCGTTTCATGAACCTGGCGATGTTGAACCTGGCAGGCTACTATGTGAAGCAAGACCGTATGGGCACCTTCGGCTACCCTGTCTCATGGTGTCTTGCCGAGGATGATGAAGCCTGCCTGCGCGTAGGTTGGAACCCCTATCACGTCCGTCAGGGCATCGACCTCAACGAGAGTGCGATAACAGTGGCTTCTACCTTGTTGTGGGGAAACAACATGCCACCCGCCACGACCGATGGCGAGAAAATCATGCAACTGCTGGCCTGGGACATCACCGAGCGTTGCCAACTGGCACTGGGCAGCGGCGTGCAATACACTCATCGCACCATCCTCATGACCGAGGAAGTCGCATCCATTCTCAAGGAGAAATATGGTACCATCGACAACCTTGAGGACCAGCTGATTGCGACAGCCCGTCGTCCGCTGTATGAGCGAGCCTTTGCCCACTACTATGCCAATCCTGGCAGTGCCATCAATCCAAACCACACGTCGCTAGCAGAGTACATGGCCCAACTGCAGGAAGAGGAGGGTGCCGAGATGACCAATACTCCTGAATGGTATGCCAGTGACGCCGCCCAGATGTTGACCATTCCCACAATGGTCAAGGGCGAGACCGCCTTCCTGATAACAGGTGACGCATCGCGCAACAAAATCCAGACCTTGCCCGGAGGTGCCATGTCGACCGTCGCCGTTGAACTGCCTGCGGATTGGGATCAGCTGATGGAGGAAAAAGGCTATGAGCCCCTGCGCTCATTCTACCTGGAACCCATCAATGACGAGGGTCATGACACGCTGACTGATATCGAGGAGGTGGAAACCGAGCCCACTCCTGCCCCACAATCTAACGGAAAAACCAAAGTGCGCTACTACAACCTCGGAGGAATGGAAAGCAACACCCCCTTTGATGGTATGAACATCGAGGTGACTACCGACAGTGAGAATGGCTCAAGTGCCAAGAAATACATCCGCGTTCATTAAGCCTTGATCGAGATGAGACGAAAATATCAATTCTTTTTCCTACCGTTGTTGCTGGTCTTGCTGTCTTTCTTCCCGTTGCAGGCAGCAGCCGACCAACAGCGAGGCGATGCCAATGGTGACGGCAAGGTCAACATCACAGATGTCACCTACCTCATCAATATGTTGCTCTCGGGGGACAACGGTTCGGGCAATGCTGCCGCCGACGTGAATGCCGATGGAATCCTGAGCATCACAGATGTCACCGTCCTCATTGATCATCTGTTGAACGGCAGTGAGCTACCACCGCTTGAGCCTCAAGTGCTGGAGTTCACTGTGGGTGACGTGACATTTGTCATGGTTCGCGTTGAAGGTGGAACTTTCTCAATGGGCGCCACTGCCGAGCAAGGAAGTGATGCAAGCAGCCGTGAAAAACCCGTTCATCAAGTGACATTGTCATCTTACTATATCGGTGAGACCGAGGTCACCCAGGCCTTGTGGCAAGCAGTCACGGGACAGTCACCTAGCTATTTCTCGGGCAACCAGCTTCCTGTGGAGCAAGTGTCGTGGCAGGACTGCCAAACGTTCATTGCTGCGCTCAATGAGATGACCGGCATGAACTTCCGCCTGCCCACCGAGGCAGAATGGGAATTTGCCGCCCGCGGTGGCAATGAGAGCGCGGGGTACAAGTACTCAGGCAGTGACGAGCTGAGTGCGGTAGCATGGTATTCCTATAATGACTCATGGGACATGCGCGGTACCGACTACTATGGTCCTCACCCCGTAGCCACTCGCAATCCTAACGAACTGATGCTCTTTGACATGAGCGGAAATGTTCATGAGTGGTGCCAGGACTGGTATGGAAACTATAGTTCGGAGGCACAGGTTGACCCAGCTGGACCCGCTAGCGGGACGATGTGCGTCTATCGTGGTGGCAGTTGGTACTTTGACGAGTGGTTCTGCCGTGTGTCGTTCCGCAATGGCGTTGCTCCCACCAATCGCAGCTATGGCATCGGTATGAGATTGGCGCTATAACACTTTTCCCAAGTGATATCACGAGTGCTGGTGGAGTTTACTTCACCAGCTTTTTTGTGTCCTTGCTAAAAAAAGTGGCACGAGTCTTGCAGATGTTTACGAGGTTATTACTAAATTTGCCATTTGGATAAAACATTATTAACCATATAAATTTATAGAGACAATGAAAAAAGGATGTTTTGGAATTATCATTCTGGCGCTTATCGTTTTAGGTTTGTGGGGTGTCCCCAAGTATAACGGTCTGGTTAAGTCCCAGGAGAGCGTTGAGACCCAGTGGGGTAATGTGGAGAACGTGTATCAGCGCCGTGCTGACCTGATTCCCAACCTGGTAGAGACCGTCAAGGGCTATGCCAAGCATGAGCAGGAGACCCTCGAGGGCGTTATTGAGGCTCGCGCCAACGCCACCAAGGTCACCATTGACGCGAAAAACATGTCCCCTGAGGACCTGCAGAAGTATCAGGCTGCCCAGGGTGACGTGACCAATGCATTGAGCAAACTTATCGCCGTTGCCGAGGCCTATCCCGACCTGAAAGCTAACCAGAACTTCCTGGAGTTGCAGAGCCAGTTGGAGGGCACTGAGAACCGTATTGCCGTTGAGCGCAACAAGTTCAACGAGGTAGCTAAGGAATACAATACCAAACGCCGCACCTTCCCCACCAACATCATTGCCAGCATCTTTGGCTTCGGTGACAAGCCTTACTTCCAGGCACAACCTGGTGCTGACGTAGCTCCCAAAGTAGACTTCGGAACCAGCGAGGGCAAGTAACCGATGGCACTGGTTGATTTCATCCCCAGTGAAGGACAGCGTCGCATCGCCGATGCCATTACCGCAGCCGAGCGTAACACCACGGGCGAGATTTGCGTCCATGTGACGCCTCGCTGCCGTGGCAACGTGATGAAGCGTGCCACCAGGACGTTCAACCGCCTGCACCTCTACACCACTAAGCGCCGCAACGCTGTATTAATCTTCGTCGCTTATGAAGACCGGAAGTTTGCCATCTTGGGCGATACAGCAATCAATGATGTGGTGCCCGAGGGGTTCTGGGACGCCGAGGTCGAGGAACTGGGGCGTTTCCTGAAAGCCGGGCGACAGGTTGACGGCCTGTGCGAGGTGATTGCCCGTATAGGAGAACGTCTGTCGCAGTATTTCCCTGGCGAGCGTGACGATGAGAACGAGTTGAGTAACGAGGTCACCTTTGACGACCTTGACGATGATGACGAATCCGACGACCAAAATGACCATGACTATGGCAATATGGAATAAAGCTGTCCTGCGCATGACCACAGTCTTGCTGCTGTGCTTCGCTGCTCTGACTACTACAGCACAGGTGCCGCCGAAGCCTGACCCGCCGCGGCTGGTCAATGACTTTGCCGGCATTCTGGGCGATTGCCAGTGGCTGGAGGACTCCTTGGAGAAAATTGCCATGGAGACCAGCAACCAGATCTGTGTGGTTACCATGGACGACCTCGGCGGCTATGACAAGGCCATGATGGCCTACAGCATCGGCCAGCAGTGGGGAGTTGGAACCCAGAGATACCGCAATGGTGTTGTCATCCTCATCAAGCCCAAGACCGCCGACAGCAAGGGTGACGCCTTCATCGCCACAGGTTATGGCTTGGAAGGCGGCATCACCGATGCAGCCTGCAGGCGCATCGTGGACCAGGAGATGATTCCCCACTTCAAGGAGAATGACTACTTGGGTGGCGTATGGGCTGGAGCACAGGTCGTGCGCGACCTGGCTATTGGCGAATATAACGAGGAGGACTATGCAAGTGAAGATGGCGACGATGCCCTGCTGGGCTTGATCTTGTTCATCGTCATTATGGCACTGTTCTTCTACCTGGCCAGCAAGAGCAATGGCGGCAATGGTAACCGCAACAACCGGGACACCGGCACCTGGGGCGGACCCATTATCTTCACTTCTGGCAGCGACTGGGGACGTGGCGGCTCATCATGGGGCGGCGGCGGTTCCTTCGGTGGCGGAGGAGGATGGGGCGGCTTCGGCGGCGGTTCCTTCGACGGTGGCGGAGGCGGCGGAAGTTGGTAACTTCTAGCCATTAGCCGTTAGCCATTAGCCGTTAGATATTTGCCGTAGAGGGCGGAAGCTTCTCTAAACGCTAAACTCTAAACTTTAAACTCAAGTTCCAAAAGCATTTGGCTTTTGGAACTTGTTTCATACAAACAGTTGCTTGAGGATGTCGGGGGAGCGCAGGGTGCCGATGGCGGCATTGTGCAGGCGATAGTAGCTGATGATGACGTCCAGCATGCGGTTGCGCTCCTCGCGGTTGAAGCGGAAGACCCCCATATTGCTGAATGTCATGCGCGACAACAGGTGGATGACATGGGCTTCCTGGGGCGGCAACATGGCATGTCCTCGCACTGCCGCTGGCACGAAGACGCCCTCGGTCATGTCAAACCAACGCCCCTTGCGGTAGCTCTCCAGATTGGGCTGTATACCCAGGTGGGCTCCCAAGTGATAAAGGAAACAGATGTGGAAATTGGCGACCTGACCTGGCATCTGCTCCAGCAGCTGCACCGCCTGCTCGATGTAACGGAACAACGGGTTGTTGCCTTCGGGCTCCTGGATCACATGGGCGAGCAATTCGCTGATGAACAAGGCGATGGCATTTTTCAGAGGGTCGCTGTAGAGGGTCGCCAGGGGGTAGTTGCGGCGCAACTCGCGCATCGTCGCCAGTTCCCGCCCATTGCGCATCGTCGCCTCGAGATCGACGAGCGACAAGGGCATGAGCTGTGCATTACGCATGCGCGAAGCCGAAGTCTTGCCTTGTGGCACGGCAAACGACATCAAGCCGCGCCCATCGGTATAGATGTGCACGATATTGTGCTTGTCGCTGTAGCGGACGGTATTGAGTACGATGCCCCTCAGTTTCTCATACATGGCGCTAATTTACTCATTATTCGGTAATCAGAGGCCATTTAGCCATCAAAAATGCAACTTTTTCAGCTTTTCGAGGGATTAAATTTTGTCAATTCAAAAAAAGGTGCTAATTTTGCGGTCGCTTTTGCGGGAAAATTCCGTAAACGGCCCATTCGTCTATCGGCTAGGACGCAAGATTTTCATTCTTGAAAGAGCAGTTCGATTCTGCTATGGGCTACAATTAACAACGTAAATATCAAAGTTTTATATTAAATTATGGCAAACCATAAATCAGCTATTAAGAGAATCCGTCAGAGCGAGGCCCGTCGTCTTCGCAACCGTTATTACAGCAAGACCATGCGCAACGCCGTTCGCAACATCCGCAAGATGACCGACGCTAAGGAGGCCACCGAGGCTATGCCCAAGGTCGTTGCTATGCTTGACAAGCTTGCTGGCAAGAACGTGATCAGCAAGAACAAGGCTGCAAACCTCAAGTCGAAGCTCGCTCAGCACATCAACAAGCTGAACCAGGCCTAAGCAATTAGGAGCGCGATGCCCTCGCGGGTGTCGTGGTTCAGCCAGGTACGGCCCATTCGTCTATCGGCTAGGACGCAAGATTTTCATTCTTGAAAGAGCAGTTCGATTCTGCTATGGGCTACCGCAGCAAAGCGTTAACCACTCCACGGTTTAACGCTTTGCCTTGTGTTGTTATATTTGCTTCGTCCAGCCACAACACTTAGCGGCATCGGCATGACGAAAATTGCATTGCTCATCAACACAAGGTTGTAAGACTAACGATAATTGGGGAAACGAAGAAACGGTCGCCACAGGGGTTATCCTGGGCGACCGTTTTTAGAATTCGTATCAGTCGGCCTTACTTCTTGAAGAAGCGATTGTACAGGCCGGTAAAGCCCTGGCCGTGGCGAGCCTCGTCGCGAGCCATCTCGTGAACGGTGTCGTGGATGGCGTCAAGGTTCTGAGCCTTGGCGAGCTTGGCGATGCGGAACTTGTCTTCACAGGCTCCTGCCTCGGCAGCCATGCGTTTCTCGAGGTTGGTCTTGGTGTCCCAAACGACCTCACCAAGCAGCTCGGCGAACTTGGCAGCGTGCTCAGCCTCCTCGAAGGCGTAGCGCTTGAAGGCCTCGGCAACCTCGGGATATCCCTCGCGGTCGGCCTGGCGCGACATGGCCAGATACATGCCGACCTCGGAGCATTCGCCCTCGAAGTGAGCCTTGAGTCCTGCGAGGATTTCGGGGTCAACGCCCTTAGCAACACCGAGGGTGTGCTCGGCGGCATAAGCTACCTCCTCATCTTCCTTGAGTTCCTTGAACTTCTCGGCGGGTTGTTTACACTGTGGACATTTCTCGGGAGGTGTGTCTCCCTCATGTACGTAACCGCAAACGGTGCAGATCCATTTTTTAGCCATAATAGTTTGTTAGTTGATTACTTTAATTTATAAGTTAAACAGAGATTAATTAATGTATCAGAGTCCAGAAGTAATCGGATGCCTTTACTCGGTCACTTCCTCAAAATCTTCGGGTCCTACGCCGCACAGCGGGCACTCTTCGGGAGGTGTGTCACCCTCATGGATGTAACCACACACAACGCATTTCCATTTTTTCATTGTCGTGTAAATTTTAGATGGTTAATAAAAAATGACTTATTGGTTACAAAGTTACACCATTGCATACCAACAATCCAAATTTTTTATCTTTTTTTATGAAAAAAAACCTGCAATGCTGCCGCGGTCGGCGCATTGCAGGGAATGATAGGTTTTGAGCGTTCGGGATTAGCCGTTGTGCTTCTTCATGACCTTGATGAGGTCGAGCATCTTGTGGCTGTAGCCAATCTCGTTGTCGTACCAGGATACCACCTTGACGAACTTGTCGGTCAGGTAAACACCGGCGTCGGCGTCAAAGATAGAGGTCAGCGGGCAACCCAGGAAGTCGCTGCTGACAACCTTGTCCTCGGTATAACCCAGAATGCCCTTGAGCTCACCCTCGCTGGCCTTCTTCATGGCAGCGCAGATGTCCTCCTTGGTAGCGGGGTTCTTCAGGTTCACGGTGAGGTCAACAACCGATACATCGAGGGTGGGGACACGCATCGAGATACCAGTGAGCTTGCCATCGAGCTCGGGGATCACCTTGCCCACAGCCTTGGCAGCGCCAGTCGAGCTGGGGATGATGTTGCCACAAGCGGCACGGCCACCACGCCAGTCCTTAGCGCTGGGACCGTCAACGGTGCGCTGGGTAGCGGTTACCGAGTGAACAGTGGTCATCAGACCGCTCTCGATACCGAAGCTGTCATTGAGAACCTTGGCGATGGGAGCCAAGCAGTTGGTGGTGCAGCTGGCGTTGCTGACGATGGTCTGACCAGCATACTTGTCGGTGTTAACGCCGCAAACGAACATGTCAGCCTGACGACCGTCATCACCCTTCTTGCTGGGAGCGGACAGAACCACGTACTTGGCACCAGCCTTCAGGTGCTGCTCGGCGCGGTCCATGGTCAGGTAGAAACCGGTGGATTCAACGATATACTCGGCACCAATCTCACCCCAGGGGATGTTCTGGGCTTCCTTCTCGGCATACACGTGGATGTGCTGACCGTTGACGATGAGTTCCTTCTTGTCGAGGTCATAATCTACAGTACCGTCGAAGCGGCCATGCATGGTGTCATACTTGAGCATGTAGGCCATGTAGTCAACGTCGAGCAGGTCATTGATACCTACAACCTCGATGTCGTTAACGTTCTCAGGCTCAAAAGCTGAACGGAACACAAAACGGCCAATACGTCCGAAACCATTAATACCGATTTTAATTTTCTCCATTTTTTAATAATTTTTTAATAAAATATAACTAGAATTTTTGAATTATCCTTATCTTTGCAAAAGCATTTGCAAACGAACAGCCGCCTTTGCGGCTGCAAAGTTAGAAAAAAAATCAATATGCTGTTGACTTTGAGTCGCAAAATACTACTTTTGTGACACAATTAAGAATGTTTAATATTTCTATAAGTCATTATATTAATTTTTTAAAACCAAAGAATTATGGGATTTTTCAAAGAATTTAAAGAGTTTGCCATGAGGGGCAATGTGATGGACATGGCTGTCGGTGTTATCATCGGTGGTGCATTCGGCAAGATCGTTTCTTCACTTGTTGACGATGTGCTGATGCCTGCTATCGGCGTGCTCACTGGTGGTGTTGATCTCTCCGGCCTGGAGTATCATCTGCCTCCCGTATCCGAGATGGTAGACAATGCCGCAAGCGCTGTCGGTGCCGATGGTGCCGTTGAAGCTGTTGCCGATGCCGCCAATGCTGTAGCTACCAATGCCGGTGTAGCTACCGAGGCTGTCGGTGCTACCATCAAGTACGGTCTGTTCCTGCAGAACGTCATCGACTTCATCATCATCGCCTTCTGTATCTTCTTGATGATCAAGGCCATGAACAAGCTCAGTCCCAAGAAGGAAGAGCCCGAGGAGCCCGCTGGTCCCACCCAGGAAGAGTTGCTCGGCGAGATCCGCGACCTGCTCAAGGAGAAGAAGTAAACTCCCTGATGTGCTGCTGCCCCTAATGGCTGCTGCACACCCATGACTTGACAGGCACGCCCGTTGTTACCATTGCGGTAATGGGCGTGCCTTGTTTTATGTAAAAAATATTTCATTATATATCAGCAAGTTGCATTATTCTTGTCATTTTTTTTGAAAAATATTGAAACTTTTTGGGCCTCTCGTGCGTCTATAGAATAGACAATCATTAAAACAATAATAAAATGATGAAGAGATTCTTTAATCTGGCCCTAGTGGCCACAGTAGCCATGATGATGGCATCGTGCATGAGTATAAATCTGGGTGAGAAAGGCGGTGTTGACACAACGCCCACTCAGGTGACGGGTATCAACCAAGTGACCACAATGAGCCAGTTTGATGAAGTGGAGATTGGTGGTGCATTCAAGGTGATTTATGAGCAACGTAGCGGAGACTGTAGCGTGCGCATCGAGGCCAGCGACCAGGCTCTCAAGGAGATGACAGTCTATGTCAAGGATGGACAATTGCGCATACGTCAGGCGGTTAAGAAGCCTACGGTGTCGTTCAAGAATGTCAAGGTTTATGTCACATCACCGGATATCAAGTGCGTGGACTTGGCGGGCTCTGGTGTGTTTACCGCCAGCAATCCTGTCGTGTCAAGTGATTTTATTGCCGACCTTGCCGGCTCGGGCCAAATCATGCTTGTGCAGATGACCTGTGACAAGGCCGTCCTCGACATCGCCGGCTCGGGCAATATCGAATTCGGCAGACTGGATGTCAAGACCTCGGTCAAGGCCGATATCGCTGGTAGCGGTGACATCAATCTCGGAGAGATGACCTGTGCCAAATTCAACATTGATATCGCCGGTTCGGGCAACGTGAATTGCGACAACATCACCGCCGATGATGTTGATGTCGATATCGCCGGCAGCGGTGACGTGAACCTCAAGGGTACGGTGAAGCACCACACCAAGGATGTCGCCGGTAGCGGCAAAGTGAATATCAACTAAGGGTTAGGAGTTAGAAATTAGAAGTTAGGGGTTAGGAATGTTCATCCTGACTCCTAATTCTTTATTCCTAACTGTTTAAGCATCTCGGCGGTGGTGCTGTGGCGCTTGCCGTTGAGGTCACTCAAATAGGCATTGACATCGTTGGGAGCCATCCTGCGTGCATTGTTGAAACGTTCGGGGCGCGTGATGCGTGTGAATACCACACGCTGGATATCGTTCTTGTGGCAGCGGCCGATGCTGTAGCCCATCAGTTCGGGGTGCTTGCCGGGACCATTGCTGGACCAATAGCTGACTGTGTCGCCCTCACAGCCCATAAAGATGACGCTGTGGCCCGCTTCCTGGTCAGCGGTCTTGTCATCGTCACAGCCGATGATGGCGCCGCTGTCGCTCCCGCGGCTCTCGTTGCGGTTCCAGAAGATTTTCATCAGGTCGCCGGGCACGGCACGTTGCCAGATGTCGAGGGCACACCACTCATCGTCGGTAAGGTAGCGCTCGTCGGGCTTCTCGCGGTTGCGCTCGCTCTTGGCGCCGCGATAGGCCGTGAAGCTGTAGCCCGCTCCCAGTTCACGCACCAGCACACCCAGGCCAGGACCATTGGCGTTGGCGCGTCCCCAGAAGCCCACGCCGTCGTCCTGCCCCACCCCATCGGGGTTGAAATCGTCGGCAATGCCCACGCGCGGCTTCATGTTAATCCATGCCTCACGCTTGATTTTGTGCTTCGTGTCCCAGATGAGCAGCGCCTTGACGAGTACGCCATAGGTGGCACTGGAGCAGAAGGACGGCTGCGCCAACATCGGGTCAAAACGGGGACGCTGGTCCTGAGCACTCATCTGGAAAGCATCGTGCAGGCCGCGCCACGTCGTCTTGGCAAACAACTCGTTGGGACGGCTGCCCGTATAGTAGCCGCCCCGCTCGGGGAAGGAGTCAATCGCTGCCAGTATGGCCCGTTGCCATGCCTCGTTCACCTTGTCCTTGCCATGCACGGCACCCGCCATGCACATCAGCGCCAAAAGTGACAAAAATGCCCGTTTCATCGGCATTTATTCCTCATCATAGCGGGCTTCTACCACATCCCAGTCGATGATCTGCCACAGAGCGGCCAGATGGTCGGGACGACGGTTCTGGTAGTCAAGGTAGTAGGCATGCTCCCACACATCCATCGTCATCAAGGGACGTAAGCCATGCTGGATGGGATTGGCGGCATTCGGTTCCTGAGTGATCTTGAGATTACCGTCTTCGGCAGCACTGAGCCATACCCAACCCGAGCCGAACAACGTCACGCCAGCTTTGGCAAATATCTCCTTGAAGGCCTCAAACGAGCCGAACTCGGCATTGATGGCCTCGGCCAGGCGACCAGTCGGCGCATTATCGGCCCTAGGTGCCCTGAACTGTGAGAAATACAGGTTGTGGTTCAGAATCTGGCCAGCATTGTTGTGCATCCCGCTCGGCGTGTTGAGCACAATCTGCTCAATCGACATCCCCTCTAGGCCACTGCCAGGCAGAGCAGCATTCAGGTTATTCACATAGCCCGCCAGGTGCTTACCATGGTGAAAACTCAACGTCTCGGCACTGATGACAGGCTCCAGTGCGTCTGCCGCATAGGGCAGCACCATCAACTCAAACTTTCCTTCTACAGGCATCGTCTTCTTCATCGTCGTTATCTTGATTTTAATAAGGTGAATAGTACTGATTTGTCACCGCAAATATACCCACTCTTGAACAGATAACCACAAGAAAACGATAAAAAAACACCATTGGCGCCCAGTAAACTTTCATTTTACATTATTAATATGTTGATTCTTCATCATTAGAAAATAAATAGGCATGATGGGCTTACCTGTGGCATGCGGTAGGGCCTCGCCTTGGCGTGGCCGTTCCTAACAGATATCAATAATGAAATGATGGAGTCATGAAATCTACACGATTGAATCTTTGGCTAAAAGCAATAAAAATATTGAGATTTCGCCAAAGAAAACGTCTAATCTTTGTCTAAAAGCGATAAAAATATTGAGATTTCGCCAAAAATAAGACAAAAAATTGTTTATTAGGTTAGAAATCAATACTTTTGCAACATCAAACTAAAATGCAGAAATTCATGGAACAACTGATAGGTCGTGAAAGGGAGATCAAGGAGTTATGGCGTTGCTATGATTCGCCACGTTCAGAGTTTGTGATTATCTATGGTCGTCGCCGCATAGGTAAGACGTTTTTGGTGACCCAAACTTTCAAGGACAAATTCTCATTTCTCTTTACAGGATCCCATAAGTCACCTAAAGAACGCCAGCTCGAGTTGTTTGCCAAGGCATTGCAGCATTATGGCCACATATCAATGCCTCTGAAAATTGATAACTGGTATCATGCCTTTGATGCTCTTGAAATCATGTTGGATTCCCAAAACACTTCGGAGAAGAAGA
>Ga0310697_10001068_pt1 | contig 33432 bp, 31 predicted proteins | sample 172DNAGHGlowgp2_FD_203883 | JGI IMG/M metagenome (GOLD analysis project Ga0310697, IMG submission 203883) | Sheep rumen microbial communities from Palmerston North, Manawatu-Wanganui, New Zealand - 1728 DNA GHGlow gp2 (v2) (version 2) | ecosystem: Host-associated > Mammals > Digestive system >... | reverse complement strand
AGTATCTTGTTTTTAGCACTTACAAAAATACAATCCAATTATTATCGTACCAAATTTTTATGCCTCTTTTTCTTCGCAAAGCCCCTTTTCACGCAACGTGAGATGTAGAGGTCCTCGAAGCGTAGCGAAGAGGTTCTCTGCACCTCACGGTGCGGAATATTTCACTGCCTATGGACTATCTCCTATCGGCTGCTTGGTATTTTCGCCTGCAAACATAGTAACTATTAAACCATTAACCAATTAAGCTACAAAGTTAAAATCTCATCATCATCAAGTGGTCTATATGAGCCATCTTTCGCCTCAAACAGCACCGTCCCGCTCTCCAGACACTTCAAGCTATGCCACTGCCCTTTCTCGATATTCAACACCACGCCACCCGGTACCATATCAATGGTGTCAGTGAGGTTGCCTTGGTCATCATAGAAATACTCCTCAAAATGACCACGGATGCAGATACACGTCTCAGATGAACCCTTATGTCTGTGTATAGGCATCACCGTTCCTAGCTCCAACGCATTCAGCATCCGTTGCGACTGGTCATCAGCGGAGTTTCGCATATCCAGATTGCAACGCAACCTCGGATTCTCTTTTGCCTTGGCACACAGCTCATCTAGTATATCTTTTGTAATTACCATCCCTTAAACTTCTTAAACTTTTAAACTTCTCAAGCTACTAAGCTATTAAGCTAAATACTCGCCGGTTTCAAGATTTTAGCCCATATACCAGACCAGAATGCAGACCACCTACTCTCACCGTAACACATTTTCTGTTTCCAAGCATTCCCCTGCCAACGCTTATATTTATAGACTACGCGAGGGAAAAAGCCTTTGGGCTCTGCCGCAGTATATTCCGGATCAAGAATATCCTCCAGCACCCTCTCCTTCAATTCTGGAATAAATTGGGCAGTCGGAAAGATGTCAACCGGAAATCCCAAATCCTCCACACAAATAGCATTAATGCAACTCACAAATTCTTTCATGTAGAACTTATCCAGCATACCATCCAGCCACACCCAATCCACTTCCTTGGTATGCTTCTCCACAAAGAATGCCCAATCAAGCACTTGCCGTAGTGTAATCTCAGCAGCCGCAAAATGACTGACCATGTGCCGTATCAAGAACAGAGCATGCAGATTAGGTGATGGCAAGTATACCTTCTCCCCATTAACTTCTACTGCATGAGAATCATCTTGTCCAAGCTGTTTAAAAATCTTCTCTAGTTCAGAACTCGACTTATGAGCATGCACATTCACAAAGTCATAGTGATTCTCAACAGTGAACCCTTGCCATTCAAATACTGTATGGTGATGATGACTCGAATCAATCTTGAAACTTGGATCTTGAACCTTGAACCATGAACCAAGGGCTGCATCTGATTCCTTCTGTTTTCCAAATAACCAGATATCTATATCCCCATAGGGCCGGTGCTCAGGCTTTGGCCAGTCAATGCTACAGGCATACCCTTTCAGCACCATCATCTTATATCCTTGGGTGTTATACCAGCAAGCCAATTCTGCTATTGCTCGCTGATATAACTTATAGCGGTTTTCATAATTCTGAAAGACCTCTTCTATCCACTGCAGAAGAAACTCCTTAGGTGGCCGTTTCATATCAGGCAATTGTTCAATGGCATCAACGATAATAGCCGTAAGCCCCTGCTTGTCCGCAAGGGCTTTTATGGCCTGCCAGTCTACTACATCAAGAGGGGCACATCTATGCCCTATCCCCAGTTTTACAAGTGAAAGAAGAGCTATATTATCCACCTTTTCAGTCAATCAATTGTACTTCTTTGCCAATGGTTATATTGTTCCAAAGCTTTCTCCAGCAAGAACAAAGCCCTTTGTATATCTTTCTTATTCAGCACATACGCTAAGCGTACCTGATTCATTCCCATTCCAGGAGTAGAATAAAAACCTGCTGCAGGTGCCATCATAACAGTTTCTCCTATTTTCCCCTCTGGTGTTTTCTCATCTTTCCAACAGAAATCACTCAGGCACCAAGCACAGAATTTCTCAGTATCCTCTACAGGTAGTTGAGCCACTGTATAGAATGCACCCATGGGTACTGGCGTATAGCATCCCGGTATTCTGTTCACACCATCTATCAAACACTTTCTGCGTTCCACATACTCATCATACATCTCGCGTGAGTATTGCTCAGTTCCTTCAATGGAAGCTTCTGCAATCATCTGACCAATCAAAGGAGGAGAAAGCCTTGCTTGACAGAACTTCATCACGGTCTTTCTTACCTGTTCATTCTTAGTAATCAAAGCTCCAATGCGAATTCCGCACTCTGAATAGCGCTTGGATACAGAATCTATCAAAACCACATTCTGCTCAATACCCTCTAGATGCATAGCAGAAATATAGGGAGAACCAGTATAGATAAACTCGCGATAAACTTCGTCCGAGAATAGGTAAAGATTATATTTCTTTACCAAGTCCCTAATCTGGTTCATCTCCTTCTGTGTATAAAGATAACCAGTCGGGTTATTGGGATTACATATCAGAATGGCCTTTGTCCGCTCGTTAATCAAAGCTTCAAACTTCTCCACCTTGGGCAAGCAGAAGCCCTCCTCAATGGTAGTAGCTACTGTTCTAATCACTGCACCTGCAGATACAGCAAACGACATATAGTTTGCGTATGCAGGCTCCGGCACAATAATCTCATCACCTGGATTCAGGCAGCTCATAAAGGCAAACAATACCGCCTCACTCCCACCACAGGTGATGATAATTTCGTCTGCATCCAGTTTAATCTGATAGCGGTCATAGTAGTTCACTAAAGCCTTACGCAAAGAACGATAACCCTGTGAAGGACTATACTCTAGCGTCTTGCGGTCAATATGCTTCAACACATCCAGTGCCTTTTGTGGCGTGGGCAAGTCTGGCTGACCAATATTCAGCCTGTATATCTTAACACCTCTGTCTTCCGCTGCATATGCCAAAGGGGCCAGCTTTCGGATAGGTGATGCTGGCATCTCAACCCCACGTTGAGATATTTGTAGTTCGTTAGCCATTCTATTTAGCTTCTATATAGCGGGAAAAACTTACTCTCAGGATTGAAATCCGGGTCTTGCTTGGCTCTCAAAGCCACCAGCTCATCATACTTCTCTAGGTCAAAAATCTCCTTTCCTATGGAGAATTGATAATCAGAGTTCTTGTTAAAAGCCGCCTTAAACTTATATAGGTTATCTTCTCCAGAGCCTACACCACCTCCAAGGTGGAATGTTTTGCAGCCTTGTTCATATCCCCAAAGGGCTGCCTTATAAAGCAACAGGTTAGAAGGAGCCAGGTTCCTGTATTCTATATCAGAACCGCTCAGGTGATAGTTCAGGCGTCCATTGGCAAATATCATGATACTCATCGCAATGGGACGTCCCTCGTATAAAGCATAGAACATTTCATAATTGTCCTGCAGGTCACTGTCTATGCTCTCATAAAAAGGACGTTTGAAGTAATAGTACTCCTCAGCGTGGTCTTTATCCATCGTGGCATTGTAAATCTCAGTGAACTTATCCAGCAAATCCATTCCCTTGCCGTGCTCAATGGTGATGCCGTTTTTCTCCGCCTTGCGAATCATATTGCGGTTCTTGCTGATGATGTTCTCCCAAATCACTTCAGGCGAAGCCAGGTCAAAGGCAATAGTCTTACCCAGATCAATGACTGTTGAGATTTGCTTCATTGGGATAGCATTAGCCAGCACAGGATGATAGCGAACAAAGTTGTCAACTATACCCTCTTCCTTCATTTTTTCCACGTATGCTTTCCAAAAGGCTTGTAGATTTTGCTCTGAGGTATCACCATCAAATAGCACTCCACCATAACCGTAAGGTGTTACACTGTCGTAATAACCCTCAATGGCAGTCTTACGTTTCATATACACATAGATAGCCTTCAGCCCGTCTGCCTCATAATAAAGCAGTTGTGGGTCGCCATCCCCGTGTATCTGAAAAGCTTTTACGTAACCACTCTGATAATAAATATCGTAATTAGCAAAACTTGTCACAACCTCATCCCAAGTCTTTGCCTGCTGTATGTCGTATACTCTAATCATTTGTTTTTATAATGTGATAGAATAATCTCTCTACTCTTTTCTACAGTGTAATTATCGCAGAAAAATTTCCAAGCATTTTTACCCATCTTCTTTCTGTCAGATGAAACAATCCTATTTACTGCACTGGAAAACGAATCTACATCATTGCTCAAACACTTTACACCAAACCCATTTTCTTCAGCCAAATCTCCCATATCACAAACAGGGTCAGTTGCTGCTAGAATAGGCTTGGAAGAGGACAAATAGTTCAGCACCCTAGAAGGGAAATTCGGGATTGTAAAATGATAATCCAAGAAAATCATACCCACATCACACTGGTCTGCAATCTTCTGATACTCCTCTTTGGGTAAATAATCAAGGAAAATGCAATTATCAGGCTTTTCTTGGTTTACATATTCCTTCACTTTATGATCTTCAGAGCCATTGCCTACTATCATAAAGAAAACGTCTTTGTTCTTCTTCTCTTTTCTCAGGCAATCTACAAGAAAGCTGATACCCTGAGGCCTTCCCAAATTACCACCATACAGGAAAACAACAGCATCTGAAGGAATGCTATATTTCTGTTTAAAATCATCATCCTTTGGTTTCTCTCTGACTACCGGTTTGGCAATACTATTAGGACACACCTCCACAATATCACGGTTGACAAAAGGATTATGTTCTAATAAGAATCTGACATTGGCTGGTGACATACACCCAATATAATCAGAGATGGAATAGAACTTCTTTTCTTTCCTTCTAAAATACTTATATATTATCCCCTTAATACCAGTTTTGGAAAACATACCAAGATCCACTGCATTCTGAGGGAATATATCTTTCAAAAGAAGGTATGTACTCGCTCCAGTCCGATGCTTCACGTATGTAACTGTATTCACTAACGTAATTGGTGGTGTCGGATATAAAATCAAATCTACACTAATATTGCTATAATATTTTTTTATTGCCTTCTTAAATTTGTAGTCTATGAGCAATGTAGCAATTCCTTTCTTTATGAGAGGCACTTCACCAGTAATCTGACCTGTGTTAATGCGAAGTACTGTCATCCCCTTATATTCGGAGATGCCAGCGCCTTCACCACTTCCCTCTTCATTCGCACAGGCCACATAAACCTTATCTCCATTTTTTACGAAACACTCTAAGAGATCATCATAAAAAACAGGGGTCTTGGCAGTACTAAAAGGCAACGTAATAAAAAGAATATTCATCTTAAAAATCTTTTGCCGTAATGTAATAGCCTGCTCGATCAGCACTCTTCAAAACAGGCTTATCACTTAATGGTTGCATATCACTAAACCTAACAAGAATCTCCGGTTCCTCTTTTTTTATTCTCTCAAACTCATCCAAATCCTGCTGATTCATGATATATTTAATCTCAGCTTTCTTGGGCTCCCAGATTTGCGAAAAGTCAGGAGCTACCCCACAACCGCAATTAATAACCATACCCATATAATCCATACCTGTTGAGATAGGAACCAAATCAGAGCCTATGCAATCTCCACCCATACGAGTCGCAATTTCCATAAATAGGACTCTACCATCAGGCGTAATCCTAAACTCAGGGTGAATAGCGCCATATTCTATTTTCAAAGCAGCAAACGCCTTGTACAATGTCTCTTCAACCTTTTTTCTCATTTCGTTGGATACAGGAGCTGGTTGCATATGTCCTGTTTCCACAAAATGGGGAGCGCCAGTAGTATGCTTTTCAGTAATAGCAAGAAGACGATACTTGCCTTGATATGCTATACTATCACCACTATATTCCTGTCCTTCAATGAACTCTTCGAGAATAACCTTCTTCTCCTCAGACCAGCCCATTGCATAATCCAAGCCTTCCTGTAGCTCTTCAGCTGTATTGATTTTGAACACACCCCGACTTGAGCTCAGGTCTATAGGTTTTACGATAAGGGGATATTTGAAGTCGATCGTTCTTTCAACAAGTTCATTTATCTTATACCCCTCTTCAACAAGCATAAAGTTAGGGCTATCTATTCCTGCCTCCTTCATTGCTTGTCTCATCAGGAATTTATTTGTTGTAACCTCTTCTGTCCATTTGCTATTACAAGGTATCCCCATTTTTCTGAGCAGAAAGTTTTGAGGGTGCATAGCTACCTCTGAAGCAATAGAGGCCACACCAGCTGCACCGAGCTTACTACAGTCATCCCAAAGTTTATCGTAATCCATGATATTAATGGGATGATAAACATCTGCAGTTTTTTCACCTATCTGCCCCGAAGGTACACCATAAACATGAGTTTCATAGCCAAGTTCCTTAGCCCTTACAATCAACGGATTCTGATATTCATTTGTCCCCAGTATTATTAGTCTTTTCTTCATACTCCTTATTATTTGTAAATACAGGCATTTGTTTTACGCCATATTTCTTATTTATTTCTTCAACATAAGTAACCTTTTCGGGCTGCTGTACTTCTCTTAAGATGTGTAATCCTTCTTCTTCTGTTACGGAAGGAATACTAGAGTCTTCCTGGGCAGCCACCTTAAAGAAAGTACGCCATAGTATCTTGATATCGTTGATTAATGACATGTTTTTAACGTACTCAACATCCATTGCAAACCTGTCATCCCATTTACACAAAGCTCTACCATTTATTTGTGCTAGGCCTGTAATACCTGCCCTAACCGTATGGCGCATATTCTCCACTTTTTTATAATAAGGGAGATACAAAGGGTATAGAGGCCTTGGGCCTACAAGGCTCATTTCGCCCTTAAGTACATTTATCAATTCTGGTAGTTCATCAAGGCTACTATTTCTTAAGAATGTTCCAAATCTAGTTATTCTCTGTGTATCAGGTAACAACTGGCCACTCTCATCTCGGACGTCTGTCATTGTGCGGAACTTAAGAATCTCAAATGGCTTCTCATCCTTTGTAATTCTTATCTGTTTAAAGAAGATAGGAGAACCAAGCTTTATTCTGACGAGTAAACATAGTATAATTAAAAAAGGGGATAATATAATTACACCTAGCAATGTACTAACAAAGTCGATAAAGCGTTTTATACTATTCTTATACATAACTTTTAAATATTTTTCATTATTACATTAAATAGCTCTTGCACGCTATAAGTCTTTATTATCTCCTTTGTATTGAGAGACGGAAAGAGTGTGAACATCGTATTGTCGTTCGGATTTGTTATTATCGCTATGGGCAAAGAATTGTTATAAATAGCCTCTAAAAGAATCGTCGATTTTCTTGATATACAAATATTGCCTGTCAGAGATAATTCATAGTCACTTATAAATTCAACATCAATACCTTCATAATTAGCTTTCTTATCTACCGGATGCAACTTCAAATACAATTTTAGTCCTTTCTCCTTTAACCTTGGGATTAGATCCTTTACTATATCCACATTTACATTTACCTCACGTGGCTCAGTGAAGAAAATGATCATCTTTTCATGGGGTACATTATAATTATATTCAAACATTCTGCTAATAATAGACTTATCAAACACATACTTAGATGTATTATACAATCTATTTAAAAACTCGGCAGTATATTGACTATGAGTATAAAAAACATCACTTGAAAATCCTTTGGGAAATTTGAAACCATACTCTATCCCATGCGGGATGTTATATGACTTTATATTAAATTTTGCACACAATTGGTCTTCAATCACAGAGAACCTATCTAAATTATTTCCCGTATAGAACTCTTTATTTATAAAATGTGAAAGATAAGCACCTAGCATCAACTTATATAATTCCGCGTAAACTATGCGCTTTTTATAATAATGTCGTAAAACATACTCAAAGTTCCTTCCTAATTTATCCGTATAAAAACATAACATTGACCGCATGGATTTGTAAGAATTAATAAATGATTGGAATACCCACTTAATTCTTAGTGGTTTAGGAAACAACCTATAAATAGAAGACTTTGAATATAACGATTCTACTTCCTGATTAATCTCACTAAAATGACTAAATTTCTTAATGGAAGCTTTTGATCTAACGACAGCGAATTTGTCTGCTACTACTATTCCTGGTTTAAACGGTATGAGCAATAAACGATATGCAAAATATATAGCAGAAGCAAAAACCCAAACATTATAATTAATAGTCTCAACTATTTTTTCAAATAAGCCCAGGCCTTTAACACGTATGTTAATTTTGCAACAAACATCTAAAAAAATGAATTTATAAATCTTCTCGGCCTTTTTTACATTAATTACATCTGGATGATTGTCTAATATCCAATTTTCAATTGCCATATACGGTAGTACGATATCTACAAACAGCTCGTTAACACCATAATAATCATTGTTGAAATCAGCAGCTCTTTTATTTGAAAACTTATAAAGCGAATCATTCAACAAGTCATCTATACATGTTTTCGTATTATTAAAAAAAATTGATTTTCCCGTAATAATTGCTTCCATAATAATATCTTACTTTTTATATTTTTACTCTTCCATCCATAAATTGTCAATTTTGACATCCAGGTCCAAAATAACCTTTTGCCTTTTAAAGCAGCTTTTGCCACCAAAAAAGCGTCTAGTTTATATTACCTTCTTATTTATACTGAGGGTCATCGGAAACTAATACTCATAGTCGGACCTTCTGTAAGCCGTCATTTTCTCTAGCTGGTTGTCAACCTTGCAAATATGTGTTTTTTGAAATCCATTTGAGTCTTTCCGAGTCCGATTCCTTAGTAAACCAAGGGAATCGTGCCTGATTCAAACCCTCTTATGGGGCAGTATCTTAATCGTCGCAATATGTCATTTGGGGATACTTAAATATTTTCTACCTTTTCTTAAAAAGCGCCATACAATTATATTATATATTATGGCCAAATTTTGAACAAGATCAGATAATGCATTTCCTACCCAAAATAATACAAATATTGGCAGTATAACGGGTAAAGCCAGCAAAGTTTTCATATTTAAAACATGATTAGATGGTGAAAAGTTAATAACAATCCGTTTTAGTATCAAAACAAAAAGGATTGTTCCTATAAAACCAAAATCATATACCAGCCTTCCAATAAAGCCATGGAAGCGAGACGATTGCTCTCCTAGTAGTTTATCATATTTTTTTTCTCTTTGCTGAGATACTTTCTCAGCTCCCATTATAACCTTTTCAATTTGGACGCCTAGACCAGAACTATTATATAACCCCCAAGACTCATCCCCACAATTAAATTTCTTTAATATTATTGGGCCATTTTCCTCCCATTGGCTAAAATAATCAAATAATGAAAATAACAAAGGCTGTTCTTTTTCACTTATGATTGAAGTGTTTGATGATGTTTTCTCAACACCATCAGAGAATCGATTTCCACTGATAAACAAAAGAACAGAAAAAATCAATGTTCCTATTAACGTTGAAAAGAAAAAGTATCCCCGTTTTATTTTTTTATTAAGCAAAGGAAATATGAAAAATAAAATAGTTACATAACACAATATATAATTAGCTGTAGAAGCCCTTGAAAGGGCTATAAGGCCACTCATTATTAAGCATAAAGATAGAAATAAAAATAATATTGACTTTTTTATATTACATTTAATAAGATAAAAGAAATGAAATGATAGAAACAAATAGCCTAGCGGGCTTATTAAATTCCCTAAAGTTATAAAGATATGTGGTACCAAATTATCAAATGTTTCTGCAGAACCTCCTTCGTTCTTATGGCTTTGTACAGATATTTCTTCTAATACTAATAGATGAAGAACATTGCTTAAAACATAAACATAAATAAATATTACAAAAATACCTAGCAAGATAGATACTTTTTCAACTTTTTCCAGCCTCTTATTATCAATTTGACTGAAATCATAAGATATCAAATCCGAATATTTGTTAAAAGAGAGAAACATAACTGTATATAAAACAGCCATGTAAAGGGTATAAATCTGAACATCCAGTTCCATTTGGGGTTGATAACCGACCATATACGCTCCTATTGTGGTAAATAGGAGCAACCCAAAAAGAACTTTTGTTATAGAATTGTGCCCCTTATTATTAAGAAGACAAAACAAACTCAATACAAGATAGATCATCTCTTCACTTTATTAGATTAATTTTTATCATCTTTTTCTCTTGTTCATTCATAGAAATGAACCTAATTACAAATAATAATATGAGATTGTAAACAATAACCTCTGTAATAAACTGCATAATATTTGAAGAGACTAGGTTCTGAATACTTGGTCTAATATATATATAATATAATGCAGAAAACAGCATGAGGGGAGATACTATTTTTAGAATTGAGAGTAGAAACCTAATATACTCAACCTTCATGTACTTTACAATATAAATAATTGCAAATAAAATCTGACCTATAACTATTGACAAACACATTATACAAGCAAAAGATAATATGGATATTCCCCAGTACAATAAAATAACAAGAAAAGCAAATATAAAACCACCGTACAACGTGATAATTCGATAAGTCATATGTTTAATTGCCATCTGATACAAATAACTAAAATCGAGAAGAAGACTAATGGTCATTGGTATCATTACTATTAGGGCGGCCAAGTAAGCATCTTGGTAGTCTGGTCCAGCCCAAATGGTAATAAACTGGTATCCAAATAAAATATAGTTCAAAATAATCGGTACCAACACAAAGCACTGCAATCTCATTATTCTCTCAGAAACTATATTAATACCAAACCAATCTTTATTAAAAGACAATGATAAAAATGAGGGCATATATACATTAGTTATTGCGGTCGAAAGTGATCTATAATTCATCACAAATACAATGGTGACACCCCAAACTGCCACTATCTCCGTTCCTTCACACATACCTAAAATAAATTGTCCCGAATTAAATTGTAATTGCTCAAAAAGCATTAAGAGAAACATTCCAAGAGAAAAAGAAAGAAGGGTTTTAACAAAATCTTTATCAAAATAATTTAAGGCAAAATGATAATCAAGTTTCTTCACTGCATATAAGTAGAAAAGAAAGCTTCGTAAAAGGTTAAAAAAAGTCACTACAACAACAGCTCCGACGGACTTTATATGAACAAAATACAACAGAAGAATCATAATTAATGGCTCTAACAAAGAAATTAATAACTGTACACCATTCTTGAAAACGAATTTTTCATAGGCAATTAATACAGATGAAGATATTTGAAGTGGGAACATAAACAATAAGTTTATGCCACATAGGATTATCATTAATTTAAGTCTATCTACTTCTATAGGAGTCATAGATGCACCAAACAACGATTCGGCACCCAAACTAATCCCAAAGCAGATTAAAAAAGCCAACAAGCCTATTATTATATATATAATAGATAGTGTTCCATATAGATGAAGCATGCCTTTTCTATCGCTTTCGGTTATATATTTGACCGTATAGCGTGTTACAGTTGTTCCAAAACCAAAATCCAAAATTGCCAAATAGCCTACTATGGATATAACTAGTGAATATAAACCATACTCGGCCTGCCCCAACATTCTTAAAAGCAGAGGTGTATATATAAACTTGACAAGTACGTTAGATATTAGAGAAACGTAACTTAATGTTGCACCCCACTTCTTCTGATTAATTGCCATAGTTGTTATTCTTCAAGTATAGGTATCGAATATTTCCAGAAAAATTTTGCACCCGTTATTTTTCGAAGCACTGCTATAATAAAGGAAGTTACTTGCTCATTAATAATACAATTTAAATATTTACTTCCATGATACTTTATACCCACAAAAGATCTTTTTATTACTTGACAATCAAGGTTTTTCATTTCTAATTGAATCGGAGAACTGTCTAGAGTATAAGCACCATATTTAATGATGTTGATATTTTTTTTAACGTCAAGTTTTGCGACAAGCATATTCATTAATTCATCCCTGGACTTCGGGACATATACTACATCGTCGTAATAATAATATGACGGTCCTAAAAGAATCGCAGGTTTCCCCCAATAAGAACTTTCTATTCCCATTGTAGAACCGAAGCATATAACCTTCTCGCACTTTTCCATAATTGTATAAGTGCTCATTTCACTTCTTGCTGGTATAACCGTGATGTTACTAAATCTTTTTTCAAGATTATAAAGATCTGTATGATACTTATAAGGAATGTCTGTAAGATTCGGATGAACTCGAAGATAAAAATGGAAAGAATTATTTGCATTTTCTAGTAAATACATGATTCCATCATACTGAGTTCTGAATAGTTTTAATTTCTCCCAGTCGCCACCCACTGCCGCAAATTCATCTTCAGACGAATTCATTATGGCTATATTTCTTTTTCTTTCGTCAAAAACAGGAGCATTACCCTCCTTTTGATTTGCCACATAGATCTTAACATCACCAGACTCTTGACCTCCTCTTCTCTTCTTGTAAAAACTATTACCAAGATCAACTTTTCCTTCTTCACTTAAAGGATAGTTGGCCCAGCAATATTCCCTGCGTTCTTTCCTCTTAAAGATATCGTGGGGCATATGATTATCATATATAACTTTATTCCATTTCCCTTTCCACTTTACGGCCTCTGTGACCTTGCAACAGATTCCTATTTTTTTACAGATTTCAAATACTGGTCTAAATTCCTCAAATCGAGGATTATATGTATAAACAAAATCAGGTTTTATTATATCTAATAAATCATAAACTGCATCTACCAGTTTTACTCCTTGAGCAAGATGTGCATCAAAATATACTCTACTCTTATTATCAATCTTTGGAGAGAGATTTCTTGTCATAGTTATATAGTTTGAAATGACGCCTAAACCAAGATTTACATCCCTATATGCAATTTTCTTTAATTGTTCTGCATTGGAATAATTGAATGAGACAGGTTTGTTTTTTTCAAAATTTCGCATAGATATGCATTCTATACCATATTGGGCAATTATTTTATGTGTAAAAGCTCCGCAAATTTTGCATAGGGGTTTGCTACCATGATAATTATACATGCACATACTATAGATTCCATCACAAGTCGCAAAAATAACCCTGTTCCCTGATAACTTAGACAACGAGATCGCTTCATCGAGAATTCCTCCAAGAAAAGTCGAGCTGAAGCATGTGCTAAAATATAATAAATAAGTCATTACTTTACAAAATTATAGAATTCTTTCTTAAAATCAACCTTTAAAAGATAGTAATTGTTTATATGTGATTGAGTCTGGTCGGCATCATGAGTTATATTTGACGTATAATAACTAATATAATTCTCGCCTGCTATATTTACTATATAGGGTGACACAAGCGCCCATCCAACATCACTCTTCAATTTCTCATTCAGCCCACACTCAATTTCCTTAACAAATACCCCGTCTATCAAATATGCCTTAATCTTACACTTATCATCGAGTCCTTCTGTGTTATTGAAAAAGGTAGGTAAAATTATTTCGTACTTTTCGTCAATCTGTAAAGGGGCAGCATTATAAAGATAATCTCCTGCCAATTTAACGATTCCTGTTAACTGATTGCCTTCAAGATCAAAATATACCACTCCATTTTGGCGGTTGCTTCCTGCAGAATTCCAAAGACGCACATAAGTCTTTATTTTGTCTCCCTGCGCCACTCCTGCGTTCTGTGTATCATGCCATCTGTCAGTTAGGATGTCTTTTTCTCCTTCAAAATGAATTCCGTCGCTCGACTTCCACATCTTTAAATTTCCAGGTCCTTTATTGCCTATCAAGCGAAAAGGATATAACTCGTCAGGAACCATAAATACGGATTGTTCTATGACCGCAGGCATAAGTACAATTCCATCCTCTCCTGGAATTCCACGAGTCCAATGGAATCCATCTGTTGAATATGCCATACACAAATCATAAGTCTCATTTTTTATTTCTTCGCCCTTTCCAACTGCGATATAATATAGATAAAACAAGTCCTCCTTTACTTTCACAATGTTGAAATAACCCATCACCTGATTATCGATTTCCGTAACATCAGCATCTTCTGTTGACATTATCTTTATCGGTTCTCCTTCAAAGGAAATACTATAAAGATAATCTTCGGTCTCAGGTGAGGCATTATTATCAAAACTTACACTTTCAATAACATCCATAGGGATTTCCTTCTTAACTCCTGACTTGTAATTGACAACCACGTTATTGCATGATTGCGCCAAACATGTTAAAGAAAGAGAGAAAAGAAGTACCGAACTAAATATACACCTTATATTCATAATCTTGATATATTCTTTACTTTTTCAGTTTATAAGACAACTTACCAATTGCTACGATATATATACCTTTTGGCACGTTTGATATAGATAAAGAATAATTCCCATTAATATCGATTAGCTTATCATATATAATAGAACCATTAAGGGTACAGATTTTCAAATGTGTTCCTGCCTTAATATCTGGAAAGACAAGATGATCATCTTCAATGCTTATTCCATTGACATCCAAACTTGATATTTCTGTAGGTATTTCATTTTCGAAAGAAAAATGATCATAGTTCCCAAGGCTATAAGAGACTTGGGAACTTTCTATTGTTATTACCAGATAATTATCCGAAAAAGTAATAATCGGTTTTTCCTTGAAATCATAGGCAACTTGAGTTCCGTCTTTTGCCCATACCACAAGATATAAACGCGATTCAAATGCTATAGCATTCTTAAAAAGCGATAACAATAATAATACGAAACAAAATCGTTTCATCACTTCAATTATCTTTTTACTCTTCCACTAGCATCGCCATTCATCAGGTTCTCCACCTCCTGTACCGTTGCCCAGTTATAATCTCCCTTCAAAGTATGCTTCAAGCAACTGGCTGCTGTAGCAAACTCCAATGCCTTACGGTCATCCTGATAATGGAGCAGGCCAAAGATAAGACCGCCCATAAAAGAATCACCACCTCCTACTCTATCTACAATATCTGTGATATCATAACGACGGGATTCAATCAGTTCCTTGCCATTATATAGCACACCACCCCAGGTGTTATGGTTGGCATTGATGGCACCACGAAGTGTAACAACCATTTTCTTGCAACGAGGGAATCGTTCCATCATCTGCTGGCACACACTCAGGAAACTGCTCTGGTCAACATTGCCGTTAGTCTTGGCAGCATCAAAATCCTTTGGTTTAATGCCAAATACCTTCTCACAATCTTCCTCATTACCCAGAATAATATCAGAACCAGCCACCATCTCAGGCATTACCTCAGCAGCGGTCTTGCCATATTTCCAGAGATTACCACGGTAGTTAATGTCACAACTCACAGTTACACCTAATTCATTGGCAGTCTTAATGGCTTTTAAACATTCAGTAGCCGCATTTGCTGAAAGAGCTGGCGTGATACCCGTCCAATGGAACCAAGTGGCATCTTTAAGAATCTCTTTCCAATCAATGGAACCTGGAGCTACGGTTGCAATGGAACTGTCCTCACGATCATAGTAAACCTTTGATGGACGGGCATTGCTACCAGTTTCAAGGTAAAGAATACCCATACGTTTACCAGTTCTCTGGATATGGTCAACCCCTACCTTATGCCCACGCAAATCCATAATGCAACGTTCTGCTATAGGATTATCCGGCAAACAAGTAATGTAGTCGGTTTCTAAACCATAGTTGGCCAGCGAGACAGCCACATTGGCCTCTGCACCGGCATAACTCACGTCAAACCTATTCGCCTGAATAAGTTTGAGGTAATCTGGTGCGCCCAAGCGCACCATTATCTCACCAAAGGTTACTACTTTCATTTGTTCGATTTAAATGTACTGATAAATGGATACTACATCCAGCTCATCGTAAAGTGAGCGTGTTAAAGAAATGAGCTTCTGGCCAGCAAAGGCATGATAATCTGCAAATAGCGTACGGTTCTCTATTGTCAAAGCCATTTCTTTTTCAGAAAGAATGGTTGACGGATAGCCATCATATCCTACAATGTAGAAATTCTTGCTTGACAGATTGATAGCAGTCTCAATGGCCACAGTTGTACAAGAGTCGTAATAATGCTCTGTAAACTTAATCTCTGCTAGCTCAAAGGTCTTATCAATAGCGAAATCAGGAACATCGGTTCCAAGCTTTCTGGGATATGGAGGCAACACACATTTGTCAGTGAAAGGAAGCTTTGCCTTTTCTACAAGACGCTTTGCTTCACGACCAACAAGACAGAAATATTTAGGAACAACTAAGTCCTGATATTCAGCCGCATGACGTGCAGTTGCAAATACCAATGCCACAGACTTCTTCTGCTTGATAAATTCAGTGATAGCCTCTTTATGCTCCAGAGGTGACTGACCACCACCAATGATAATCACATCCTCAAATTTCTGCTCGTGCAGAATAGGATACTTGGCATTATCCTGTACTTTGTCCTTACGGTTCTGTAATCCACGGACAATGCTATCAAATGAATAGATACGGTTAGTAACCAGTTCCATCACTTCCTTCTGAGGAATTGAGTTGGCACCAGAAATCATGTACGGCAGTTGAGTACCCCAGCGGTACTTCTCATACAAAGGAGTAAATGCCGTAATCACATCACCCAATACGTTGAAATTTACTTCAAGACCTTGCTGGGCATTCAGATAGGTAAGCAACAGTTCAGTATTCAGATTACCAGCACCACGGCCCATACCCAAAACGGTACAATCTACATAATCAAGACCAAGGTCAATGGCGGTAAGCGTATTGATAAGGCCTAACTGGAGGTTGTTATGACCGTGGAAGCCAACAGGAACAGTGGTATTGGCTCTCACCTCTTTTACAATAGAGGTTAATTCCTTTGGTGTCATTCCACCAAAACTATCCACCATACAGAACAAGTCTGCTATACCATTAATCTGGTTCAGTTTCTTCAGGAAGTCAGGATAATCCGTGAGCCAACGGCTCATATACATACAGTTGAAACCCAATTCAAAACCCATAGCCTTGATGGCTTTGGCAAGGATTACTGCCCTGTCAAAGTTCTTGGGATCAATAGCAACACGAATCATATCCACAATACCCACCAAAGGCTTGATAAGCACTTCCAAGTCTTCCGGCTTAGTGCTCTTTTCATTGAGCATCACATCAAGCTTCTTTGTGCAGGTTGCACGAATGTGCTTCAGTACGCTCACAGGGCAGTAGCCGTACTTGCCCATGTATTCCCTGGTAGGATTGTTGCGATAGCCCAGTTCCAGATAATCAATGGGGAGGGCATTCATTGCTTTAATATACGCATCAACCGTTTTGGAATCAAAATCCCAATCCGTGTAGTAACCGCCATCGCGAAGAGTTGCGTCAAAAATTTTAAACTTGCTCATACGCTTTGCTTATTAATGAGTTCTTCTATAAATTCTCGTACAGCTCCGTTTCCACCTGTTTTTGAAGACTGGAAACTGGCTATAGTTTTTATTTGGTTAATTGCATCTGAAGGACAACCTATCAAGCCACCTTCTTCTTTTATCAGTTGCATACACTCCAGATCATTCAAGTCATCTCCAATGTATGCCACACAATCTAGTGAAGCTCCGTTCACGACTTTTCGCAAGATAGATATCTTGTCAGTTACGCCTTGAAACAGTAGCTTGATGCCTATCTCTGCACATCGTTTCTCCATGATGGCAGAATTCCTGCCGGTGATAATGACAGGAGTAATGCCATACTTAGGGAGGATGTAATGAATGGCATAGCCATCCTTTACATCAAATGCCTTGATAATCTCGCCTTCATTACCGATGTAGATTTTACCATCTGTGAGGGTTCCATCTACATCCATCACAAGATACTTTATCATTTCTGCAGCTTAGCTGCCATTATCTCGTTAACCTTCTTCAAATCGTTGGGCGTATCAACAGCCACTGTCTCGCTATCCACTTCAATGTACTGAACCTTGTAGCCGTTCTCAATAAAGCGAAGGATCTCAATATCTTCAATGGCCTCAATCTTGGCCTTGCCGTACTTCTTACCGTAGTCACAATAGAATTTCAACGCGGCAGGAGTAAAGCCATACACACATACCTGCTTGTAGTAAGCATAGTCAATACTGCCCTTGGGGTAAGGAGCGGTAGAACGGGTCAAATAGATACCTATACCTTCTTTGTTGGTAATAACCTTAGGAACGGTGAAATTCACCACATCCACAGGGTCGTTAATCTTGGTCATCAGATTGGAGACCTGAAGCTCAGGATTGTCAAAGAACGGCAGGATAGCTTTCTCCATCACCTCCGGTTCCATCAAGGGCTCATCACCCTGAATGTTTACATAGAGGTCTGCTGGAATCTTTTCTGCCACTTCACCAATACGGTCAGTACCGGTACGATGACTGGTAGAGGTCATGATACACTTCATGTCGTTTGCTACACAGGCATCATAGATGCGCTGGTCGTCGGTAGCGACATATAATTCGTTAAAACACTTCACCTGTGAAGCATGCTGATATACCCACCATATCATGGGTTTGCCACAGATGTCTGCCAAAGGCTTGCCCTGGAAACGAGAGCTCTCGTAACGGGCAGGGATTACTCCGATGATTTTCATTGCTTTATAAATAATTTGTTTAACAATTCAAAATAAAATAATAATATTACTTGATTACATTCCCAATATTATGCTCCTCATTCAATGACAAATTTAAAGCCTTTAAAGCCGGTACTATTTTAGTATTATTAAATATATTACGCGATATATTTATCCAATGAAGATTTGGCATTGGCACATCTGAATTTACATCAACGTAAGGTTTTGAAATATCTGACAGGCTACTAAATAAACAATTCTCCACATTAAGCATAGCAGATAAATTCATCAACGATTCTTTAGGTATTCCCGCAATTCTATATCTTATTTGACCTATTTGTTTCTCGTCAGAATTAAAAATACAATCTCTTAATGATACTATCGAATTCAAGCTTTCGACACCAACAATGCATCCACTAAACAAACATGATTCAAATTTTGTAATATGTTTGAATAACGAAGTGTTTATAATGTCAGCTATCCTTACTGCTCGTTGTGTATTGCTTATTCTACAGTTTCGAAAGACTGTCATCCCATTGTTACCATGTATTCTAACCACATAATGATCTCCTGGACTTCCTTTTGCATTATCATGGAAATCGCAATCAGTGAATGTAATCATGGCAATATCAGAATTTATCATATTATCTTCTTCCGATTGTGGATTTTTTCGCGTAACATTAACAGAAACAGCATAATTGGGTAGTTTCATATCTTCTCCCCATAATGAACTTACATTACTAATCGTTATATTCATTGCTGAGCGTACATTACCCGCATCTCCTTGATACAGTTCTATCACTTCCCTAACATTCTGGCAATTAACATTGCAAATATTGACATTATAAGCTCCAGCAGTTCGAATATATCCGTATTTGGAATACGGTCTTTCTTTTCCGTCAATATCATGAATAGTAACATTATATGGCATTAAACCATAATAATCCGGGTATGGCCATGACTTTATGCCGAATCTTGATTCAATGTCCTTACCTTTCATGGGTTGAAGAGCAGATTCCAAATTAATCAATGAAGACACAGTGCCTTTCCATGAAATATTGCCAACTTCTATATTGTAACAATTCCCAAGAAAATTAAAAGGTATAAACGGAGAATCTGTCTTACTACTCGTGTCACCAACAATATTTTCAATCTTAATGTTAAAATTAGGATTTACTGTCGTCACATGCGGTCCCCCTATCTCTATAAAGACACCACTTGTATTCTTTATTCCTTTTTTACTCCCAAGTATATAATGACAATTACCAATCTTTATTCGGTTTGACTCTCGCATTGCAATAACTGGAGATGCGCGATGTCTAAGTTCGTCGTATGTGTCAATATTGTCAATAAGAGTAGACCCACCAAAGTCAATTTCCAGATCCTCCTCATATCGTAATTCTATTCCTTCTGTTACAGTATATATACCTTTTTCGACATGAATAATACGCTTTCCCGTACGCTTTACTACCTGTATCTTGTCATTGTACCAACAACTACAAAAATTTCTAAACAACACAAAAAGCTTATTTTTATACTTCGGGAACCATTTTGTGTAGATATTCTCATTTGAAGGACATCCTTCTACCTCGCATTCAAACAAAGCATTACCCTCAACCCCACAATTATTCATGCTAATCGTGCCATTGATTATCTTACCTCCTAAGAATCTTAGGACACAACCTTCTGGTATTGTCACAAATGAATTCTGCAAATCTAATTCATCTCTTAATTCATATACAGTATTCTTATATACCATCTGCTTTGCAAATGGTTTTGTATTATCTAACACGCGACACCCCATGACTTCTTTGCTCCAAGTTTCCAAAGAAACCAAGAGAATAGTCATAAGAATTAAAACAATACGATTATTAATCATATTCTTCACAAAGAGTAATTGGTGCGACTTGTAAACATCCTTATTAAAATAATTTATATGACACTAAGGTTCGCTCACTCCTCGCACTATTGTAAATGTCTCACCAAATCTTTCGCTTTTTGATATTCTTGGGGATTACCTATATCAATCCATGTTCCATTTAATGGATAGCGTATTACCTTCTTGCCCTCTTCTATCAACTTCTCCACCAGGTCGGTTGCATTGAAAAAAGTTTCTTCAGGTATCATATCCAACGCACTTCTCTTTATGAGATAAATTCCGGCATTGGCATAATAGGTGTATTTAGGTTTCTCTATAAGATTTTGAATATTTCGACCCTCAAGATCCAAAATGCCGTAAGGAATACTAACATTATAGGGTATAGCTGCTACTGACATCTCGGCATCATGTTGTTGGAAATGTAAGAAGAAATCTTCATAATCAATGTTTGTAAACACATCGCTGTTCATCAGTAATACAGTATCGTTGTAGAAATGAGGCACAAACTTGATACTACCAATGGTGCCTAAAAACTTTGGTTCGCGTACTGTTTGAATTTGTACTCCATTTCTTGGTTCTTGATAATGCTCTTCAATCTGCTCCTTAAGATAGTTAACAGTTACGCTGATGTGATTAACGCCATAAGAAATAAGCCTATCTACATTATGATCAATGATTGCCTTATCCCCTACAGGTAGTAGCGGTTTTGGTGTTTTCTCTGTCAAAGGACGCAAACGCTCTCCTTTACCACCTGCCATCAACACAGCATCAATAGGGAGACGAGTGGCATATTTTTCAAGGTTTATTATATCTACAATGTGCATATTTTCATCAAGCACCGGAACGAGTTTCATTTTCATTTCCCTCTGATGCTTAATCTCTTTCACGTCCCTAATCTCTTCAGCACGCATATAATTAAATTCCCTATGCATGACCTTCTCAATCTTGTCATTCACTGAAGCTCCAGATATCAAGGCTCGACGAGCATCTCCATCAGTTAATGTTCCTACCATACGGTTCTTCTCATCCACAACGAAAAGAACAAGTGGATCAGGAACAAGACCATTAATAATAGTAAGTGCCTCTATGAGGGTCTTTTCTTTTGAGATATAGTGATTTTTCATTTCCAATTAATCGCTTTAATAAAAACTTCTTTAAACGCCTCATTATTCTCAAACAGATACTTAGCAATGACCTGCATCAACTCATAATCTTCTTCAGAGTCAATGTCCAAAATGCCAGTATCCGCCATCACCACAGCATCACATCCAGAATTAAAGAATGTAGCATGTTCTTTATTTCTCAACGCATCAGGTGAATATGCATATATAGAAGCATTCATATCATAGAAAACAGGTGCTTCCTGACGTGTAGTAAAATTGGAAGGAATGGCCTTGCAGAAGAAACCATTCTCCTCTTTCACCATATTGAAATAGGGATTTCTACGAGATGGAGCTACACTATAAACCACATCCACATCGTTTCGTTGTTTCTTTCTATCAATGGCATTCTTCACATCCTGTACAATACGTAGAGGAGAAGTTATGTCCAAATCCACCACCATATCAAACTTCTGTCCGAAAGCCTCTTCTGCCTTGTTCAAACTATCCAAGATAACAGCCACCTTGGGCACCTTATCACCAGCCAGACTCTCTTCACGGTGAATGATGGTTACAGGCACATCTTTCACACGACGAACCAAATCTTTTAACGGTTCGCTATCCGTATTCAACACTATCTTGATGTCATCCTCGCCTGCATATTTGTCCATATATAAGGCAATGTTCGCCATAGAATACCAAACCAGCGGTACATCCAAGAAGTCACGGGCATTCTTGCCCTTCACCCCCTTGGAACCTGCTCTTCCACATAATGTAAACAAAATGTTCATATCAGAATTCTCCTTTTGCTATTTTCAGCACTTGGTAAGCATGTTCCGGAGTGCTGTCGTTTATTGTTTTATTATTAAATATCTCAAAAAAATGCTCAATCTCAGCCAGCTGGTAAACGTTGCGCTCGCTTTCCAATGTAATGGTTCTACCCTCTTTCATATAACTGACCGTTCCGGCAATTAAATCACAATGGATAGTATCTTCTGCTGTGAAGATGTCAAGGATTCGCTGAGCCTTGCGACCAAAGTAATCCAGATGCAGTTCAAAGGTGGTCTTCTCGTTTCTACCTATATAGATAGCCAGATCATCACTGTCAATCTCCAAATGGGACACCTTCCTTATCAACTGCTGACATTCCGTAGGCATTCCAAACAGCCAAGTCAAGTAATCCCATTCGTGAATCAAGTCAATACTTACGCCACCACCAAGGTCTTTATGTGCACTATAGGTCTGACGGTAGTCCTGTCCGGGCCTCCAATCTGGCAGATAACTGGAAGACATCGCTCTTGCACAAATCACTTCTTCAGGATTCACGTTTTGCTTTACATATTGCAAAACCGCATTGTAGTGCAACGGACAAGCAACATATGAAGGTATACCCTTGATGGTCTCAAATATCTTCTCATCTACTGTTGTGCTGTCAAATACCGGCTTCTCAATGAAGAAAGTTTTAGTGTAGGCAGCAAATCTCTCCACAGTCTCATAGTGCATAGATGTAGGATTGGTCACAAACACCACATCATACTGGCGTTCAGATGGAAGTTCATCAGCATACAGATAGGTGTTATTTACCAAAGGTTGCAGTTCATCCACCAATGGACTTCCTAATGAACTACGGTATAGATCCACCATACAACTATCACCCTGTGATGTCAAATATGTATGCACATTTTTCAGGTGACGTGTAGCAATGGAACCCAGTCCTACAAATGCTATCTTATAATGCTTCATTATGCCTCAATCTGGTCAATGATTTTCAGCAGCTCATAGTCTTTCTCAAAAGTCCAAGCGGGAACTGCTTTGGGGTCAGCTATCTGAGCAAGGAATGCATTCAACTCCTCACGGTAAGGATTCTCCGTGATAAAATCAGCATAACCCTCCACGTGCTCAGAAGCGTCCTCAAACTGGATGGTCTTCATTTCCTTTTTCTCAATGTCATATTCCTGCAAGGAATCTGCTGTACCGTTCCAAGACATCTGGAAGGTCTCTCCATACACATCAATATGACGGATAGACTTGCGTGTTACCACATCAGCTGCAAGTACGCCCTTATTACCATTCTCGTGTTCAATGGTAATAAGGTAATTGTCATTGTAGTTGATATTGAGCTCAGTGTTCTTACTCTTTACAGCACTTGCATTCTTGATGGAGCCAAATGCCGTTACAATCCAAGGAAGATCTATAGCCATTATTTCACGACAGCCATTGGTTCTGGGATTGCCAATGAAATAGTTATTATAACTCTCCCAAGGATGCCAGTCAGGCAGGTATTGACCAATGTGATAAATATAATTCAACGGACACGTAGCATTGTTGGCTTTCTCAATGATGGTTTGGGTCTCTTTTCTATACAGGAAAGTAGAAGAGAGGAACAGAACTTTGCCCTTTTCCTTGGCTAATGTCATATTATCAGCGTACCCATCTGCCACCAGATTAATCTCCGTGAATACATGGAGGTTATTCTGCAGGCATTCCTTAATGATGGTAGCATGAGAAAGCGGTGAGGTGCTGATTACTGCTGCATCTGGGAGTTCAGCTGCCACAGCCTCAGCAATGCTGGCATAGCATTTAAGACCAAATTTTTCCTTAACTTCCGCACAACGGCTCTCCTGGCTGTCAATACCAAAGAGCTGTATATCTTTATGCTCACTCAGCAAGCGTATTCTACGTTTGCCCATTGAGCCAAGTCCAATCACTATTATTTTCATAAATCGTAGAAATGTTTCTGTTTCAATTGTTCTATCGGATAGGTACTAATGACCTTGAATATTTCCTCTGCCGTATCTGCTTTCTCGTAAGGATTCTGAACCTTTGATGCTAACTCTCTGAATTCCTTTGAAAGCACTTTATTAAGTCCTTTAATAATCGATTCTTTATCAGGCAAACAATTGTAAATGCTGTTGGCCTGTATTCGTCCTTTTTGTCGGTCTCCTATATTCAATGTCGGAATTCCAAATGAAGGTACTTCCACCAGACCACTACTACTATTGCCTACTACCGCGGCAACCTGACGCATTACGGAAAGATACCGTACAACACCAAGTGACTTATATGCCTTTGCCCGTTCTGGGTTCTCGGCAACAAAGTCATTGATAGCATCCACAATAAATATGCTTCCAGTATCACTGTTGGGCATTGTAAAAATCACACGAAGGTCTTTACGCTCCTCCAATGCAGCCAAAAAGTCTTTAATATCATCTTTAGCCGTGCGATTGCCAAGGGTCACTGGGTGATAAGTCACAAGGATCGTATTATCATCAATGGAGAAACCTATTTCTTTCTCAATCTCCTCTTTACCCATCAAAGGCATCTTCTTGATATTCTCAACGCCTAAAGCGCCAACATTGAATACTCGATCTGGTTGTTCTCCAAGTTGAATTACCCGTTTCCTATACTCTACCGTGGAGGGGAAATGGAGTTGACTCATCTTTGTAATTGAGTGACGGATTGCATCATCGAAAGCACCTTCTGTCACATCACCACCAGAGATATGGGCAATTGGAATTCTCATAATCAGTGCTGCCGTTGCCGCTGCCAATATCTCATAACGATCGCCCAAGACAACCACCATATCAGGATTCAAATCCCGATAGGCATTTGCGAAACCGCTTAATGCACGACTCATTTCCAGAACCGTACTATGGCTGTCGTTTGGTGCAGTCTCGTCAATAATGGGCACTCTCCTGTCAATTACAAATCCGTCTGCCTCTATCTCCTTATAGGTGTTACCGTATTTAGGACTCAGATGCATGTTGGTGGCTACGACTTGCAACTGCGTATTATTGGATTCCTTTATCATCCGCATCAGACGACTCAACAAACCATACTCTGCACGTGTCCCTGTAACAACACAGATCTTTCTCATAGCTCTATTAATTCATCTTCTACATAGTCGCGTTTTGCAATTTGTCCAACAACCTCATCCCATCGCATGGGAGATATACCACTACCAGGACGTTTTACAGTAAGATTCTCTTCTGTAAAAACCTCGCCTTTATGAATATCACAAGCAGCAATTATGCTTTTACGCGCAATAGCAATATTCTTCTGTTCTGACGGAGAAACTTGCTTTATTCCTGATCCAATGGCTTTTTCGATGTTACGTATAGCATTAACCATAGCTTTCAACTCCTGGGGTTCCAGGGAAGCAACATGGTCAGGACCAGGCAGCGTTCTATCGAGTGTGAAGTGTTTCTCAATAATCTCTGCTCCCATCGCAACGGCTGCAATAGGTACTTCTATTCCCTTGGTATGGTCTGAATATCCAACACGCACTCCAAAGTGTCGTCCCAAAGTCTGCATAGCACTGAGATTTACATCTTCAAATGGCGTGGGGTACTCTGTATTACAGTGGAGCAAGGATATTTGGTCTGTTTTCAACCCGTTCTTTGTAAGCACATTCATTGCTACCTCAACGTCCTCCACTGTACACATTCCAGTTGACATAATCACAGGAGTTCCCAATTTGGCAATTTTTCGCAGATAAGGTAAATTGGTGATTTCTCCGGAAGGAATCTTCCAGTAATCCATATTCAAGCCAGCCAAATAGTCGATGGAATCCAAGTCAAAGGGGGTTGACATAAAATTCACACCCAGTTCCTTACAATAATCATTGAGAGTTCCGAAGTCCTCCATCTTTAATAGTATCTTTCGAAGCATCTCCAATTGACTTTCGTCTTGGTGAAGATTCTTCTTTTGATACTCTGCCATTTGGGCAAATTTGGACGTTATAGACTCCGGGCTCTTGGTCGTTTGAAATTTAACATAGTCCACTCCGCAATCCTTAGCAGCATCGATAAGTTGTTTCGCCATCGACATACTACCATTGTGGTTGACTCCTGCTTCAGCAATGATGATTGTATGCTTCATCTTGTGGTTTTTCTAATGAAACTTTATTGGTTTTGCAGGAACACCAACAGCGGTGCAGTTTGCCGGTAGCGTTTTAGCTACAACCGCTCCTGCTCCAACTATTGTTTGTTCCCCGATTTCTACTTGATTTATAATTTTAGCTCCTGTGCCAACATATACACCTTCTTTTATATCTACTTCGCCACTTATATTAACAGAAGGCATAAAAGAGGAATAATTTCCTATCACCGTATCATGACCTACAGTACATTGAAGATTCAAAGTGACAAAATCCTTTATGTTTATATCTGTAGTCAGAATACATCCAGCACAAACTATACTCCCTTGTCCTATTTTAATGCTTTCTTTATCCCCAAATATCACAGATGGATGTACTAATGTAGGAAAAGAAATCAATGGATTATTATATTTGCCTCTTATTTTTGCTTTTAGTCCTGGTTCTCCTACTGCTATCACAATAGACAAGGGTTCCTGTGTTAAATTCACTTCATCGTCATTTCCAATTACAGGATAACCATGAACTGATTGTGATTTATCTTCACCAACAAAACCGACAATTTCATATTGGTGTGTGTTACTATTGATAGCGTTGATAAGTGTAAGTACCTCACGGGCAAATCCTCCAGATCCAACTATTGCTAACTTTCCCATCATTACGCCCTCCCCACTATAAACACATAATTCGTCGTAGCACTGCCTCCAATATTCAGCATCATACCATTCTTAGCACCTGCTACTTGATACTTCCCAGCCTTGCCTGTCACCTGCTTGTACAGGTCCACAAACATTCTGGCACCGGAAGCACCTACTGGATGACCGCAGCCAATCAGTCCGCCACTGGGGTTGATAGGCTTAACTCCGTCAAAGGCAATGGTTCCGTTCTCCACGGCATCCCATTCCTTGCCAGGCTCGGTGATGCCAAAAGCAGAGATGGCAGCATACTCGCTGGAGGTGAAGCAGTCGTGAGTTTCGAACACGTCGATGTCATCCACTGTCAGCCCGGCACGCTTGTAAGCATCCAGACAGGCCTGACGTGTCCAAGGCAGTACGTATTCGCTATTGGCATTGTCTGCAATCTTCTTGTCAAAGAGCAGCGGAGCTGTACGATGTCCATAGCCCTTCACAATGGCTAAGTCTTTCAAGCCTTTCTCCTGCGCATATTTCTCTGAGCAGAGAATTACCACGGCGGCACCGTCAGTTACCTGCGAGCAGTCACTCACACCCAGCAGTCCACCCACATTGGGGTTACTCTCTGTGCCACGGGTACTGGCTTCCTCATAGCTCATAAACCACTTCCGGGTCTGTGCCAGCGGGTTGCGCTTGGCATTGCTGTAGTTGATGCAGCTGATCTTGGCCAACGCGTTCAAATAGCGTTCTTTGTCCAGTCCGTATTTCTCAATGGTAGCATCAGCTAAGCGGCCAAAGAGTTTCGGGAATGGCAGATCAATACCCTTACCCTCTTTCTCATAGTAGGCAGCACGTCCCAGGATATCACCACCCTTCTTGCTATCCACACTCTTCATAATCTCCCAGCCTACAACAATGCAGACATCATACTCGCCGGCCTCAATCTTAGTAATGGCAGCATCAAGTGCCACACTACTGGAAGCACAAGCTGCTTCATATCTGGCAGAAGGCACGCCATAGAAAGCGGGATTTACTTCCGTCAGGAATGCGCCAAGGTGTCCCTGGCTGATATATTGTTCTGCAATAAAATTGCCCACAAAAGCGGCTACTCGGTTATCTTTATTTAGAGCCACCATCTCATCAAAGGTAAACTCAGCATCCTTGAAACCGTCCTCAACAGCCTCTTTCAACAGGGCAATCATATTCTTGCCCTCTTTTGTCCAGTTGCGCTCAAAGTCAGTCTGAGCACCACCCAGTATATAAACTTTCTTTTCCATAGTGCTCACTCCTTATTTAGCTTTGAAATAAATGCGGTAATCGTATTTGCTCTTAATCTGCTCACTGATGATGTGGTCAATATCCACTGCATTCACAATCTCGGGTTTCAGGCGTTCTTTCATCAGTGCGCCCAGGTCACAAACACGGGTAAACGCCTCCATCATTGCAAAGGGAGGGCACCAGGTAAAGCCGGTAGCCATCACATCGTCTGCTACACGCAGGTCATAGCCCACATGTTCAGCTGTATAGAGAGCATACACTATGTAGCGCAACAAAAAACGCAAGCAGATATCTGCCTCTTGGCTCTTATTCTCTATCAGCACACGGATGGCATCATCATAGTCGCCATCCCGCAAGTACTTTTTCATTTGCAGTGCAAACGGGAAGGTATATCTAATCTCATCACGGTAAATGCCCAACTTGATGTCATACACCATCATACGCTTGTCGCCATTGTCATTCTTAATCAGTTTGTACAAACCTTCACCACTCTTACGGCCCAGTTTCTTTTGATCAATCAGTTTCTGCACATATTCAGGAAGGATGAACTTATTGTGAACGTAATCGTTGGTGTTCTCGTAGATGTTGTCCACAATAGCCTTATGCACGTCCAGTCCCACAAAGTCTGCCGTTGTGATAGGCGGCATAGTACGTCCAGTGAAGGGGCCAAGCAGAGAATCAATATAGTCAATACCGCCATTGTCCTGATAACGCTCAGCATACTGCAAGGCCTCGTTCATCACATAGAAACCAATGCGGTTACCAAGGAAAGCCGGCAGATCTTTGCTCTCTGCTACAGTACGGAACAGGGTATTGGTTAAATACTCTTTCAATTCTCCATACATAGCCATATCACTATACGGTGAGGCAGTCAGTTCACAAAGTGTGAGCTGGTAAGGAGGATTGAACATGTGAACGCCAAAGAATTGGCCTCTCACTTCTTCAGGATAACACTCAGCCAGTCGGGTAATGGAAAGACCAGAGGAGCCAGTGCAGGCCACAGCCCCTTTCTTTAGGGACTGGCCAATCTTGGTGTGCAGTTCAATCTTGAGTTCAAGATTCTCTGCAGCACTCTCAAACACCAGGTCAGAAGCCTTTACACAATCTGCCAGCATAGCGTAGTCAGCAGCAATCAGATGGCTCTGAATACTATCTGCTTTTACAGACTTACCGGCTCTTACAGCGGCTTTCTTCGACTTCTCCTTGTCGCGGCTTACCATATACACTGTGGCATTCCCGAAGGATGCGAATATTGCTGATACATTCGCGCCCATGGTCCCGTTTGCTCCCACCACAGTGACAGTTTTTGGATTAATCATAAATCTCGAATTTATTATTATTCGGGTTCTTTAATATCTATCAATCTTACAGAACTTGGAATGTTCACCACACGATCCGCATAATAGATGGTATTCTTCAATCCGTCATTCTCACATTGCTCGAACATAGGCAGACGGTTCATCAGTTCCCAGATAGGACGTGTCATCACGCCATTGTCGTTAGTCTGGGTCAGGAAGTTAATCTGCTCTTCCTTGTTGGGCAGGATGACCACATTAAGCCAGTAGTTGGAGAAGGTGTCAGGAGAGTCCACGAAGAACTCAATATCCGGCACATCCTTGAAATAGGCCTCGTATTCAGCTGCCACCTTACGCTTGCTGGCAACATATTCATCAATATGCTCCAACTGAGCACAGCCAAGAGCTGCATTGATATTGGGCATACGATAATTGAAACCAATATGGTCGTGACGGAACTCCCAACGGTGAGGAATCTTTGCCTGAGTGGTGATATGTTTTGCGAATGCTCCCAATTCTTCATCATTGAACAGCATCATACCGCCACCACCTGTGGTGATTGTCTTGTTACCATTGAAGCTGATGGCACCTATCTTGCCAAATGTACCGGTGTGCTGGCCTTTATACTTAGAACCAATGCTTTCTGCAGCATCCTCTACCAATTCAATATGCCATTCTTTACAAAGTGCTGCAATCTCTTCAATGCGTACAGGATGACCAAACGTATGCATAGGGACACAAGCCTTGATTCTGCGACCAGTATTCTTGTTGTAGCAGGCATACTCATCTTCCTGGAAAGCGAAGTCATGACTCTTGTCCAGTTCACCAATGCGGGTGTTCTTACGAACCTCTGCATTCTTCTGGAGCCATTCTTTCATAGCATCAGGTGACAAGCCCATTGTGGAACGGTCAACATCCAAGAACACAGGATAAGCACCAATATAGCTCAATGCATTTTCGGTAGCAATGAATGTCAATGCCTGAGTGAGAACTTCATCATCACGTTTCACTCCCACGAGCAATAAGGCCATGTGAAGCGCATTGGTACCGCTCACACATACCACAGCACGCTTAGCGCCTGTGTAAGCAGCCATATCATTTTCAAAACGGTCAACGAAATTACCTACAGAGCTAACGAATGTGGTATCAATACACTCGTTCAGATACTTCTTTTCGTTTCCTACAAAAACGGGAGCAGCCAGAGGCGTAAACTCTTGGTTGCCATATACAGACTTAATAAAGTCAATCGTCTTTTTGAAATCTGCCATGATTACTATTTGATTAAATATAAATTACATCTTTTGGTCGAGGTTCTTTCCTTTCTCCTCATGTTCGAAGTTAGGGATAAACTCCTTGATGGCATCCACCACCTGTGCTTTAGTGAAGTCCTCCTTGGCGAAGATGCTTTCCAGCTTGTCGAAGAATCCGTTCACCTCAGCCATATCGTGGCGTGTGGTCTGGCAGACTACACCCAGCGCCTTGAAGCGCTGCATATCAATCTTCTCTCCAGGCACGTAGAACTCCTCATAGGCTTTCTCACCAGTTGTGTCAGAGCCAAAGTACACCGTAGGATACTTGTTGTCATCCCAACCAAGAGCGGCAGCCTTCTTCTTTGCTTCATCATCTGAAGAACAAGGATCTTTCACCAGACCGTTGGCGGTAACGAACTTATCACAGATAGAAGAGAACGTTAACATCTGGTCCTCCCCCAGTTTCGGGAAGAACACCTCTCCCCCATTACCAAGGATACAAGCCAACATACAAATCTGGCCGGACTCTTCAGGAGAAACAAAGTAGCGTTTCACATCTGAAGGTGCAGCCAGCGGCTGCTTCTTCTGCAGGCGGTGAATCCAACCGTCAGGCAGAGAGCCGTTGCTGAATGCTACATTTGCAAAACGGGCGGTGGTCACCTTGAAGTACTTATTGTAGGCCATCACGAGGTCTTCCATGATGCGCTTTGAGGCGCCCATGATGTTCACCGGATTGGCAGCCTTGTCCGTCGAAACACAGAAGAAGTGCTTAGGCGGATACACCGTGAGTAGATCCATCAGCTTCTTAGCCTTGATGTCATTGTTCTCGATGAGGGCCTGAACGCTATAGCGGTCTTTTTCTGAGCGAACATGCTTGTGAGCTGAGAAGTTGGCAACAATGTCAAAGCCTTTTTCTTCACGGAAAATGCGTTCAAAGATGGGGTCTGCAAAGTTTAGCGTGTAGCAGCGGAACTCATCAGGCACATACAGACCGTTAGTGCTGCGGGCATCACGCACAAGTTCTGCCAGTCCATTTTCGTTGAGGTCAACCACTACAACACTCTTAGGTTCAAACCGCAGCACCGCCTTGATGAAGCTAGAGCCAATGGAGCCAGCACCACCAATCACACATACTTTCTTTCCATTTATCTCCCGTGTAAGCACTTCCTTGTTTGCCTCTATATCCGCTGCAAACATACTGATAGGCCGGAAAGTCACACTGTCAGCAATGAATTTATCTAAATTGAACATAAAATGTGATTTATATGTTCTGGCAGGCAGTATCGAACTGCGAACTTCTATTCCACCTGTGCTGCCAGAATCCCTTTATGATGCATGAAGGAAGATGCACGATGGCTGATATTCAACTCCCTCCATAATTATCTCATTACAATAAATTGTCTTTCTCTATATCCTTGAAATATCTATAGGTATCTACTTTCAGTTCTCCGCATGCAGCATCGTCTGCCACGATGATAGCATGGGGATGTTGCTGCAAGCAGCTGATGGTCCACATGTGGTTGACAGGCTCTTCTACACCATGACGCAGGGCGCGGGCCTTGTTGTGACCATTCACCATAATCATCACTTGCTTGGCATCCATGACCGTACCAACACCGACGGTCAGAGCGGTCTTGGGTACCAGATTGACATCATTATTGAAGAAACGACTATTGGCAATTACGGTATCTGTAGTAAGCGTCTTCTGACGTGTACGGCTCTGCAGGCTGGAGCCCGGCTCGTTGAAGGCGATGTGGCCGTCGGGTCCAATGCCGCCCATGAACAGGTCGATGCCGCCTGCAGCCTCAATGGCTTTTTCGTAGTTTTCGCACTCAGCCTTCAAATCCTTAGCATTACCATTGAGAATATGCACATTCTCCTTCTTAATATCGATGTGGCTGAAGAAATTGTTCCACATGAAGCTGTGATAGCTCTCGGGATGATCCTCGGGGAGGTTCACGTACTCGTCCATGTTGAACGTAATCACATTCTGGAACGATACTTTGCCAGTCTTGTTCAGGGCTATCAGTTCTTTGTACATTCCCAAAGGCGAACTTCCTGTTGGGCAGCCCAACTTAAAGGGCTTTTCAGCCGTTGGCTTTGCTTCGTTAATACACTTGGCTACATAGTTTGCAGCCCACTTCGACATACGTTCGTAGTCGGGTTCAATAATTAATCGCATACTTGAAATTTTTTCGAGTATGTTCTCGCTCGGCAATACTCATGCAAGCATGAAATTGCTCTCGCTTACTCACATACTTTTTTTGTTATTAAATGTTTGTTTTATCCAGAGGACCTGCCACTAAAAAGCTAAAACAGGGGGTTTCCAACGGAGTTTATTTCAGAAATTATTGTTTACGTGGTTCTATCATCAAATATTTTTCTTTTACCAGAACACCGTAACTTCTGGTATATTTGATACAGTCTTCACATAGTGTCGTAAGATAAGTAATGTCTGCATTATCTTCCTTTACTACATGGACTGCACGAATCTCGTTTTCACTATAAAGGCCATCGCAGAACTGATTCCAACATTTCGCCTTTACAAGCATATGGTCTTCCCATTTTTGTATGTCTTCACGATCAGCGACACTCTTTATTTCAATGTTTACTTCAGGCATATTATTGTAATAGTAAGAGAATCGTATCTTGAACAATCAATCAATGCAG
>Ga0310697_10001067_pt1 | contig 33471 bp, 21 predicted proteins | sample 172DNAGHGlowgp2_FD_203883 | JGI IMG/M metagenome (GOLD analysis project Ga0310697, IMG submission 203883) | Sheep rumen microbial communities from Palmerston North, Manawatu-Wanganui, New Zealand - 1728 DNA GHGlow gp2 (v2) (version 2) | ecosystem: Host-associated > Mammals > Digestive system >... | reverse complement strand
GCTTGAGTACAATGTTATCCATCCTGCAGTAGACGAAGTTAATGGTTATATTGAGCGCTACGGAATTCAGCCAATTAATTACAGAAATGCAAACGGCATTCTGGAAACAGGTTGTATTGGTGTAGTTGTTGAATATGGCGAAAGATTCATTTCTCTTCCTGTTCAGATTCAGGATATCTTCTTTAACAACTATGCAATTGTAGGATTAGACACAATTGATGAATCAATCAACGAAGCAATTCAGAGCCTCATTTCTAAGCCTACACAGTTTGGATACATTGTTGGAAACGGCGAGCTTGATCTTGCTACTAAAGAAGGTGCTTCCGGCTTTAATACAGCCCTCTCTGATTTGTATGAAATCAAAACACTTGATTTGTCTACAGATGATATTCCTGCTTCGATGAAGAGCATCGTTATAAACGGTCCAAAGCAGGATATGACAGAAGAAGAGCTTTACAAAATTGACCAGTTTATTATGCGCGGTGGAAACGTTTTGTTCCTTGTAGATCCTTTGCAGGAAATGCAGACAAACAATTCCTTCTACGGCCAGCAGACTACCTATATTGAAAATGATGTAAACATTAACAGACTGCTCGAAAAGTATGGCGTTACAATTTCTAAAAAATATGTAATGGATTCTCAGTGCTGCGAAACTTATCATAATCAGTATGGAATTCTTGAGCTTTACTGGGCACCTCTTTTGCAGAAGGAACAGCTTAATAACAAGAATGCAATCACAAGTAATCTTGGAAACGTAATTATGCTTCAGAGCGCTCCTTTGGAAATAAAAGAAAATGATGGTGTAAAATCGACTGTTCTTGTTGAATCAAGTGCAAAAGCCTGGACACAGGATCCTGAAGGACTTATGCTTAATCCTCTTGTACTTACTCCTCCGGAAGATACAAAGTCTCTTGCAAAAAGAAATCTTATGGTATTGCTCGAAGGCGAATTCAACAGTGCCTTTGACCAGGCTCCTCTTTCAAGCGAAAAGCAGGAAGAAGGTCAGGGTGATTATTCAATTTCTACACATCTTTCAAAGAGTAAACAGGCTGGAAAAATCATTGTTGCAGGTACTTCGATGATTACAACTCCTCAGGTATTCCCGGATGATGCTTCGCAGGGAATTGCACTTTTGCTTGTTAATGCAATTGATTATTTGAACGGAAACGAAGAGCTTTGCAGAATGCGTACTAAGGGTGTAACAATCAACGTTCTTGATACACAGTCAAAGGCAAAGGTAACCTTCTTCCAGCTCTTGAACGAATATGGTCTTGCGATTTTTGTTGTTATTGCAGGACTTATTGTCTGGAGACTTAGAATCAAGCGTAAGATTAGAATCAACAGAACTTATAATCCTGATGATGACCGCTTTGTAGAAAATGACAAAAAAAGTGAGGCAGACAAATGAAAACAAGAAAGATAGTTTTAATTGCAGCCGACGTAATTCTGCTGATTGTCGGAATTGTTCAGATAATTCTTAATTCAAGAAGTACTGTAAAGTCTTTTACCTTTACAGACACTCCAGATAAGATTTTAATCGAAAAGGATGATGGTAATCTTTCTATTGTAAGCGAAGATGGAAAATGGCTTATCAACAACGAAAAGTTTGAAGCTGTTGAATCTAATATCGATTCAATGATTTCTTATGCCCAGAACATCAAGGCTCTTGATAGGGTTGCCAGTCTTTCGAATGCCGCTTCTGTAGCAAAATATGAGTTTGACGACGCTAACGCAATCAAGGTTACACTCAGCGCAGGAGACAAGGTTCTTAGAACCTTTACTCTTGGTAAGGATTCTTCTACCGGTATTCAGTGTTATGCAACTGTAAACGGCACAAATGATATTTATCTTGTAGACGGTGACTACCGCAATATCTTTGATAAAACAGAAGATCAGGTTCGCACTAAAACAGTTTATTCTGTTCAGTCTGTAGATATTTCTTCTGTTTCGGTTACACATCCTGGAGAAGAAACCTGGGCTGTTTCAAGAAGTGGTGAAGCCGAAAATCTTGTATGGAATATTTCTGGTGCAAATATCACTCTTGATGCACAAAAAGCTGCAGACTGGCTCAACTCTTTCAATGCACTTACTACAACAAAGTGGCATGGAAAAACTGATGATATTGGAGGCGAGCCTTACATTGCAGTTCAGGTCGGAACTACAACCGGACTTATTACTGTAGAAACATATATTGTTCCTGCAAATCCAGAGGATCAGGGCTCTTCAAACCTTTATTATGCAAAGTGTAATAAATCTCCTTACTGGTTTGAAATTCCTTCTTACAACATGTCTAAGTTCCAGAAGACACCGGAAGATTTGCAGAAATGATAAAGCTTGTTGCCTTTCTTGGGAATTACGGAAGAGAATACGAAAAGACTCGTCATAATGTTGCCTGGTATTTTGAGGATTCTCTTCCATTTGCATCTCGTCTAAGCTGGCAGAGCAAGTTCAAAGGAGAGATAACTTCTTTTACTCCGACAGAGCTTGCTCAGTGGGCCTGCGATTATAAGATTTGTTCAAAAAAGGACGGGTCTCCTGTTCTTGTTCCCGAGGAAGCACCTGCACATATCTACTTTTTAAAACCAATGACTTATATGAATCTGAGCGGCGACAGTATAATCGAAGCCTCCTCATTCTATAAAATCCTGCCGCAAGAAATTCTTGTTGTTCATGATGAGCTTGAGCTTGCCCAGGGCTTTGTGAGCCTTAAATGGAGTGGTGGCCTTGGCGGTCACAACGGGCTTAGGTCTACAAAAGCTGTTCTTAATACTGCCGATTTCTGGAGACTTCGCTTTGGAATTGGCAGACCGGAAAATCCAAACATTGGTGTGGCCGATTACGTTTTGAGTCGCTTTCCAGAGGAGCAGCAGGAAATTATGCAGAATGTATTCAGTCAGACAAATCTGCTGCTGGTGAAGCTTCTTTTAAGCAAAGACCCTCAGTCTTTAATTCAGACCTGGGGAAAGAAAAAATTAGTTTAACAGGTGGCCCTTCGACAGGCTCAGGAACCACAACTGGTTCGTGGTCCCTGAGCCTGTCGAAGGGCCTCGCAAATTGCCCGTGCTGCATTCTCCCCATCCATTGCACTTGAAACAATTCCACCTGCATAACCGGAGCCTTCTCCTGCGGGGTAGAGGCCTTTAATACCACAACATTCAAATGTTTCTTTATTGCGAAGAATGCGTACAGGTGTGCTTGTGCGTGTTTCCGGAGCAATCATAAGGGCTTGTGGACATATAAAGCCTTTCATGCTCTGGTCTATCTGACGGATGCCCCGGGCAAGTTTATCTGCAATTTGGGCAGGCAGCCAGTCATTAAGATTTGAACTTACAATTCCTGGGGTATAACTTGTTGCAGGAAGCTTTTCGGGCAAGCTTTTGCGCTTTTCAAGAAAATCTGTGAGAAGCTGGGCTGGAGCTGCCTGACCCTTGCCATTAAGTTTTGCATCTTCTTCGATTTTTGTACGAAAGAGCAGGCCTGCAAGTGCCGGACTTCCTGCCTTGCGTGCAGACTCAACATATTCCTCCGGGATATCTTCCGGTCTGGTTTCTACAACAATAGCCGCATTTGACCATTTAGAGTTACGTGCCGCTGCAGACATTCCGTTTACAACAATTTCATCCGGGCCGCTTGCCGAAGGAACTACAAAGCCGCCTGGGCACATACAAAAGGAATATACACCCCGGCCATCAACCTGAGTAGTAACCCTGTATTCGGCTGCTCCAAGATTTTGTCCGCCTTCCTGATTTTGTTTTCCGTGATATTGCAGCTGGTCAATAATCTGGCGGGGATGTTCCACGCGAACGCCCATTGCAAAAGTTTTTGCTTCAAGAGTCTGGGGAGCAAGACGTGCCAAAAGTTCATAAATATCTGTAGCAGAATGTCCTGTAGCAAGAAGAACAGCATCGCATGAAATCTCTGAGCCTGTCGAAGGGGTCGAAGGGCCACTTTCACAAACCACACCCTTCACTCTGCCATCTTCAATAATAAAATCAGAGCACTTAGTATTAAAGCGTACCTCGCCACCAAGCTCAATTATTTTGTCCCTCATAGCATTTATGATTTTTGGAAGTCGGTCTGTTCCAATGTGAGGATGTGCGTCTGTAAGAATTTTTTCATCGGCACCAAAAGCATGAAAAATCTGAAGGATGCTGCTGATGTCTCCGCGCTTGTTCGATCTTGTATAAAGCTTTCCGTCAGAAAAAGTTCCCGCACCACCTTCGCCAAAACAATAGTTGCTTTCGGGGTTTACAAAATCCTCTTTGCTTATAAGGGCTATATCCTTGCGACGTTGTGTCGTGTCTGGCCCGCGTTCAATAATAATTGGTTTTATTCCGTATTCTAAAAGCTTTAGGGCTCCAAAAAGACCAGCCGGTCCTGAACCAATAATTACAACTGTATGCTTCCCGTCGGCCTTTTTCCAGACAGGAAGTTTTGTCTGTATAGCAGGAGCTTCTTCATCAATATAAACATCATAGCGTAAATGAATTTTAACCTGCCCATGGCGGGCATCGACAGAGCGTTTACAAAATACAAGAATATTTTTGTTGCCGCGCTTTTTCACCTGCGAAAGAACAAGTTTTTCAATGAGTTTTGTGTTTTTTTCCTGTTCGGGTTTTACGGTTATTGTAACAGTCTCTTTCATACTTGGTTTTAAAAATATAAACTTTTTGTTTACCTTTGTAAATCTTATGTTATAATTGTAAATGAGGAAAAAACTATGAAAAAAATTCTGTTGTTTATGGCAATTATTTGCCTTTCGCTGCCTCTTTTTGCAGCGCCAAAACCACAGTATGTCGCAATTGATCCAGCCCCTCTTAAAGCAAAACCTGCGGCATCATCCAAAAAAGTTGGTTCAGTAGAATATGCCTCTGCTGTTATCGTTGTAAAAACCGAAAAATCCTGGGTTTATGTTCAGGCAGTCGATGATAAATCTTTAGAAGGCTGGTTACCGGCTTCTGCACTTACTTCAAAGAAAATCAAAGACAAAGCAAATGCAGCTTCTGCAAATGCCGACGAAATTGCACTTGCCGGAAAGGGCTTTAATTCTACAATCGAAGCAGTTTATGCCGAAGAATACTCAATGAACTTTGATATTGTAGATTACATAGAAACCCTTGGAACCACTCAGGAAGAAGCAATTGCTTTTGCCAAAGCAGGCAATCTTAACGACGGAGGTGCAGAAGAATGAAAGGTATCCGTTCATCAATTATTTTAGGCATTTCTGCCGCTTTGATTTTTGCAGGCTTTACTTCTTGTGTTTCTTTACCGGTTCCTGGTGGAGACGAAGGCTTTAGCACAGAGATGGCTGTTCTTGGAGCAATTACATCAAGTGTAGAATCAATCGAAAAAGCTTCTGAAACAATCACTCCAGAAGAAGAGTATTATATCGGCCGTTCTGTTGCAGCATCTATTGCAACTCAGTTCCCGGTAGATCAGGGAAATCTCCAAATGACAAGTTATCTGAACAAAATCTGCGAAACCCTGGTAATGAATTCAGATAAACCATATCTTTTCAAAGGCTACTATGTTGTAATTCTTGATACAGACGAAATCAATGCAATGGCAACTCCTGGAGGCCACATTTTTGTAAGCCGTGGTTTGATTGACTGTACAGATTCGGAGGATGCTCTTGCAGCTGTACTGGCTCATGAAATTGCACATGTTCAGCTGGGTCACAGTGTTTCGGCCATTAAAGCAAGCCGTGTTCGTTCTGCAGTTTCTTCTACAACAAAAGCTGTTGCCGTTACCAGTATTGCTGTTGCCAACGAAAGAGCCGGTGCTTATGGTGTAAAGCTTTCTGACAAAGAAATGAAAAAGGTTATGGAAGCTGTAGATACCTTTAGCGACATGTCTAACGAAGTTGTAAAAACTCTTGTAAATACAGGTTTCTCGAAAGAACAGGAATTCGAAGCAGATAAAAATGCTCTGTATATTATGCAGAGTGCAGGTTACGATCCTTATGCCATGCTTGATATGCTTGGACAGATTGAAGAATCTTCAAGTAATACAGGCTGGGGTTCTACACATCCTTCTCCAAAAGATAGAATTAAAAAGGTTAACAAAGAGCTTGCTGCTATGGCAAAAGCCGGTACTATCGAAAAACAGGGAAAGGAAGTTCGCACAGAACGCTTTACTGTAGAATACGATGAATACAAGATTTTTGAGATAGATTAATGAAAGGAAAAAACAACAAACTTTGGTTCCGCTCCGTAATTGTAGCGCTCATCTGTTTTATAATAACAATGGCGCTGCAGCTTACGGGAGTATTTACCTTTTTCGAAAATAAGACTTACGACCGTCGCATGGTTTTTGCTTCAAAATATAAAAGAGCCTGTGATGATATTTCTTTAATCATAGTTGATCAGGACAGTATAGAATGGGCAAAAGAAAACTACGGCTGGGGATGGCCATGGCCTCGCGAAGCTTATGGAAAAATGATTGACTTCATTACAGCAGGAAATGCAAAGTCTGTTGCTTTTGATATTTTGTATACCGAGCCTTCTGTTTATGGTCCCTCCGATGACCAGTCTCTTGCACTTGTCCAAGAAGAAAGTGGCATTGTAATTCAGGCCTTGAATGTTCTTATTGATTATAAGAATGATAAAGCAGTTGGTCAGCCCCCGATTGAGCAGATAAAAGATACTGCTGCAATGCTTGGTGCCATTGTAAGTGCTAAGGATGATGATGATATAATCCGCCGTGGACGACTTGAATATGAATTTGAAGGCAAGGTTTATCCTACTCTTGGAACTGCTCCAATTTATATGCAGGGTCAGGAGGATGAATTAAAAAATCTACCCCGCTTAAAAGATGGAACAGTTCTTTTGCGCTATCAAAAAGATATTGATGAATATCATCCCTACAGTGCCTATGATATTTTTTACAGCGCTGACGTTCTTAATGGCACTATAACTCCAGGCGAAGATGATTTTTATTACGAGCCTGATGAGTTTGAAGACAAATATGTTTTTGTAGCCTATTATGCGCCAGGTCTATACGATATCTTTTCAACTCCGGTTTCTCAAGTTTATCCGGGAGTTGGTGTGCATATCACAACACTTGATAACTTTTTGACCGGTAAGTTCCTGCGCAAAACTCCAGCTTTTATAGTTTACCTTTGGATTTTACTTCTTTCACTTCTTGGTTCTTTCTTTGTAGCTTTTGCAACTACACGTAATTCGCAAAAAACTACAGTTATTTTTATGGCCCTAGGCTTTGTGCTTGGAATGTTCCTGGCAATTGGAATTCCATATTTCTTGTTTGCAAAGGGAATCTGGCTCCTGCTCATTGCTCCAGCTGCGGCTTTCTTCTTCTCCTTCCTTTTGTGTGTAGCCTTGAGCCTTTCTATTGAAGGAAAACAAAAGCGCTTTATAAAATCGGCCTTCAGCCAATGTCTAAGTAAAGATGTTGTAAATCAGATTATGAATGATCCGTCATCCTTTACACTTGGTGGAAAAAACTTCCAGATGACAGCAATCTTTACAGATATCCAGAAGTTTTCTTCCTTCAGTGAGCTTTTGACTGCCAGCCAGCTTGGTAGTCTTTTAAACTACTACCTCACAAAAATGTCGGATATTATTATAGACGAGCATGGAACTGTAGATAAATACGAAGGAGATGCTATAGTTGCACTTGTAGGGGCTCCAGTAGAAATGGCAGATCATGCAAGCCGGGCCTGTGCCGCAGCCATTAAAATGAAAAAAGCCGAAGTTCTTATGAATAAGGAAATTGTTCAGATTGCTCAAGGCGAAAAACCGGCAGCCATGGAGCAAGATTTATATGATGCTTTCAAAATCATGGTTGCCAACAAAAAAACAATCTTCACCCGCATAGGTATGAACTCCGGCGAAATGATTGCAGGCTACTTTGGTTCTGAAAATAAAAAGAACTACACCATGATGGGAAACAACGTAAACCTTGCCAGCCGTCTTGAAGGTGTAAACAAGCAGTATCATACAAACGGTATTCTTATTAGTGCTGCAACCCGCGATTTACTTGGAGATGCATTTATTGTTCGAAGTCTTGACCGGGTAAGAGTTGTAAACGTAAATACACCGATTCGTCTTTATGAGCTTCTCGAAACAAAAGAGGACGCTTCTCCGGAACTATTAAAATATGTTGAGGATTGGGAAAAAGCCTTTGCAGATTTTGAAGCCAAAAATTATCAGAGTGCCGCAGAACAGATGCAGGCTCTTGCTGATCAGAATGAAGCAGATAATGTTGTGCGCTACTATCTTGAATTGCTTAATGATTTCTTCTTAAAAGACAAGTATCCGTTAGCCGCAGATGACGTTGGCGTTGAATATAATCCAGAAGACAGCGTATTTAAGTTGTTACAGAAATGACCCTTCGACAGGCTCAGGGACCCCTACAATCCTCTTGCCCAGGCGTAGGTACTTAAATATGGGTCCGGGCGGATTGGATCTTTCGTAGACCACACTTCTTTTATCTGGCCTGCTGAATTTATTTTTCCAACTCTAACAACCTTATTCAAATGCTGGTTAGAGCCTTCGATTGTTACATAACCTTCAGGTCCAATATAACTAAGTTTTTTACTTGCAATTCTTACTGCTTCAATATCAAAGGAACCGGCTTTTTCGCAGGCAGCAGCCCAAAGATAAATGGCAAGGTAGCCTGCTTCCATAGGGTCTCCTACGTGTTTGTTGCTGCCGTAAATTTCTTTGTATTTTTGAACAAACTTTTTGTTTGCACTTGTTTCAAGAGTTTCAAAATAATTCCAGGCAACATAGTGGCCTTCAAGAAATTCCGGACCAATTTCGTTAATTTCGTTTTCGGCAATAGAAAAACTCATAATTGGAAAATCTTGGGCATCAAGTCCTGAGTTACGAAATTGAATAAAGAAAGATACGTTGGAATTTCCATTTAGTGTGTTAATTATAACATCAGGTTTAAGGTCCTGGATTTCTTTTATTATAAGCTGGAATCGGTCTTCGTTCATATCTACATAAGTTTCGCCTACAACTTCACCGCCAAGCTCTTTAAGCTGAGCCTTTATAATTTTGTTTGCAATTTGCGGGAAAATATAATCGCTTCCAAGAAGATAAAATCTCTTTCCTAATTGTTCAAAACAAAAATCAATGGCGGGAACAACCTGCTGGTTAGGACAGGCCCCCATATACATAATATTAGGACTTGCTTCCATGCCTTCATACTGAACAGGATACCATAAAAGATTGTAATGCTCTTCTACAATATTTTTTACAGCTTTGCGGGAATCCGAAGTCCAGCAGCCAAAAATAGAAGCGACCTGATCTTTTTCTATAAGTTTACGTGCCTTATCTGCAAAACCCCTGAAATCACTGTCGCCGTTTTCCTGGATTGCTTCTATCTGGCAACCAAGAACTCCGCCGGCTTCATTTATTTCCTGAATAGCCATAAGCTCTGCATTAAGAACAGAAGTTTCGCTAAAGGCCATGGAACCTGTTGTAGAATGAAGGAGCCCGATTTTTACAACTCTTTCATTGTCTCTTGTACAGGAGGTTCCAAAAAGGAAGGCAGAAAGTGAGGCGGCTATAAAAAATGATTTGCAAATAAAATCACGCTTTTTTATCATAATCAATTCCCGGTATACTACTGTATAACTTCAAAGGTCTTCATAAGGCCTTTACCTTTAATCTTACATTCAATTGGTTCTGTAAATTCAAAGCCCTGGCCCTGAAGGCGGTTCCATAAAGCTTCTGTAATTCTTATGGCTCCAGGGTTAGCGGCAGTTTCCATTCGGCTTGCAACGTTAACGGTGTCGCCCCAGACATCATAGATAAATTTATGAGTTCCAATTACTCCTGCAGTTACAGGACCGCAGTTAAGACCAATTCTTATATTAAACTGAATCTTTGCAGTTTCGTTGTATTTTGCAAGATCCTGGTACATTCCTTTTGCAAAGTTTATCATGATTTTTGCATGATCTTCGTTTGCTTCAGGAACACCGCAGGCAGCCATGTAAGCATCTCCAATTGTCTTGATTTTTTCTACCCCCATCTGCTTTGCGCGTTCATCAAACATACTGAACAATTCATTAAGGGCAGCAACAATTTCTTTAGCAGTGTGTCCGCTGGAAACTTTTGTAAAGCCTACAATATCAGAGAAGAGGAGGGTAACGTTTTCAAAGTTCTCTCCAAATGATTTATTACCGGTAGCTTCCTTGAGCTTGTCTGCAATTTTATCTGGAAGAATAGAACGAAGAAGATTATCAGATTTGATTTTTTCCTGTTCCAAAGCAGCTGTCCTGACTTTAACAAGAGCTTCAAGGCGCAGGTTTTCTTTCATAATTCGTTTTTCACGCTGGTAGAAGTAGAAAATACCGCTTCCAACAAGAACAATCAAAAGAATAACCCAGAAGCCCGCACGCTGATAAATATAAGGACGCTGGAAGAAGAACATCATTTCATCGTTATTAGATTCAATTCCGTTTCCGTTTATTGCGTATACCTTAAAGGAATGTTTACCAGGAGCAAGGTTTGTGTAAGAAACAACGCGCTTCATATCCGGAGCAGTGTAATCAGATTCAAAGCCTGTAAGCATATGCTTGAACATAAGACGCTCAGGTGCATCAAAACTGATTCCTGTAAATTTAATATCAATGCGCTTGGTCCCCGGTTTAAGATAAATGGTGTCGCCGTTGTTTTTGTGTTCAACAGAATCAACCGTAATAGTCTGAATATGAACAAGCGGAGTAACCGAAGTATCCTGAGTTTTTGCCGGATCATAAATTGCAATTCCATCAACCAGGGTAAACCACAAGCGTCCCTGCGAATCTACAATTGAACGGGCAGTTGAACTTGGGCCTGCAGAATCAAGACCATCGTTTTTGCTGAAGTATTTTGCATTTACAATACGCTGCTTATTTGCAAGGAAGTTGGACAAATCACTATTGGAAATCATAGCAATTCCGTGATTGTTTGTAATCCAGGCGTTGTTGTTAATATCAAAAAGAATCTGGAAAACAGAGTTTGTGCCAAGACCTGTTTCGGAATTGAGAGTAGTGCATTTGAAGCGCAAGCCTTTTTCGGGATTAAAATCTTCTATGCGGGTAATGCCGCTTCCTGTACAAATCCAGTAGTTGTTTTTTTCATCCTGTGTAATTTTAAAAATTACGTTTCCTGCAATGCCATAGGTAGAGGTGAGGTGAGAAAAGATTTTCTCGTCTTTCATAAGATAAATACCGCCGCCATCTGTACCAATCCAGATAATACCGTGAGTATCTTTATAAACAGCCATTACATATTCTGTTTCAAGACCTTCTGCCTGCTTAAAGTTAGAAATAGATCCATCCGGGTGAATTATACTAAGACCTGTTGTGGTTCCAACGTAATATTCCTGAGGAGCTGTTTCAATTGCAACGCGCACTTTGTCGCCAACAAGCCCTTCTGCAGTAGACCAGTACTTTATAGATTTCCCGTCATAAAGAATTTGGCCCGGAGCCGTATAGCAGCTTACAAGGATTTTATTGTCAGAAGTAACTTCAACGTGACGGATACGAAGGCCTTTTGTATAATCTGTAAGCATGTTGTATTCGAGCTCGTCATCTTTATAGCATAAAACTCCGTTATCGGTAGCAGCCCAAACCCTTCCGTCTTTATCTTCATCAAGACCATTTACAGTAAGATTTAATCGGCTAAGCTTGAACTTACCGTGAGTCATTTTACCAATACCGTTGCGGTCTGTTGCAAACCAGATATTGTCTTCGCGGTCCTGAATGATTTTATTTATATTTGAATTTGCAAGTTCCGGAGCACCCTGGTATTGAAAGAACTCTTTGTAGTTGTAAACAACAAGTCCTTTTTCTGTTCCAAACCAGATGTTGCCGTTTTTATCTTCAAGAATTGAGGTTGTAGGAATTGTATCAAGAATGGTATTTGACTCCACCTTTGTGGCAACGCCCTTTTCCATGCGGTACATACCACGGTCGCCAAGCCCAATCCAGAAAATATTGTGAGAATCCTGGAAAATCGAGGTAACAAAATAGCGGCCAAACTTTTCAAACTCAATCAGCGGGCGGAAAACCCCGTTCATATGAAGAAAAAGTCCGTTTTCGTTAGAAATTGTAAGCCAAATGCGGCCAACAGAATCACAAAAGATATGAGAAGCAATAACACCACTTGCAGTAGTTCCGGGTGCAAACTGTGGTGTAATAAGATGGCCTTCCGGAGTAAGATAAACAACACCCCCCGCAGTACCAATCCAGATATTTCCATCCTGATCTTCTTCAAGGGCACGAATTGAGTTATTAGGAAGCCCTTCTTCGATAGTATAAGACACCGATTCTTTTGCAGAGATCTTGTGGAGACCTTCATCGTTAGATCCAAGCCACAAATTCCCCCGGGAATCCTGCAAAATAACACGAACCGAAACAAAGTTATAGTTTCTGTCTATAGCCCTGTTAAGCGGAGTGAATTCCACCCCATCAAAGGTAACGAGCCCCTCGTAAGTACCAATATTTATATATCCGTCTGCAGTCTGATAAATGTCGTTTGCCGTTGTTCCCGTAAGCCCCCCAAAGGCGCTCCAGGACTGATAAACATAATTATCAAAAAAAGAATTCTGTGCAAATCCCCGCAAAAAAATGAGAAATGATAATATATTTATAAGAAGATACTTTTTTCTCATAATAGTATATTATCTTGCAATTTAACGAGAAATGCAAATGAAATTTATTTTTTGCGGCTTACTTAGTTGGAGATCTTCAAAGAGTAGAAGTCGGTGTCGCCTTCGGCTATATATGCTTCAAAATCATTACTAACATTAGTCGCGGTGTCTTCGGTATCATTTCCTGAAGAGCCTTCTCCAAAACTCATAATATCAGTAACTTCTCCACTTGTCACAGAAGAGTTATTGTATCTAAACTCTTTTGCATTTTCACCAAATGAAAGTGTGTAATACAATTCTGTTGTTTCAGAGAGTTCACCCTCTGTTATAGCTCCACTAAATACAAACATATACGATTCGTTATTCATAAATTTAGGAACTTCGACAGGTTTAGAAGTTCCGGCTTTTACATTAAAGTATTGACTGTTACCGTCAGGATAAATTATAAATCCATTTAATTTTGCATTTTCATTATCTACAGGGCTGCTTGCAGCTACAGTGAAAGTGTTCTTTTCTGAATAAACTCGCAGAGGAATATAATCATTCCATTCTCTTTCAGAATTAATAATGTTTACATTAAGTTTCGTGTTAATGTATGCATCATCAAAAGAGTTTACAGATATTTTAATTTTCTTTTCAAGGGTAATTCCAGGCTTGAGAGTTGGTATTGTAAATGCATTAGGGTTTGGAATGCCCTTTTCGTTAGATGGAACTCCTTCTACAGAAATAATAGAATCATTATCAGGTTTGATTTCCAGTACAGAAGCACCGGCTGTTACTTCACTGATATTTTTTATAAAAATATTCATTATATAGTTTTGACCGGAATACAAATAACCATCAGTTTTGCCAGCTTCTTCAATATAACCCGAAACTTTTAATATAGGATCATTAGTGTTTACGACAGGAACTTTTCCCATATATGTGCCGTCATTTTCAATTTTAAGGTTTTCTATAGTTACAGTTTTTGTATCGCTAACCTGGATTGTTACAGTCTGAATATCTCCCTGTATTGGAGCTGTAAGTTCAACATTTCCATCTGCATCTGTAGTACCTTTGCTGTCATACGATGTAAAGCGGTTTGATTTACCTTTTACTTTAAGACCTTCCAGGGAACCAGCAGCTCTTGCGGCGCTATCTGTAAAGCCTACAACTTGGAGAGTGTATCCAAGACTTGTACCCCCTTTGCGGTAGAAAGGAATAACAACACCTCCAATTTTTGCTTTCATAACATTCTTAGTTTCTTTTTTTATCGAAGTTATGCCGTCTATGGAATCTGCAAGTTTTAACTCTGTTTCTGTTGATGTCGCAAGAATTAAATATTCTTTACCATTTGCTTTTACAACATTTTCTTCAACAACAATTTCTGTTCCTTTATCCATTCGAATCCAGGTTCCCCAGAAGTATTGGTTTGCATTACCAACAGCAGGTTCTTCAACAGTGATTGTACAAGTAGCATATACCGAACCATCTGATGAAGCTGCCATTAATGTACAGGTTCCTTTAGCAAGGGCAGTAACAGTACATTTTTTTGAATCCTGTGCATCTGGCGAAACAGAAATAATATTTGAACTTGTGCTCCAGTCAAGAGGTTTTGAAGGATTTGAAGGTGTTATAGAAACAGAGACATCTTTTCGGTCTCCTCGTGTCATTGTCATTTTTGCATATGGGAATTTTATAGATGATACTGGAATAAATGTATTATTTGAAACAGTAACATAACATATGTCAAATTTATTTGGATTATCTTTTGATTTTGCTTTTATTATTGCAGTTCCGCTTGAAACACCAGTGATAATACCATTACTAACAGTAACAATGTCTGGTTCATCAGAAGTCCATTTTATGGAATCTTTTACATAGTTTCCGTTAGAATCAGTTGAAGTGGCAAATAGTTCATACGTTTCATTTTTGTCTATTGTGATTTCTGTTTCCGAAAGTGTTACTTTATTTACAGAATATGTTGAAACAAATGAATCTATTACTTTTATTTCACATGTAGCCTTTACGTTAGGATTATCTTTTGAAGCTACAGTAAGAGTTGCTGAACCATCTGAAACAGGTTTAATAACTACATATCCAGCATATTTGGAAACTGTTTCTGCGGTACAAACATTTGTATTTGAAGAACTTACCGAAACAGCTCCTCCATAATTAAGCCCATCCCATGAATACAGATAATAGTGCAAATTAGCTGTTCCATCTGTATACAAAGTAAGTCTTGATTTTTCAAGAGTCATTTTATAAATAAGTGAAGGAAGGTTTCCGTCATCACTGACATAAAAGTTAATATCAGCACTTGATTCGGCAGAAGTTCCATTTTTTGCACTGATTGTTATTGTTGCATAGCCTGTTTTTCTCGCTTTAATTACACCATTTCGTTCTACATAAATTACCGAGGGATTGTTTGAAGTAACAGTAAAATAATTGTAGTTGTTTGTCTCTGATACTAAATATCTTGTATTTCTACCAGAATATCTATAATACCAGTCCAGAGTTTTTGTATCACCTGTAAAGAGAATAAGTTCATTTTCAGTTATAGTCGGTTTAACATAACTTATTTCTGGATAATCATATGGTTCAGAATATCCATCTCCACAGCTGATAGAAAATAAAGATAATAAAGTCATGATTATTAATAGTCCAAATGCCTTATTTCTCATATGTATTATCCTCCGAAGCATTATCCATTTGGTTAGTGTGTTTTATAAGGTGACAGGGACGGTATAGGAATACGTCTCCAACCAAATGAAAGCATCGCTGGTGAATGTATAAAAGTCTGTATCTCCAGTACTTATATAGGCTTCAAAACTTTGGTTAACACTATAAGCTGTATCTTCTCTTTCATTACCTTGAGAGTCTTCCCCAAAATTTATAATTTCTAAAACTTCATCGCTAGTTTTTCTTTCTTTGTAAGTAAAATCCTTCTTGCTTTGCTTTTTATTTTGATTGAATGAAACCGTGTAATATAGCTCTGTTGTCTCATCAAGTCTTCCTCCAGTTGTTGCTCCACAGAATACAAGGATATAAGAATCATTTGATCTGAATAGAGGAACCTCAATTTCTTTATAGCCATTATGAGATACGGTAAAGAACTGGTTATTTCCATCTGGGTAAATAATAAATCCATTTAGAGCTGCTGAATAATTATCCTGTTGACTACTTGCTGCAATCGTTAATATGGAACTTTCTCTGTAAACTCGTAAAGGTATGGAATCTACCCAGGTTCTTTTTGAATTACTATTAGTAATGTTTACATTAATTTTTGTATCAATATAAGCTTCATTAAAATTTTGTACGATTATTTTAATTTTCTTTTCAAGAGAAACTCCTGGTAGTTGAGTCGGTATTGTGTATACATCAGGGTTTGGAATTCCTGCACTTGAAGAAATTCCCTCTATTTTGATAATTGAAGAATCATTTGGAGTAATACTAAGAACAGAAGTAGCGGTTTTTACATCTCCAATATTCTTTATATAGATAGTCATAATATATGAGTTACCAGAATAAAGATATCCGTTTGTTTTGTTTGATTCCGCAATAAATCCAGAAACCTTAAGAATAGGATCATCATCATTAACAATTGGAATTGTTCCCATATAATCCCCGTCGTTTTCAATCTTAAGGTTATCAACAACAATTTCTTTATCATCAGAAACGTGGACAGTTACTGTTTGATTTGAGCCTTGATGAGGAGCTGTGAGGTCTGCAATTCCGTTCTCATCAGTTACAGCTTCGTCTTTATAAGATGGATTTTCGGTATCTATGGTTGTTACGGTAATACCTTCTGCAGGAACTCCCTCTGTGAGAGGGTCTTTCTCTACGGCATCACCTGCTCTGTTTGATTCTGAATTGTCTGTAAAACCAACGACTCTAATAGAATAAGATAAATTGGTTCCGCCTTTTCTATAAAAAGGAATAACAGATTCTTCTTTCTTCGATTTAATGACATTTGCAGTTTCTTTTTCAAGAGACGAAATTCCACTTAAGGAAGTTTCAAAAAATAATGTATTTGTATCTGATGTTGAAAGAATTTTACTTTGCTTATTTGTGCTTTTATCTTTAACAGTACTTTCATTAATAACAAATTCTTTTCCTGTATCCATTCTAACCCAAGTACCCCAGAAGAATTGATCTGCAGTTGCTGAAGATACAGATTCTGAAGACGGTTTATTTCCTTCTCCATTCAGGACATCTCGTACACCTTTATCTATGGGCATGTTTTCGTTGAGGATATCTACACATCCAGAAAAACCTGATATTAAAAAAAATGCGAAAACAGGAATTATAACTTTATGATTTTTTTTCATGTAATTACTCCTACTTTATTTATAGAAAAGAAATGTTTTCAAATGTAAAACAGGCAAATATACCAGCAGTACTATACCAGCCAGCGTCTGTAAGCCTATAAAGTTTGTAAACTAATCCTAGATTGCTATGAGGAAATATTTTAAGATATCCATTCCAAAAAAAGTTCATGGCAAAGCCTGAAGAATTAGAGGCATTTGGAATGCCTGTGTAATTACATAAATAACCACCAGCTCCTATTCCAAGGCAGACTCTCGAAAGCCCAAGATCTAAAGACAATCCAGCAACTCCGTCAAGAATATAAAATTCTCCGGTTGCTCCAGAAACGAATTTTGTATTTGTAAAAGTCATTTTGTTTCTTGCAAAATCAGCACCGAAAAATAATATACGTCCAAAGTATATGTCAGCTCCAATTGAAGTTGATTTTTCATCTGTATTTATAAAATCAGGACCAAAAAGAGCTCCTGCAGAAATTGATGTTAGAAAGAAATGTTTTTTATTCAAATCCTGTGCGTGAAGAAACAGTGGGAAAAATAAGAAAGTTATAAGAAGAAACTTTTTTTTCATAAATGGCTCCTAAAAAGATTCATTTTTCTCTACCCAAAAGATCTGCACTTACATAATGAAGAGAATTCTCAGAACGTAATTGAATAGTATATGTATTAATTGCATTCGGAATAATTCCGCCAATATCAGAATATCTGGTAAAAGTTGTGTTTTCCCAAAGGATAGTTGATGTATCTTTATCAAAGGCTACGATTATAGGGAAGGCGTCAACAGTTCCGGCAAAATCATTACTTGATTTTCCTGCTACAACAATCTTATTATCATAGCAGCACATCTGAGTAAAATAACAGTAAGTTCTTGAAAGGTTTTTTACAGTATATATAACAGGATCTTTGTCTGCGTCTATCAAATCGCTTGAAATATAGCATCCCTTCAAGATTTTTCCGTTATCACAGTATTCGCCGCAGACAGCCCACTTATTATCAACACCGTCTATGCAGAAAAATAACGCATTGTCGCATTCATAAATTTGTTCTGATTCTGATAAGTCATCACTGAAACGCCATACAATTCCTTTGTGAGCGATATCAGTATACTTTGTGTTCCAGTTATTATATCCACACACATAATAATTACTTCCGTCATACCAGATGGAATCAAACATTGTTTCAACAGGATTTTCTTTAGAATATAATGTAAAATCAGGTGATTTGTACGGGCCCGAACTACCAATAGTAACATTATCATCTTTAGGCTCGAGAACAGCAAAATAACGATGCATTTCGTAATTAGAATTAGCAGCTGCTTTAAAAACAGCCCCTGCTATTGCAATTCTTCCATCTGGTGTACAATACAGTTTATTTTTACTGCTCGGGTAGAAATATATATAATCATCAAAGCTATAAAACCATTTCATTTTCTTATTATCAAAATCATAGCAAATTATGAATTGAATTGTGTCTTCATTGGTTCCAAATGTGTTCTCTATAAGCATTACGATAGAACCGTCTTTTATCTGAACAAAATCTAAAACCTGACTTTTTGTAACGGTAACAGATGAGTCATGAGTAAAAGCTGCAAAATTAACCGTATCTTCCAGATTGTATTTATTTACTTTTCTAAGGCCTACGCTTTTCTTATCTGTAGAACGTGTGCCCATTATTAAGCTTCCATCCGAAATATTATAAGCAGGACGTAGTAAAGCTGTTTTTGTTTCAAATATATTTTCATCAAAAGACCAGATTTGTCGTTTTGTATCTATATCAAAAGGTGAGATTGTTTTTAATACAACCTTGTCATTGGTTACTGTTACAGTATATATATTTCCAAGTTCAAAATTAATATTTGGCAAAGAAAAAGTTTTGGCGCCAATCTGAAAGTACATTTTTTCTGATTTATAATTAATTGGATCTCCGTTCTCGCCTAAAATATATACGCCACATTTATTTGCTTCAATAAAATGAGATTCCTGTTCCTGGGGAGTAAGTATGGTGTTGTAATTTACAAGATAGATTGACGAAGTGCTGTTATTTTCTACACATAAATAAGCTGATTTTGTTGGACATGAAGTAAGTTCATCAATTGTAATTTCATTCTTTTTGTCTGCAGAAATTACATAGGCTTTGGAATTAGCTAAACTAAAATAGGGAAAACCAATGTTTCCAATTGGGATAAGATATTCAAAATAAAAGGCATCGCCTGAATCTGTTTGAGATGGTTCTATTTTTGTGGTTAGACTTTGACCGACTTTAACAGTTGCTCTTACAGAACCATCCAGACGACGATGTGCATTGATAAATACATTTACATCATAAGAACTGTTATTTATGAATGTTGTATCTATTTTAGTGGTTTCAGAAGTTTCTTGCCTGCCCGCAGAGTTTCGTTTTTGAGACGGATTGAACAGGCAAGAAACAAACGCAAAAGAAAGAGCAATTATCAATAGGCTAATAAATGATTTCTTTTGCATAATCTGTTATTTTACAAATTCCATGTTAGAAACTGTAGGATTAGGTGTAACGACAAGTGTATATGCAGTCTTACCTGTTACAGTGTAATCATAAATTTTTCCACCATAGTAATCAAAGGTTGTTGTACTGTCTCCTGTAAGATATACAGGGGTTGTTACAGCAGTTCCAACAAAGAATTGAGAATATGATTTGAATTCCTGATACTCTACATAACCTGTATTGGAATCCTTTGCATTAATTTCCATCTCCAAAGTAAATGTCTTTGAGTTTCCTCCAGAAGGAATAAGTGTTGACCCTGTAGAAGTCATCAGAGGATCAGAATTTGCTCCATTAAAAAGTTGAATATCTACATCAGAAGAGTTTGTAATTCTAATATATGCATATCCCGAAGCAAATGTATAATCACTTGTTTGCCATTTTTTTGAATTGAGTGTTCTTGATGGATTATCAGCGGTAAAACTTATTATTTCTACAAGAGCTTTTCCGTTTGCAGCCGCATCATTTCCTGTAAGGCCTGAATATTTTGGATACACAGTAACGATTTCATTTATTACAGGATCAAATTTTCTGAATACTGGGAAAATATAATAATCACCAAAATCAAGGCTGAATGTAGTATTAATTGTATCAGCAGCAGCATAACCAATTGTTTCTCCAAAAATACCGTCTTTTCTTAATTCAACATTAAAGCCTGTGTTGTTGTTGAATGTAAGCTTTCCATTTCCACCCATTTTGCTTGAAATCTGATAAACATAATTATTAGGAGCATTCTTGTTGTAATAAGCATAAAGACGTGCAAAAGGGGTATTTGCTAATGCTGTAAGAGCTTGTCTGTTTTTTATGTAATCTTCTTCGGAAACAACGAACAAAACAAAATCTGTTGAATCTGGGAAAAGAGCCTCGTTGAGTTTTAAGCCAAAATTAGAAGTTGTTGCAGGAATACCACCCATCAAAGTTGTATTACTTGGGGTGCCTTTAAATGCAACCAATTTTTTTGAAGTATTATTGGTTACCTTTATAACATAATCACCAGTGCTGTAATTTGTAAAATCTACACCACTTTTCTCTTTAGGTTTTTCATCAGGGAAAAAGAAGCAGCTTGTAAATGATAAACCGATTATCGCAAGTGCGAGTATACTTAATAGTTTTTTCATAGAATTTCTCCTTATGATTAAAAAATTCGTATATAAAATTATATTATACTAATAGTTAAACGTCAAATTTGAGAAAAGGTTTCAAAAAAGAATCTAAAGCATTTGCCTTTTGTTGTATTATTGAGGAACTGTACTATTGGAGTTGAAGGCTATCCAGAAAGAACCTGTGGCGTTATCTGCTAATATATAATAGGTCTCACCGGGATTTAATATCCATGAAGATTTGATTATACTACCTGGAGAATTACCATCAGCATCAAATCTGCTTCCTATTCTATTACAGTTATTATCAAATAAATATATGTCTAAAGATGTACATGAACCGAATTTTACAAAAAGGTATTGGGTAGCTTCTGTTGCGACAAAAGAGAACCATTGTTCTCCAAAACCTCCATCTCTTTGACGTACAATATTTCCCTGTTCCCATTCATTTTCCGTTAAGATAGGAATAATAGCCTCTGGTGCAGCAGGGAAATCTGTAAATCCAATCCAGAAAGTTCCGGTACCATAATCTGCTTTTATATGGTAGGTTTCCCCAATGTCTAGAATTCTTTGAATATTCTTTATTTCACCAGGGGTGTTGCCATCAGCATCAAATCTACTTCCTATTAAATTGTAATCATCATCATACACATAAATATCCATTGATGTACATGTACTGAATTTTACATATATATACTGTGTAGAAGCAGTTGCAACAAATGTAAACCATTGTTCGCCTGTTCCACCATTATTTGGACTTACAATATTACCATTTGTCCATTTATTCTGTGTTAATTCAGTAAAAACAGTTTCTGGGCGGGCTGGAAAATCTGTATATCCAATCCAGAAGGATCCGGATGTATCAATAGAACTTCCCACGGCTTTAATGTAGTAAACTTCACCAACTTCTGTGACCCATTCCTTATAGAAAACACTCCCTGGATTTCCATCAAAATCATTTCTGCTGCCTATTTGCTCGTAAGCGCTGTTAAGTATATAGATATCAAGATTTTTAACTGTATCCAATTTAACATATAGGCGATGAATTGCTGCACTTGCAACAATTTTATAATATTTAACACCAGCTGTTTCTTTTCCTGGAGAAATACTGCCTTTTTCCCATTTGTCCATGGTTAAATCTATTGGATTATGTATGGCTCCTTCTTTTTTGTCATCCCATACACAAGCTGTAAATGTTACGCAAAGCACTAATGACAACACAGCTATTTTCAGAAAGTTTTTCATATACTTTTTCTCCATATTTAATTATTCAAATAAACTGGGGGGCTTCAACTTTCGGTAATATTATGATTATAACATAGGAGAGGCGTTTTTACTATCAAAAAGTTTCTCTTACTCCACCGTAACCGACTTAGCAAGATTTCTTGGTTTATCAGGGTCGTTTCCACGTTGAACAGCACAATAATATGCAAACAACTGAGCCGGAATAATAGACAGCATTGAAATAAAGCTTTCATCTGTTTCTGGGATGGAAATTACGGTGTCGGCACTGTCTCCAAAGGAGCCGGATTTGTCCTGGGTTATGACGAGGGTGGCGGCACCGCGGGATTTTACTTCTACGATGTTGCTTTTGAGTTTGTCAAATAGGGCGCGGCTGGTAGCGGTGGCAACAACTAAAGTCATGCGGTCAATGAGGGCAATCGGGCCGTGTTTGAGTTCTCCGGCGGCGAAGGCTTCGGAGTGCATGTAGCTTACTTCCTTGAGTTTGAGGGCACATTCCAAACTTGTTGCGCTGTCGAATTGACGTCCAATATAAAAAACTTTTTCCTTGTTAAAGTTGCGGGATGCAAACTTCTGGACATCAGCCTGATTATCAAGAATCTCCTGAGCTTTTGCAGGAACACTTTCAAGTTCATCAAGAAGACGGCGGAATTCAGCATCATCAATTGTTCCGCGAATATGGGCAGCCTTAAGGGCAAGGAGGCACAAGCACATAAGCTGAGTTGTATATGCTTTTGTAGAAGCAACTGCAATTTCGGGGCCGGCCCAGGTGTAAATAACATCGTCGGCTTCGCGGCTTACTGTAGAACCTACGCAGTTTGTAATTGCAATAATGCGGGCACCGGCTTCTTTTGCAAGACGGAGCGCTGCAAGTGTATCGGCAGTTTCTCCGGACTGGCTGATTACAATAAAAATATCATTTTTATAAAGAATCGGGTCGCGGTATCGGAACTCGCTGGCAAAATCTACAACAACAGGAATGCGGGCAAGTTTTTCAAAAGTATACTTTGCAACAGCACCGGCATGATAAGCAGTACCACAGGCTGTAATAACAATACGTCCTGCGTTTTTCCAGTCATCACCGAATTCTACTTCGTCAAATTTTATGTCTACGTTGCGGGAACCTTCTTTTACAAGGCGAGGGCGCAGGGTGTCGTTCAGGGCCTTTGGCTGTTCATAAATTTCTTTGAGCATGAAGTGGGCATATCCGCCTTTTTCTGCGCTGGAAATATCCCAGTCTACGTGGTAAGGCTCTTTTATAATTTTTTCACCTTCGTCGGTAAAGAGGTCTACGTGGTCTTCATATAAAACGGCCAGCTCTTTCTGATCCAGGAAGTAAACATCGCGTGTGTATTCCAGAACTGCCGGAACATCGCTGGCAATAAAGTTTTCGCCCTGCCCAAGACCAATAATAAGAGGACTTTCTTTACGTGCAGCAATCAGACGATCAGGATAATCCTTGCAGACAACACCAAGAGCGTAGCTTCCTTCCAGTTTATGAATAGCCTTGATGATTGCGCTGAAAATATCGTGGGTCTGTTCGTAGTAATAGTTTACAAGATGGGCAATAACTTCGGTATCGGTCTGGCTGCGGAAAACAATTCCCTGAGCCTGAAGCCAGCTTTTAAGCTCCATATAATTTTCTATAATACCGTTGTGAACAATTGCAATAGAACCACTTACGTTAGTCTGAGGATGGGCGTTGATGTCGCTAGGTTCTCCGTGAGTGGCCCAGCGGGTGTGTCCAATTCCAAGTGAACCTTTGATAGTTTCATCGGCAATTTTTTCTTCAAGAAATTTGAGGGCGCCCTTTGCCTTGCGAACAACAATGTCTTCTCCATCAAAAACTGCAATACCGGCACTGTCATATCCGCGGTACTCAAGTTTTTTCAAGGCATTAATAAGAACAGGTGTTGCCTCTTTTTGTCCAATATAACCAACGATTCCACACATAATTTTTCTCCCATAAAAAAAGCGAGTTCCTATAGTAGAAACTCGCCATTAAGATTCAAAGTATAATAGTATGAATTGTTCTGTTCACCTTGAGAATTACAATTTTGGAACTTTCTTCAGATTTCATACTATGAAGAAAATATAACGAAAATAAAGATTTTTTTCTAGTGGATTTCCCCTATGAAATATTTATAAGTTTTTTAAGGCCTTATTAACTGCTTCTTTTACCTGCGAAACAACTTCCTGGGTAATTGTGTCGTAAATTCCCTTTGTTTTTTCGTTTTCCTGAGCAGAAGGAATAAAAAGTTCGTGGACATCCACCTCAAGTGCATTTGCAAGTTTGACAAGAGTTCTTTTTGTAAGCCAGCGGCGGCGGCCCTCAATATCATTCATCATTTGTCGTGAAATATCAGCTTTATCTGCCAGTCTTTCCTGTGAAAATCCCTTCTTTTTACGTAAAGCACGGATATTTTGAATGACCCGTGTCTGCAACTCATCTTCTGTCATAATATAACTTTACGCAAGTATTTTTGAATTTTTTACTAGCAATATAGTGATATTGTGATACATTATGTAAACAAAATGCAAGTGATTTTTATAAAAAATGTTGCATTTTGGGAAACCGACAGTTTGGAATATGTAATTTCTTGGGTTTGTACACGCGAAATGGCTGGTTTTGCCTGAAACCGCGTGTATGGTTGTAGCAGAAGAGTTTTGCTTGCACGCGAAATGTCCTGCGGTAACCCAGCCCGCGTGCAAAGTAAGTGGTTCCAAAAGGTGGCGTACATGCGAAATGAGGTGAATTACCTGAAACCGCGTGTATGGGGCATGGAAGTTTTTTTTTGCATACATGCGAAACGCCCAGCAGAAGCCTAAACCGCGTGCAAAGTAGGTGGCTTCAAAAACGGGCGTACATGCAAAATAATGTAAACTGCAGGAAATCGCGTGTATGGATGGTAAACAAGCACGGGGGTGTGCACGCGAAATGACTGAATGTACATGGATTCGCGTGTAAGGGTGCAGTGGAAGACTTCTTGCCTACATGCGAAACTGGCAAAATTGTTGAATCCGCGTGCAAGCCCCCAATTTCTATAAAAAAAGCCGTGCACTTCAACTTCACAATGAGCGCACGGCCTTTTCAAATTCAATTATTTGTTTATTTTCCCAAATCTTCAGAAATCAAGAGGAGCTGCTCGCGGATATCGGCGGCACCTGGTGTTCTTTTCTGTTTGTAAACATTGGCAATGTCTTTGAAGTAAGGCTTGAGTTTTGCAGCCTGTTCTTTGTCATTGATATTTGCATCGTAAGATGGGATAACAAGCTGAGCACCCGGACTGATGAGCTCTGGATCGCTTACATTCTTTGATGCTACCATGATAAGTGGGAAGTAGTATCCGTTATCCTCGCCATATTTTGCCTTTGCGATAGAAGTAAGGGTGTCTCCTTCTGCTACCGTGTAGTCTTCTGCACCGTCAAGATTAACGATTCCAGAATAGGTTGTGTATACTTTTTTGAATGATTCATTTACAGCTTCCTGATTTCCAGTAGACTTACAACCTGCAAGCACAAGAGCGGCAATCAGCGCCATAAAAATTACAGATAATTTTTTCATAAATCATCCTCCTGTAAAAATAATACCCAATTATACCAAAGAGAAGAATGATAGGGAATAGGATGGGATCAGGCGGACATTTATAAGGATTTTGTATTATAAATACTTAAAAAAATCTGGCGGGAGGGAAGCGGAGGAGAATTATAAGGATTTTGAATTATTTAAGATTGCATGTAAAAAATTGCGCGAAGCCGAATTACGGATTGAAAAAAAACTCTGAATTGCTGCCGCCGAGGCGGCAACGTATATAGTTCCAAGGCAATTCAGCGTTTAGGCGGTTAACCGCCGGTTTTTCAAGACGGAATTCGGCTGGAAGCAATTTTTTATATTAAAATGCATGTAATTAAAAATGCTGTTTATTCCCATCCAAAGGTGGCTGGTGGCTTGTTGGTTGCATCAAAGTAAAGTGCATCAACAAAAGGCAACTCCGCAATTTTATGAACAATAGTTTCCAGCAAATCTTTATCAAGCATAGCAAAACGTGCAGTCATAACATCTTCCGAAACAACCGGGCGCAGAACAAAGGTTGAATGATCCGGCTGGCTTGCATATGGCAATATAATAGTAAGATGCTGGAAAATCTTGTCATACCAACCGCTTTTGTGGAGCTCTGTAAGAACAATATTGTCTACTTCGCGCAGCTGATCCAGGCGGTCTTTGGTTGTATACCCCTGCTGAATTTTAAGGTCACTGTCTGCAATATCTGCACGCTGGAAAAGTTTAACACAGGTGCGGTTTATATATTTTGCGCTGTTTGTAATTGTACTTGAACAGGCTTCTAGTTTTTCGCGTTTGCCCGGGAAGTGGTAGAAGCCGTTGCCCTCATCTGCAAATGTCAACAAAGCCGGGAAGCGGTAGGTACGGAAATCTCCCTGAACTCCAACTGAGCGGACAGGAAGAATGCTTCGTTTAAGACCGGCGCTGCATTTTTCGCAGAACATGTCGAGTGCAATGTTATCCAGTTCCTTCTGGGCAAGTTGTATTTCTTCTTTATCTTTATCACTAAGCAGACCATCGCTGCAAAGAACGTTAATGCTCAAGCCTGGTCCCGGGAAAGGATGGCGCATTACAAGTTCATCTGGCAGGCCAAGCTTTTTACCAATTGCACGAACTTCATCTTTGTAAAGGTCGCGAACAGGTTCAATAATCATTCCTTTTGCAATGAGCTCCTGAATTCCCTGAACTCTGTTGTGATGTGTTTTAATTGTGTGACTGTTTTTTGTTCCACCCGATTCGATGATATCAGGATAAAGAGTACCCTGTGCAAGCATCCAGTTATTTGGATCAAGGTGCTGGGCTTCTACAACGCGGTCGCGTACGGTGATAAAGTTTTCGCCAACAGCCATTCGTTTTTTCTGAGGATCTGTAAGACCCGCAATTGCATCAAGGAAGCTCTGGCTTGCATCTTCGGTAATGAAGTTAGTCATGCCAAACTTTTTGTAAGCTGCAGCAACATTTGCACTTTCGTTTTTGCGCATAAAGCCGTTGTCTATATGAAGGCCGAGTACGCGGTCCTGACCAAGAGCCTTGTTAAGCAAAGCAAAAGTAATTGTAGAATCTACACCGCCGCTCAGGAACAAAAGAACGTTTTTGTCGCCGGCATCTTTTTTGATGTTTTCTATTATATAATTTAATACAGTGTCCTGATCCCAGTTTTTCTGCATACCGCAAAAATCGGCAAAGTTCTGGAAAATCTGATTTCCGCAAGGAGTGTCTTTTACCTCGCAATGGAACTGCAAAGAGAATCGCTTTTTACTAAGATTCTGTGTTGCTGCAAATGGACAATCCTTTGTGCTACCAACTGTTTCAAAGCCTTCACCAAGTGCAAGAACTCCATCCTGGTGGCTCATCCAAACCTGCTGGTCGCCTTCTATATTTTTGAAAAGCGGACATTTTGCATTTGCGCCGTTCATTCCGTCATTAAATTTGAGGGTAGCAAATCCAAACTCGCCTACAGGAGCTTTTCCAACTTTTCCCTTGTAGCCTGTTTGAACAATATAGTGGCCGTAGCAGAGTCCAAGAATAGGGATATCTAAAGTTAAAATTTGACTGTTGAATTCCGGGGCGTCGTCATCGTAAACAGAAGATGGACCGCCGGAAAAAACTACGCCACGGGCATTTTCAAAAGTATCAAGGCCTGCGGTAGGCAATGCAATTTCGGAATAATAGCCAAGCATGCGGAAGCGTTTGGCAATAAGGTGGGCATACTGGGAACCAAAGTCTAATACAACAATTTTTTCGCGTTTCATAAAAAAATTATAATGAATTCAAAAGAGAATGTCATTAATGCAAGATAATTTGTTATGGCAACAATATAGATTGGAACATGTAGAAAAAATAGCTTCCAGCCGGATTACGCCTTGCAAAACCGGCGGTTCACCGCCTATGTGCTACACTGCCTTGTAATTATATACGGTGCCGCTTTCGCGGCAGCAGTGTAGGACATTTTTGCAATTCGTAATTCGGCTTCGCGCTATTTTTTCAATGCATTTGGTAATAAATATTTATACAATTATTTTACAGAATTGTATTCTTTTTTGATGTTTTCAATATTATAATTTTTTTATAAAATACTAGTATCTAAGCGGGGGTTATGCATGGGGAAGGAAATTGAGATTAAGATACCTCTTACGGATTCGGAGTATGATAAAATATTTGCGGATATAGAGGGGAGGGCGGAGCATCTTAGGAAATCGGATGAGTATTATTCTAAGTATGATAGCCGCGAAGAAAGGATTAAGAATAATGAGCCGCCGGTTATCAGAATCAGGACGGAGCAGAATGTAGATAAAAATCAGACGGATATTTATTTTTGTGTTAAGCGAAAATCGGTGGAGAATGGGATTGAGTTTAACAGCGAAAATGAAACGTTGATTCAAAATGGGGATCCGCTGCGCTACTTTTTTGAAGCGGCCGGATACAAGAAGTTTTTTGAAAAAAATAAAGATGCTTTTTCGGCATATTTTAAGTGCTCAACAGGGGAAGATATTGATTTTCACTTAGAGCTTGAACAGATTAACGGCTTAAAATATGTAGAAATAGAAGTTACAGACAGTAGTCTTGCTCCGGATGTTGTAAAGGCAAATCTTGAAAAGTTTGTTGAGCAGCTGGGACTTGATACTTCTAAACGCGATTCCCGAAGCTGGATGGAGATTCTGGGAAAAGCATAACAAAAAGTGGAGTAATTGAGTTTGTCGAAACTAACCTATAAAAGGTAAACACAGGAGTAAAGAATGAGAAAAAATTTAAAAGCGCTTTTTACGGTTGCAATTGCATCGGTGTTGATGCTCACGGCATGTAACAGTAATGCTACACCGGGAAATCAAGGTGGAAACACAGGAACCGACAACTCTGGTAGCGATCAAGAAAACTGGCTCGAAGCACCTTCTTTAAAAGAGGCCTATGTTGACAGTGGTATTTTTGACAGATTTGGATTTGCGTGTGAAACACGTGAAATCTCAAATGCAGATACTGTTAAAGGTTTAGTTCGTCATGGAAACACAACTACGCCGGGAAATGAATTAAAACCTGATTTTGTTTTTGCCTGGCCTAATTCAATTTCTACAAAATCATATACTGATTCTGCAGGAACAAAGATACAAGTTCCAAGTTCAATTAATTTTGCAGAAAGAATGGATCCTTTCTTAAATTCTGTAAAAGCGGCTGGACTTCAAATGCGAGGACACGTTTTAGTCTGGCATTCGCAGACACCGGAATGGTTCTTTAGAGAAGACTATAATGCTAATAAAAGTTTAGTTGATAAAGCCACAATGACAGCCCGCCAGGAATGGTATATAAAATCTGTCTTGGAGCATGTTGCTGAATGGGAAAAGAAAAATGGCTATGGCGAAGGAAATCACCTTATTTATTCATGGGATGTAGTGAATGAAGCTGTTGCCGATGATGCTTCTAAGAGTGGTACAGACTTTCTAAGAGGTTCTACCCCTGATACAAAAGATAAGTCCCCTAGTGATGGTGGTTCCCGCTGGTACCAGATTTACGGAAGCGGTGAATTTATCGTAAACGCATTCCGTTTTGCAAATGCCTATGCTCCTGCCGATGTAACTCTCTGCTACAATGATTACAACGAATATATGGATTGGTCTGGTGACCATGGTGCATATAAAACAACAAGCATTGAAAGGCTCATAAATCTCATTAAAAATGGCGAAGCAAAAACTATAGACGGAAAACTTGTAAAACCACGTATTGATGCAATTGGAATGCAGTCTCACGTTGGTGCAAGCTGGCCTGAAGTAAGTGGTTATGAAGGTGCACTTAAAAGATATCTTGCTCTTGGTATAGATGTTCAGGTAACCGAGTTTGACCTTGGAACTTCAACAAAGGATGACACTTCAAACTGGTCAAGCTATTTTAAGATGCTTAGAAAATATGGCAAGAATGGTTCTGAAGCTTCAAAGTATGATGGACATTGTATTACCGGCGTTACAATCTGGGGTATAAACGATGAAAACTCATGGATTAGGATTAGTAATGGTGTTACACAGTATCCGTTGTTGTTCAAAAAATCAGAAAGTTCATACCTTACAAAGAAATGCTTCTACTCTGTGTTAGAGGCTACTAACTAGTTTATCTTAATATTTGTAATGGTTGTCTGGTCACCAGTGAGTGCCACATAAACGATATCGGAATTGTCTTTAAGGGTAGTAATACTTGTAATGGCAATTCCGTTATTTTCGGTATGAATGGTGACTATGTTTCCTTTTCGCTGGATTTTTACTGTACAGTCCAGGCCTTCCTTAAAACGGTTCTTCCAGAAATCCCAACCTAAAAAGTCATCATTTTTATTTACAATAATCTTATTTGTAGCATGGTCATCGGCTTCCCAGTTTTCTCCGTCAAGGCGCAAAAGAAGATATTCCTTATAACCGGGGCCTTCAATTTTTTTGTCATCAGAATAAAAAAGACTTACAAAAGGACAGTGCCAGATTAAGCGGGCTGTAGGAAGACTTTTTGAATGAAAAGAAATCTTAAGATCATTAATAAGTGGAATTGCCTGTGAAGCGGCAGAACGCCAGCCGTCTACCTGAACGTTCGGAATGTCTCCCGCAGGAACATCTATATAACTGATTTTTGGTGCAATGCGAGGAATATAATTTTCATCAATTGCAGCTTCATCTTTTTTAATGTCGACATTTGAAATAAAACAATCCTCGCCGGTAAGGGCTAAATAGGCATAGCGCGAACTGTCCTGCATTGCAATGGTAATTTTAACTGCTCTGAGTTTATTCGTAATTTTTAAAAGAATATGATCCATGAATTTTACAGCTTCAATTTCGTAGTCCAGGCCGTCTTTATAAATCTGGGCCAGATTTGTAGTTGCTGTAATTGAATCATTCAAAATTGCTGTCTGGATTTTTCGGGTAGCTTTATTTACAGTTTCGCCATCAAAACGGATTTCTGCAAACTCTGTAAAAATCATTTCTCTAATTTTATCTTCTGTTTCGTAAATACGACCATCAAGAGAATCAAATAAAATAAAAGAAGGAATTGATTTTTTAGAAGGTTTATCTGAGATTGCTTTTGAATGCAGTTTTATTCTTGTGATATTTGGAGTAAGGATTATTCCTTCAGAAACTGACGAACGGTAGTTAGTACAAGTCATCTCGTTCTTACCGGCAAGCTCCTTAACTTCTTCTCTTTCCTTCATTTCATATTCAAGATCAAGGTCTATCAAATGAAGCATGAGCTTTGCATAAACAGGATCAAACTGGGTATCTATTCCCTTTACAATTTCTTCGCGGACTTTATCCTGTGGAATTGGATCACGGTAGCTTCGTTTAGAAGTCATGGCATCGTAAGCATCGGCAACTGCAATTATGCGGGCAATGTCCGGAATATCGTTTCCTTTAAGACCTTCAGGATATCCCTTACCGTCATAGCGCTCGTGATGATAGTTTGCACCAACACTTAAATATGGAGATTTTGAAATGCTGGAAAGAATCTGGCGGCCAATTACAGGATGTTTTTTAATTTCGGCAAATTCTTCATCGGAAAGTCGGCCTTCTTTTTGAATGATATTATTTGGTACACCAATTTTTCCTACATCGTGGAGGAGGGCTGCATAATAAACTTCATCACATTCTTTTTTTGATTTTCCTGCAAGAGATGCAATTCGCTTTGAATATTCGGCAACGCGGTTTGAATGACCATGTGTATATTTGTCTTTGGCATCGATAGCGTTTGCAAGAGCTTCGGCGGTCTGCTCAAACATTATCTGCATGTTTCTTTGTTCATCTTTTAAAAAATCAATTTCGAGCTGATTTGCGCGTTCGACTTTATTGTTCATATCAACAAGTTCGAAACAGTAAAGAATAACTACCAGCCCTACAAGAGTCATGTTTGTAAGAGAAAGTCCGTATATAAAAATTTGTAAAAAAGTAGCTGCAATAGGTACTGTAGAAAATAAGATGATTGAAACCCGGATGAGTCTGTTTACTCGTTTATTATATTGTATGACAACCGAAAGCTGCAGCAGGATTATTAAAAGCGGCATGGAATAACATAGTAAAAATCCGTCGGCACGTTGATACTGGTTGAATTCGTCAAAGGTATAATAAAATCCTGTAAACTGAGAAATTACTATTAAAACTTCTCCAATAATAAATAAAGCTGTTGCAAGTTTTAATCGTACAGGAACATTACTCAAATCACCTTCATTCATGTATAAATCAATAAGATATAGATTGAAAGCGAACTGAACTAAGAGCGAAAGGGCGAATACCAGGAAATTGCAGATGCGGACCATCCACCAGCCTGTGGTGGAGACATCTCCTCTGAAAATATAGGCCCAGCGGTCTGCAAGCAGCAGGAACATTGCACTAAGCTCCATAAGAATGAGGGCAAATTTTCTGCGCTTTGAAAGGATTTTGGTGATGCAAACAAAAAATACGAGAATACCACAAATCCCGCTGAAAATGAGCATTATGTCCAGCTGGTTCTGCCTTAGGAATTCCATACAATCTCCAGAATGAAATTTATTATATCACGTAATTAAGAAAATTGCATTTACTTTTGAAAAAATGCTCCCGCGGGAAAGGCCTTTTAAAGAAAAAGTTATGGTACTCCCGTGGAAAATGTCTGTGGACTGATGGCTCAACTTTCTTCTATGGCTAAGCGCCAAAAAAGTTCAGATGCAGCCCCCAGCCCTTTTCCACTCCGTACCATAACTTTTTATATGCAATCCCCCGCTCCGCATTTTTTCAGAGACCTCTTTCTTTATGTTGTAGAATTTCATCTCTTCTGTTATAATTAAAAACCGTATGAAAAACGGTTTTGACAATGAAAAGTATTTGAAGATTCAATCGGAACACATTAAGGAAAGGATTGCCAAATTTGGTGATAAGCTCTATCTGGAATTTGGCGGTAAGCTTTTTGATGATTATCATGCTTCGCGCGTTCTTCCGGGATTTCAGCCAGACAGTAAATTGAAGATGCTCATGCAGCTTGCTGATGTTGCAGAAATTGTAATTGTTATCAGCGCTGTAGACATTGAAAAAAATAAAATCCGCAGCGATCTGGGTATTACTTACGATAAGGATGTTCTTCGCCTTCGTGATGAGTTCCAGAGCAGGGGCCTTATGGTTGGAAGCGTTGTCATTACTCATTATACCGGTCAGGAAGCTGCAAAACTTTTCCGTTCAAAACTTAAGAAAATGGGAATCAAATCCTACTATCATTATACAATTCCGGGATATCCTTCTAACGTAGCACTTATTGATAGTGATGAAGGTTACGGAAAGAATGATTATATAGAAACAACTCGTCCGCTTGTTGTTGTTACGGCGCCAGGCCCAGGGTCTGGAAAAATGGCTACCTGTTTGAGCCAGCTTTACCACGAAAATAAACGCGGAGTAAAGGCAGGATATGCAAAGTTCGAAACCTTCCCAATCTGGAACCTGCCTCTAAAACATCCTGTAAATCTTGCTTACGAAGCTGCTACTGCAGACTTAAATGACGTGAACATGATTGACCCATGGCACCTGGAAGCCTACGGACAAACTACTGTAAATTATAACCGCGATATAGAAATCTTCCCTGTTCTTGACGCTATTTTTAAGGGTATTTATGGAGAAAATCCTTATAAGTCGCCGACAGACATGGGCGTTAATAT
>Ga0310697_10001065_pt1 | contig 33518 bp, 27 predicted proteins | sample 172DNAGHGlowgp2_FD_203883 | JGI IMG/M metagenome (GOLD analysis project Ga0310697, IMG submission 203883) | Sheep rumen microbial communities from Palmerston North, Manawatu-Wanganui, New Zealand - 1728 DNA GHGlow gp2 (v2) (version 2) | ecosystem: Host-associated > Mammals > Digestive system >... | reverse complement strand
TGCTATCGAAACATTGAAAAAAGGGCTCGGCTTTCTGGCAAATCCAATAACACAGTCTGTTTATTATCAGGGCTCTACGTTTATTGTACGATTCTTTATCGGACCTGAAGCTGTTGCTATGTTTAACACAGTCAGGACTTTAAGCCGTTCTGTAAATCAGATGTTAATAATTGTCACTCATGCTATTTTCCCTGAAATGCAAATTGCAATAGGGGAGGGTAATATGAAAAAAGCTCGTCAGATTTTCTCCAAGGCTTCTCAAATTGTTTTGTCCATTTCAGTTTTAGGAGTTTCTTGCTTATTGATATTCGGAAGACAATTATATAAATGGTGGACAAACAATCAGTTGGACGTTCCGAATGCATTATGGTATATTTTTATGATTGGACTATTGTTTAATGCCGTCTGGTGGACTTCTGAAACTGTCTTCAGAAGTATGAATAAGCCTGGTGTATTTGCAAAATATATTATTAGTTGTTCTATCATTTCCTTATTAATTTCATTGGTTCTTGTAAAACCCTTCGATTTGGTGGGTGTTGCTGTCGGATATGAAGCTTTGGATGTTCTAATGCCAATACTGGTCTTCCCTTTGTCTTGTAAAATGTTAGGGACCAATTGGAAATCACTTCTTTTTGGAAAATTATAATTTATCATATATAATATTATTTATCAATAATGAAAAACAACATACATGTTTTAGACTGTACTCTCCGCGATGGAGGGTATGTAAACAATTGGCACTTTGGCGCTGACAATGCCCATCAGATTACAGAGCTTATGGGCTCTACCGGTGTGGATTATGTGGAATTGGGATTTATAAAGCATTGTGACTACGAACGCGATGTTATCCAGTTTAACGATATGAAACAGGTGGAAGATGTGTTCCTTCCTTCAAAGGCTAATATAGCAATCATGGTTGAAATTGGATATGGATATCCTGTAACAGCTTTTCCTGAATGCTCAGAATCTACAGCCAAACTGATTCGTCTGGTAGTGTGGAAACGAATGATTAAAGAAAGCGTTGAGTATGCAAAGGCTTTAAAAGCCAAGGGATATGATGTTGGCATTCAGGCAACTCGTACAGACCAATACTCTTTAGAGGAATTTGCCGATTTCATACATCAGTTCAACGAGGTGAATCCTAAATCGCTGTATATTGTTGACACATTCGGTTTGATGGATAAGCAGTTCTTGCTGAATTATGCTGAAGTGGCTGATAAAGAACTGGCTGATGGGATATGGCTTGGATATCATGCTCACAACAATATGCAACAGGCTTTCAGTAATGCTGTTGCAATGTGTGAACATGAATGGCACCGTGACATTATGCTTGACGCTTCAGCGCTAGGTATGGGAAGGGGTGCAGGAAACTTGTGTATGGAATTGCTTATTAAGCATCTTAACGAACATTATTCAAAAACACTTGACCCTAAGCCTGTTTATGATGTGATTGAACATTATCTGATGCCATTCTATAATCAGTCTCCATGGGGATATGCATTACCTTATCTTCTTTCGGCAATAAATGGTTGTAATCCTACCTATGTTCATTACATGCAGGAGAAAATGCTTAAGCCTTCGCAAATGAATATCATTTTCCAGGAAATGCGAAAGCAGGATGCTGGCATAAGATTCCAACCGGAATTATGCGATAAACTCTGTGATGATTTAAATATTTGATTCTAAAACGAATTCCATAAGAATACAATGAAAATATCTTTTTTGGTACCAACCTATAATCGTCCGGATTTTGTTAAAATGCAGTTAGACAATATTCTGGAAATCACATCTAAAGTGGGATGTGACTTTGAGATTGTTGTTGGAGATAATTCCACAAATGAAGAAACAAAAAAGATTGTTGAATCATTGGCAAACTCTAATATCGTCTATTTTTCAAATGAAGGCAATGTTGGGTATGACCGAAATATAATGAATTGTTTCAAATATGCGGAAGGTGATTATATTTGGCTGCTGGGTGATAAAAACCATTTCTACGAAAAAGGGCTTAAAGAAGTGCTGAATTATTTGGCAGATGGCCCTGATGCTCTAGTATTTGCTGAAAGGGAAGACGGATTGTCAAAATCATTTACAGATGTTTCCGAACTGCTTTCTGACTATGGATTTCGATTCTCACGTCTGTGCAACACCATTCTTAAGAAAGATTGCAAAAAAACTTTGTCGTTGTGTGAGAAATATTTTGATTTGCATTTCCAGCATATTGGCATCATTTTTGAATATCTATGTACATTGGATAGTATTAATGTTCTTTGGATGCCATCAAATGTTTGTTTTTATTGGAAAAACAATAAAATCGGTTGGGGTAGTAAAGTATATACTTATTTTGCACAATATTGGTTCAAGGCCATTATGATGCTTCCCAACAGACTAACTCTTGACGCTAAAATCAAATGTTTGAAAGGCAAAAACGACAAACACCATATTTTCCATCCTTATGCAATTATAAAACACAGATGTTCACGACAAATAAAATACTCTATAAAGGATTTGAAAGAAAACCGGGAGTATCTGGAACTTACATCTCACTCCACGTTCAATAAAAATTTCTGGACATTAACCCTATTGCCTAATTGGATTCTTTATCCTGTTACATATTTACCTTACTTGATTTATAGAAAGAAAAAGAATTCTAAGTAGTTTTTCATTTTTTTTTAGACTGGTGTCGTTTGTATGCTCATTGCTTTAATAAAATAGTTGTGGCTGGGGGAAACCCATGCAGGGTGCTTAGGAGCATAAATTAAATATTTTCAATGAAAAGTTTTTTTTGTAATAAATATCTTATTCTTCTATTATCCATATTCTCACACATGATGTTGGATATCGGAGGTGAGGTGTCACCTAGCTTCTTGTTCGTATTTGCCACAATGCCGCTATGGATAAAGAATCTGAACTGGACAAGAGATAAAAATCTTAGATTTTTTGTTAAGGTTTTCCTTGTTATCATTATAGTCCAAATACTCTGGGCCAACCTGTATTCTTTTACTGAAAACGATCCATTCCGTCAGTTAAAGGGTATAATGATCACAATATCAGGACTAGCCCTTTTTATGTATTATTACTTTGTGATAAGAGAAAACCCGTCAGTTATCAGCTGGTATGTTTTGGGCACGTTTATCGCTTCTTTCATCTTTATCGACATGATAGCTCTTAGAGATGAGGAGTTTATTGAGGAGGGTGCACTATGGAAGTTCCAAATATTCCCTCGAATTGTAACAGGTGTAGTATGCGTATACTTGTTTTTTAGAAAGAATTATTTTATCAACAGGTTTGCTCCAATAGCATTTGTTCTGGTCGGCATGCTGGGATTGGCAACCGGTTCACGCAACTTCGGTCTTACCCCATTTATAGCCGGCGGTATGATATTCGTGTTGAACTGGGCCAAAACAGTAAACCTTTCCAGGATTCGTCAGTATGCATTGATTGGCGCCCTTCTGCTGTATGCCGGCTACGCATTCCTGTATGTTCCGGGCGTCATGAATGGAGAGATAACAGGCGGCAACACCGAACAGCTGAAGAAAGCGGATAATCCATATAACCCCTTCCAGTTGCTTGCATTAGGCAGGGCTGAGTCTATAGTTGCATTCCAGGCCTTTTTGGACAAGCCTTTGACCGGATGGGGGTATTACACGCCGGACCCTGAATGGAAATACCACTATATGCTTCAGCAGATGCACAAGGATACAAGAGTGCAACGAACCTTTATAAGCAAAAAGATCCCACAACACAGTGTGTGGGGTGCTTATGCCTGCAACTATGGTATAATTGTCTTTTTAGCCTGGGGGCTGGTAATCTATAAGCTTTTCAGGACCTTTATGTGGTCGCTCACCTGCCGTGACGACGGTGTGCTATACAGAACGCTTCTCATGGTAACGACCCTATGGGATTTCCTTTTTAACCCAATGCCTACATTTAAACTTACGATGGGTATAAATATGGCCATATTATTAGTTTTATCCCTTCAGGCTTTAAGAGAAAAAGGAGTAAGATTCAAATTATGAAATCCATTTGTTTTGTCACTACCGGTGAGGATATTGCCACAAACGCTTCCTCGAAGAGGGCGCTTGGGCTTGCAAATCCACTTTCCGACCTTGGCTGGAAAGTATATATTCTAATGAGAGATGCAGAGGAGAACCGTCATCGTTGCTCAATGGAGTGTGATGCTCGTACTACCGTGATATACATGTCATTTTCATCGGCCAATGACGAGAGGCGGAAAAAAACTGCAGCTATCAGAGAATTGCGTCCCGACGTAGTCTATTTGTGTGCATTTGTATATAGAAACAAAGTGCATGTTCCCAAGGGATGCGTTAAGATTGTGGAACACTCTGAACTCATGTCAACATTCAAGTCTCTGAGCATAATTCAGAGAATGCGCCATTGGTTGTTTGAACACCTTTCCGTAATATATTCAGACGGGCTCCTGAACGCAAGCAGATATATCGAAAAGGTTTATGAAAAACGTAGCCGACGGCTTTTTAAAAAGAACATACCGATGCTTTATTTCCCTTATGCCTACAACAAATCGGTATGTGTCAGGAACGACTGTTACGGCAAAGTATTTAAAAAGGAGGACGGTGTACGCTATTTTGTCTTTCTGGGAAGCTTGTCGATAGAGTATGGCGCTATGACCATGGTCATGGCATTTGAGCGGGTCGCTAAATATGCCGGTAATATTAAACTGATATTATGCGGGAAAGGTCCGGCCTACGAATCCGTGAAGGAATATGTGGCGAGCCACGGCCTGCAAGACACGGTTTATATGCAAGGATATATTCTTGAGGAAGATATCCCGGCATACTTTACACTGGCAGACGCATTTGTCAGCCCTATGAATGACACAATTCAAGACTGGGCCCGATGTCCGAGCAAATTATACATGTATCTGCCTTATCATAAACCGGTTGTTACATGCAAGATAGGAGAGCCATACGAGGTGCTGCAAGAGAAAGGCGTTTATTATACCCCGTCCGATTACAAGTCCATGGCTGACGCCATATTGTCAATGGACAAGAACGATTACTGGAATATGGAAATCGACGAGACGTTGTATGAATGGCATCATAGGGGACTGGAACTGTCTGAATGGATTGAGAAAAACTGGCGGAAATGAAAAAGAAGATATATAATTTCGTCAAACGCTTATCAATGCGGTTTGTGTCAAAACAATTTGATATCCCTAAGAATTGTTCACGAACTATTGATATGTATATTAAATTTAAATGTTATCTTTGCAAATAAATATATTGTATATATGTCGCATAGCACATCAATTATTCGATTAAAGGGGGTTAGAGTTAATAATTTAAAAGGCATTAATCTTGATATTCCTCTTGGGAAATTTATTGTAATAACAGGTGTTAGTGGAAGTGGAAAATCAAGTTTAGCATTTGACACATTATATGCTGAAGGGCAAAGAAGATATGTTGAAAGTTTAAATACTTACGTTCGACAATTTCTTGGCCGAATGAACAAACCTGAATGTGAGATTATTGAAGGTATTCCACCGGCTATTGCTATTGAACAAAAGGTGATTAGCCGTAATCCTCGTTCAACGGTTGGGACGTCAACAGAAATATATGATTATCTCAGAATGTTATTTGCACGTATTGGTCATACTTTTTCACCAATAAGTGGAAAGGAGGTTTTTAAACATTCTATTGAAGATGTGGTTACATGTATGTTGAGCTTTCCGGTAGGCACTCGTTACATGGTTCTTTCCCCTGTAGTAATATCTGGTAATATATTTGAACAACTGAATAATTATATTCATCAAGGCTATGCAAGAATTGAATTTAATGATGATATTCATTTAATTTCAGATATATTAGATAAAAAGAACAAGTTTGTTTTAAACGATAATGATGCCAAATGTTTTAATCTTTTAATTGACCGGTTAACCGTGTCTTATGATAAGAATGCGGTTGACCGTTTGAATGATTCCGCTCGAACTGCATTTTATGAAGGAAATGGTAAATGTGTTTTAAAATTTGTACCAACACCAGACGTATATAATTCAAAAGATGTTTTTGAATTTACTGAAAATTTCGAGTGTGACGGAATTGTTTTTGATGAACCATCCGAACAAATGTTTTCTTTCAATTCACCGTTTGGAGCCTGTCCTGAATGTGGGGGATTCGGAACAATTATCGGTATTGATGAGCATCTTGTAATACCAGATACTGGTTTAAGCGTATATGATGGTGCTGTTATTTGTTGGAGGGGTGAAAAGATGAGTGAATGGAAAAATGAATTCATCCGAAATGCATCAAAATATGATTTTCCTATATTCATGCCTTATTATCAATTGACTCAAAAACAGAAAGATGAGCTTTGGCATGGTTTTGAAAAGGACTTAGATAATCATGGTGCTTGTATTGACAGATTCTTTGAAATGCTTAGAAAAAATCAATACAAAATTCAGTATCGTGTAATGTTGTCAAGATATAGAGGAAAAACCACTTGTCCAAAATGTCACGGAAACAGGTTGCAGGAAAAGACAAATTATGTAAAAATTGCCGGGAAATCAATCAATGATCTTGTAATATTACCTGTTAAAGATCTAAAAGTGTTTTTTGACGATTTGAAACTGTCGGAACACGACAATGCTGTAGGACAAAGAATACTTAAAGAAATAAAAAACAGGTTGGGTTTCTTGATTGAAGTCGGGCTTGGCTACCTTACACTTAACAGATTACGCAATAGTTTGTCCGGTGGTGAAAGTCAACGTGTGAATCTGTCGTCTAGCCTTGGCAGTAGTTTAATGGGTTCATTGTATATCTTAGATGAACCGAGTATTGGACTGCATCCCAGAGACACCTCACGACTAATCGGCGTTTTAAAACAGCTTCGAGATATTGGCAACACAGTGATTGTTGTCGAACACGATGAAGAAATTATACGCTCCGCTGATTATATCATTGATATCGGACCGGAAGCAGGAAGACATGGAGGGGAAATTGTTTGGCGGGGAAATTATTCTGATATAAATTCTTCAATGATTGTGAATAATTCTCATACTATTAATTATTTATTGGGAAAAGAATTTATTAACACACCACGGACTCGAAGGGCTTGGACTCATCGTATTATTGTAAAGGGTGCTAAAGAAAACAATTTAAAAAATATAGATGTAGTTTTCCCTCTTAATATTATGACCGTGGTTACTGGTGTGTCAGGCAGTGGCAAATCTACTTTGGTGAATGACATTCTTTATCGTGGATTAAAACAATATTTTGATGAATCAGCTGAACGACCTGGTATGTTTTCTGGATTAGACGGTGATTTAGATATGATAAAACGCGTCATTTTTGTCGACCAAAATTCTATTGGAACATCCAGCAGAAGTAATCCTGTCACTTATATTGGTGCATATGATGAAATTCGTCATTTGATGGCTGACCAACAGTTGTCTCTTCAAATGAATTATTCTCCGTCTTTCTTTTCATTCAACACTTCTGGCGGTAGATGCGAGGAATGTAAAGGAGAAGGAACTGTTACAGTTGAAATGCAGTTTATGAACGACCTTGTTCTAGAGTGTGAGTCTTGTCACGGCAAAAGATTTAAAAAAGAAATACTGGATGTTAGATATCAGGGAAATAACATTAATGATATTCTCAACATGACTATTAATCAAGCATTGGATTTCTTCTTTGAAAATAAGCAAACTAAAATTTACAATAAGCTAAAACCACTACAAGATGTGGGGTTGGGATATATGAAATTAGGACAAAGTTCATCCACCTTGTCTGGAGGAGAGAATCAACGCGTAAAACTTGCGTATTATCTCAGCCAAGAGCGTTCTGTACCAACATTGTTTATTTTTGATGAGCCGACTACTGGACTTCACATGCATGATATCAATCGCTTGTTAAAGGCATTTGATGCGTTGATAAAACGAGGACATACCATAATTGTCATTGAGCATAATTTGGATGTAATTAAATGCGCTGACCATATTATTGATTTAGGACCAGAAGGGGGCGATGAAGGTGGAAATGTGGTAGTGGTTGGAAAACCTGAGGATATAGTGAAATGCAAATCTTCTTTTACTGGAAAATATTTAAAATCAAAACTATCATAATTATTTAAGACATGAATAGATTATTATTACTTATTACTTTTTTTGTGGGAATAATAAATTTATCCGCTCAGAAGTTTGATGATTATTTTGAAGACGCTACATTAAGATTGGATTATGTGTTCGCTGGTGACAATCGCTCACAACAAATATTCTTCCATGATTCATTTAAAACTCCTGGATGGGCTGGCAGACGAAACCATCTGTCTGAAAATTTCCTTAGAGGTAATGGACAAATCACGGTAAGAGATGTTGAATCAAAACAGACAATTTACATGTATTCTTTTTCAACGTTGTTTCAAGAATGGCAAGTGGAAGAGGAGGCCATGCGTCTGAAAAAAGCGTTTGAAAATAGTTATGTTGTTCCATTCCCTAAAAAAACGGTTGAAATTACCATTTCATTAACAGACACTCATGCCAAAGTAACATCAGAATTAACCCATGTGGTGAATCCACAAGATATTCTTATACACGAAATTACTAAAAACAATTATCCTTATACATACATACAAAAAAGTGGAGACATTCAGTCTTGTGTGGATATTGCTATTATATCAGAAGGATACTCATATAATGAGATGGATAAATTTCATACAGATTGTCAAAGAGTTGTTCAAGCATTATTCAGCCACGAACCGTTTTCTTCAATGAAATCCAAATTCAATGTTGTTGCAGTGGATTGCCCTTCAAGTGATTCTGGTCCATGTATACCACGATATGGATTATGGACAAACACATCTTTAAATACTCACTATGATACATTCTATATAGATCGTTATCTTATGACAAGTGATATTTGGAGAGTATTTGATGTGTTGAATGGAATTCCATTTGAACAAATAATCGTTATGGTTAATTCATCAGAATACGGTGGCGGTGGTATTTACAATCAAATTAATGTAGTTACATCAGATCATTTTACTTTTAAGGAAGTGCTGGTTCACGAATTTGGACATGGTTATGGAGGATTGGGGGATGAATATGATTATGGAGATCAAGTGGAAACCATGTACCCTTCCGATACGGAACCTTGGGAGCCTAATTTAACTACATTGGTGGATTTTAATAGCAAATGGGCTGACTTGGTTCCGGAAGGAACTCCAATCCCTACCCCAATCCGCAAATTTTCAGGAAACCATATTTTACCACCGCAAACATTACAAAAACAATTAACACAAAAGGTAGGAGTATTTGAAGGAGGTGGATATCAGTCAAAGGGTGTATATCGACCAGCTCAAGAATGTCGTATGAAGGTTAATGAAGTAGATGACTTCTGTCTTGTATGCTCAAGACATCTTATTAATTTGACAAATTTCTATACTGATTCTCAGAAATATTAATTATAAACTGTAGGATACGTTTATAAGGAGTGATGAAGACGCTATATGATATTTTGCATAAGCAACACCTACTTTGAATTTCTTTAAAGAAAGTCCGGCACCTATCGAAAAACCAGCCCATTTACTAGAATCTATGACCTTCATTTCATATGCACGGCGGAAATTGTAACCCAACGCAATCCAGGTTTGTTTTGACGGAAAGACTTCAGCACCTAATGAAAGATGATTGAGAGCTCTTTTGCTGGAACTGATTTTATTTCCACTTATAACATAATATGAACTGTTCCAATGAGTAAGGTCCGACAGATTAAGATTCAAACGAATAGGTGCATTAGGAAACTGTTTGCTTATGCCAAAAACAAGATTAAATGGAATTTTTTCGCTGTCTTCATACAGAGGGTCTACCTGACCACCAAGATTCTGGGCAACTAATCCAATTGACAAACCGCTCCTTGAATTGTAATAATTAACACCCAGATCCACAACCAATCCTATTGAGGAATAGTCGCCGTAATTTGACATAAGCACCTTTCCTTGTACACCACCCGTTATTTGGTTGGTAAACATATAGGTGTAGCCACCTTGAATGTCTATATCATTTGCATTAAATTCTCCTATTTCCTCATATCCGGATGTGGTTTCGGTCATAGAACCATAATTAATCAACTGAGCGCCAATAGCCCAATTGCCTCTTTGACCAATTTGAGTAGCAAAGGAAGAGGATAATTTGGACGAACCGTTCATGTAAGAAATATAATTGAAATTGAGTGTTTTATTTGAAACGTTAGCTATTAATGCTGGATTATCATACAATAGTGTTATATCATTTTCTATCAGAGCAACAGCATTACCTCCTACTGCAGCTGAATGAGCTGAAGTAGGTATGTTTAAGAATTCGTATGCGGTAGTTCCTGTTTGACCCAATGCATAAAAGGCATTAATCCATAAAAACAGGTATATTATAGCTCGTTTCATTTATTTTTCAAGTCTGCAAAATAATTATTTAATAATTCTTGAGCGGCAACAAAAGAGGTTTTTTTACCAATTAATACATTATTTTCCACTTCCGGCAATAATTTTTTGATATGAGGGTTATAAAAGAAACTATTTCTTAATTGTTCGTTAATGCTTTCATACATCCAATATTTTGACTGCTGGTTTCTTCTATATTGGAAATAACCATTTTCTTTTACTTTATCAATATAATCAAATATCATTTTGAGAACTTCATCAATACCAAGTTCATAGAAACCTGAATAACAAAGAACGGACGGAACAATACCACTCTCTGGAATGGGAAATAGATGAAGAGCGTTTCGGAATTGAGTGGCGGCTAAATTGGATTTGTCAATATTGTTTCCATCAGCTTTATTAATCGCTATTCCGTCTGCAATTTCCATAATACCCCTTTTTATTCCCTGAAGTTCATCACCTGTTCCTGCCAATTGGATTAATAAAAAGAAATCAACCATTGAATGACAAGCAGTTTCGCTCTGACCAACTCCAACAGTCTCAATGAAAATGTTGTTATAACCGGCCGCTTCACATAGAATTATTGTTTCTCTTGTTTTGCGAGCTACTCCGCCAAGAGAACCAGCTGTAGGGGAAGGGCGAATAAAAGATTTGGGATGGACTGAAAGTTTTTCCATTCTCGTTTTATCACCCAAAATACTTCCCTTTGTCTTCTCGGAACTTGGATCTATCGCTAATACAGCCAACTTACCACCATAATTCTCAAGAAGATGTATTCCAAATGCATCTATTGATGTACTTTTGCCAGCACCAGGAACACCACTAATCCCCACCCTAACAGAATTGCCAGAAAATGGAAGACATTTCTCTATTACTTCCTGAGCTACCGACTGATGTTCGGGAAGGACACTTTCAACTAATGTTACCGCTTGGCCCAATATAGATACATTCCCTTTTAAAATACCATCTACATATTCACTTGTAGAAAGTATTTTTTGACGTTTCTTTCGAAATTTATTTAAATATGGATTTAATATAGATGGTTGTTGCACACCCACATTTACATTTAATCCTATATATTCTGAACTGTTTTCTGGGTGTTCCATAAAAATAGTTTTTTTAAAAATTATAACGAAAAAAAAGTTGTTATATTATAATCTGCTAAGAATCGATAATTATTACTTGACTCTTCCTGCTGCAAAATAATACTTTTTATAATAAGTTTCATTTAAATCATTAACAACCACTCCACGATATACACTTGCATGAATAAACAGATTGTTTTTAAGATATATGCCTACATGACTAATGGAATTTCCTCTTATCTTAAAAAACACCAGATCACCGGCTTTTAGGTCACTATTAGAAATTCTCTCACAATTATAGAAATATTGACCATCACTTCTTCTATCAAGTACTTTTGCGTACAATTTCTTGTATATTGCTGCTGATAAACCAGAACAATCAACACCATCTTTTGTGTTTCCGGCATGTTTATATGGGGTACCAATCCATGAAGCTGCTTCAATAAATAATTCAATATCATCATTTGATTCAATGTCAAACCCTAATATGTTTTCAGCGTTATTAATATCTATATAATTATATGAGTAATTATTATTTGTTATTTTGCTGTCTTCAATATATGAGTGGCTATGGGTTGATACGGAAAGTATAGGTTTATTTGCTTTTTGTGGCTTGGATTGATATGCGGATTGTTTAGGCAAACTGTTGATGTTGCCATAAGTGATATTTATATCATTGTTCTGGCCTTTAAATGACACACATGATATACACATCAAGGATAAAATCATTAATAATAATAAATGATTCCGCATAATTACTATTAAGATTGGTGAATAAAGTAATCTTCTATTTCCTTTGATAACTTCTGCTCTGTATTACTTCCATCTTTAATAATCTTACCGTGTTCTAATAATGTGATTCTTGTACATAAATCAAAAGTGTGTTGAAGATTATGACTGGAAATAATAATAGATGCACCTGTTTCATTGCTATATGATTCTAAAGCCTTTTTCATGGCTAACTGACTGCTAGGGTCAAGAAAATTAAATGGCTCATCGAGTATAACCAAAAGAGGATTATGTAACATCGCGGCAATTATTCCTACTTTTTGTTTGTTTCCTGCTGATAAATTACGAATCAGTTTGTTTACTCCGCATATTTCACCATTCATTATATGTTCATAACGCTTGAGTTTCGATTCCTTTTCCCCATCAGAAATATTATTGATTTTACAGACAAAAGAGAAATACTCATCTGGAGTTAAAAAATCAATTAAAAAACCATCATCAATATATGCCCCAGTTATTTTTTTCCATTCTTCTGTCTGTGATGTTATATTCTCGGAAATAACAGCATTGCCACAATCGGGTTTGAGCAAATCCAAAATCAAACGAAAAAATGTGGTTTTGCCTGCTCCATTATTACCGACCAAACCAACAATCTCACCTTCTTCTACTGAATATTTATCGATATCGACTGCAATTGTGTCATTGAATGACTTTCTTAATGTATTAATTTTTAGTATCATATATTTAAAACTAATTCTCTAAAGAAACATGAAATAAAATGTATTTAGTGTATTATTGTTAAATTAATGTTTAGTGCTTCTGAAACCTTCCATATTTATATATCTTCTCTTCATAAATCTCTTATAGATATTTCGTAACCAAAATCTATTTGTGAATGTACCGATCATGCCAACTAAGAGCATTATTAATGAAGTAAGACGAGTATCAGAAATAGTTAAGAGGATATTCATAATTATCATTGGAACAAATAAAGCAATAAGAGATACAAACATTTGAGTTTTTGAATTTTTACTTTGCTTTATGATTTGTTCATTCAAAGGCATCGTGTTTCTGTTATAAACCGCCTGCTGAAACAAGAACGGAAAAACACAACCGGAAACAAAGAACATACAACCTAATATTTCAATAAATGAAAATTTTCCTTTCAAAACAGGTAATAATGAAAAAATAAATGGAATTATTAACAAGATACAATGATAATAATATTTTGCTTTTAGTAAATAATAAAGAGATTCTTTCCTGGATTGCAAAAAGTCCATGTAATTACCTTCAGCACTCAATATACTGGTTAAGACTATAGTACCCATACAAGCAAAACAATATATACAAATGAATACTTCCATAAATTGAGAATTGTCATAAATGTCTGTGAAAGCAAAAAGTAAACAAAACATTAAAACACAGGCCAATCCTACTAAAAATGATTTACGAACAACCTTATTTCGTTTAGTGGATTTAATTTCTAATTTCAAAAATTCCCCAATCGAGCCATATTTGTTAAGCCATGACATCTCAGATGTTTTAACCCAACCCTCTTTATCTGTATTCGAAATCTCATCATATGTACAAATGCGTTGATGTCGGCGGTTAATTAGAAACATTATAATGATTAATATTATAATAATTACTATGCCTAATGGGTTAATTTCACAGAATGTCCTCCCTAACGAAAGACATATATTAAAAAAACATTTTCCCGCATAATCGGCTAAGGTTCCAAAATATGCCAATAAAGCATATATAGCAAATGGAATCAGATAAATAAACGCATTTTTACGCGCTGTGGTCCTCCAGTATAGATACCATAAATTATTAAATATATATAGTAACACCCAACCCAAATTATACATCAAAAATCCTGACAGCCCATAAAACTTCATTATAGTGAATAATGAAAACGGTATCCAAAAAAAGAACCAAAAGAAATTGAGTGGACTGAGAGCTGTTTTTATAAGAAAACTGTCAATAACATATTGTTGCTTTATAGGTAGTAATTTATAAGGTTTGGCTCTTTGAGCAGGTATATCTTGCATTGTTAACCTAAGTATAAAATCGCCGGCTAAAAATATTATCATATAACCGTCTAAAATATCGAAAATTTCATAACTCAAATTATCAATTTGCCCAATAACAAATCCAAAAAACATTAAATATACAGCCCAAAAACCTGCAAATATATAAATGAATATTTTCATGAACTTATTTTGTTCATATAAGGGATGGCGTTTTTTTGCCAACTTTTCATTTATAGTTATATATTTATATGTTTCTTTAAAAGTAGTCATGTTAACAATATAATATGATAAGAGCTAATTTGACTATTTATATATGAAGAGTTAATTATTTAGGCTAAAGAGAAATTTTTCCGCGTCCATGGCTGCCTTACATCCGGAACCAGCAGCAATCACAGCTTGACGATATTTTGAATCTGCTACATCTCCAGCAGCAAATACACCCGGAATATTTGTCTGAGTGGTAACTCCGTCTGTAAGAATAAATCCGGAATCATCAGTTTTTATCCAAGGTTTGAAAATTTCAGAATTTGGAGAATGTCCAATAGCAAGAAAAAAACCATCGATAGCAAGATCGTATTTTTTTTCATCTTTTTCTCCACGTTTATTCACTAAATGAATGCCTTCTAATCCATTTTCACCATATAAACCCTCTGTATTTGTTTCAAAAAGAACTTCAATCTTTTTATTATTAAAAACTCTTTCTTGAAGCACTTTTGAAGCTCTTAAATATGGTTTTCTTACAATCATATATACTTTCGATGCAAGACTAGACAAATAAAGGGCTTCTCCACATGCTGTATCTCCGCCACCAACAACAGCGACTATTTTTTTACGATAAAAAAAACCATCACAAGTAGCACATGCACTTACTCCTTGCCCCATATATTTCTTTTCATCTTCTAGTCCTAAAAATTTTGCAGATGCACCAGTAGCTATTATTACAGAATCTGCCATTATCGCGGTTTCATCGTCAAACCAAAATTTATATGGATGTGATGACAAATCTGTTTTCTTGCATATGCCCGTCCTAATATCAACATGAAATTTTTCTACTTGTTGACGCATTAATTCCATTAAATCAAATCCGGAAATCTCTTCAGGATGGCTAGGAAAATTCTCTACAATATCTGTTATTGTTAGCTGGCCTCCGGGCTGTATGCCTTCATATAATACCGGCTGTAAATTTGCCCTACTTGCATATATTGCTGCTGTATATCCTGCAGGTCCAGAACCTATTATCAAACATCTAACCTTTTCCATAATGTGTTTTTATTTAATTATTGATAAACTTGATATAATTATCTTAGGTCTATAATCTCAACATCAGGGTAATGTTTTTTGTTGAATGTAAAAGTTTTAGAATTATACGGACGAATAGATTCATAAGTTTTTATCGATATGGAAATTGTGGATTTATTTGTATGGAGTTCAATTTTTGTTGGTTGAAAATTTGTTTTTGAAATAGAAATAATAATTTTTTTTAATTCATTATTAGGTTTTTGGGGAATAAGTTGGATGATATAAATGTTTCCTGTTGAATGGATTAACTTTGAATTGAAATCCACTTTGTATGAATTAAGAAAATGGTATGGATTACTATTTGATAATTCAGATAACGAGGGTTGAGTAATTGTTACTTCATCATTGGATTCAACTAAAGTCCACATGATTTTACCATTAAACCAAATCGTTGTTCCATTTATATAATTAACATATTTATTACCTTGCATAATAATGCATCCTGTATGAGAAGTGGTTTTTCCATTCTCAGTTAACTTTAATGTATATCTGGATTTTAGACATTTAATCTTCTTTAAAGAAGATGTAGCATTATCTAATATGCTGACAGCTGTTTGAGCATTTGCACATAAAGGCAAAATATAAATGATAATTATTAATAATTTTTTATACATTGTATATTAAATTAAATATTTATACCATATGAAATAAAAATACTGTCAAGAGTGTTTAGATCAGAAACTAGAACTTCGCGAGGTTTGGAACCTTGTTGGGCTCCTACTATTCCAGCTTTTTCAAGCTGATCCATTAATCTACCAGCCCGATTATAACCAATTGAGAATTTTCTTTGAATAAGAGAAGTGGAGCCAACATTTTGTGATACAATCATGCGGGCAACTTCTGCAAACATTGGATCAAGGCTGTTCATATCAACATCTTTAGAAGACGAATCAGAATCCTCTGCTGGAGGCTCGGGTAAATATGTCATTTGAGGGAATTGTTGTTGTTCTGAAATATATTGTGCAATCTTCTTTACTTCCGGTGTATCAACAAAGGCGCATTGGACTCTAACAGGATCTGCATTCTGTAAATATAGCATATCACCTCTTCCGATTAACTGGTTCGCACCAGTTTTATCAAGAATAATTTTTGAATCTATACCTGATGTTACCCTAAAAGCAATTCTTGCAGGAAAGTTGGCTTTAATTGTCCCTGTAATAATGTTAGTTGTAGGTCTTTGTGTCGCTATAATCATATGAATGCCAACCGCGCGTGCTAATTGAGCTATTCTACATATCGGAAATTCGACTTCTTTTCCTGCAGTCATAATTAAATCTCCAAATTCATCTATGATTACAACATAATATGGCATATAATTATGACCATCATTTGGATTAAGTTTTCTTAATTTAAACAATTCGTTATATTCTTTAATATTTCTAACATTCGCTTTTTTTAAAAGTAGATATCTGTCATCCATGAGTTTACAAAGTGCTTTTAATGTTTTTACAACCCTATCGTTTTCTGTAATTATCGCATCTTCTTCATCTTCAAGCTTTGCTAAAAATTGGTTGGCGATTGGTCCATATACACTAAATTCAACTTTTTTAGGATCTATCATTACAATTTTTAATTCTGTTGGATGTTTTTTGTAAAGTAAAGAAGTTACAATTGCATTTAACCCCACAGATTTACCCATACCAGTAGCACCTGCAACCAACATATGGGGCGCTTTTGCTAAATCAACCATAAACACCTCATTGGTTATGGTTTTACCTAGAGCACAAGGCAAATCCATAGTTGAGTCCTGGTAAGTTTTACTATTTAAAACACTTTCCATTGACACAAGGCATTTTTTCTTATTTGGCACTTCTATTCCAATAGTACCCTTCCCTGGAATAGGGGCAATTATTCTAATACCTTCCGCGGCAAGGCTTAAAGCTATGTCATCCTCTAAATTTCGTATTTTAGTAATTCTGATTCCTTCAGCGGGAGTAATTTCATAAAGAGTAATTGTCGGTCCAATTGTTGCTTTAATTGAACTGATTTCAACGCCAAAACTTTTAAGAACATGTTTTATTCTTTCTTGATTTTCTATTTGTTCTTTTTTGTCAATATGTGGATTTGAATCTGTGTTACTTTTCAACAAATTTAGTGGAGGATATTTATAAAATTCCAAATCTAGTTTTGGGTCATATTGAGTGTCTATTGAACCACGGTCCTTTAAACCATCGCTTTTTTCGGGTTCTAAAATATCTGCAATCACAAAATCGGAATCCAATTTGTTTGGAGAGTCCACATTGTTATTTAAAACGGTGTTAGACAATTCGTTTTCATTATTATTATCTGTGATATGTTGGTCTGGTTCAATATCATTGGATCCTTCTACGGAAATAACATTCCCTTTTTCGTCAAAAGTAATGGAGCATGTTGAAGGATCGTCAAATGTTGTAGGATTTGATTCATAATGGTTGTTATTATTTTCTTGAATCAATCCCTTTAATTTTTCATGTAATTTCTTTAATTGAGATGTGTTTTTAATATTGTTAAATCTTAAGAATTTTGTAATATAATCTATTGTCTTGTTACTAAAATATACAAGTAATGCAATCGCAGACATAATAACAATAAAATATACACCTGTTGGCCCCATTAAGTTGAATAATTTTGTGTGTAATGCCCTGCCATGCGCTCCACCTAATGAAATGAAAGAATACATTTCTGTTTGGGGAGAAAACACTTCAAATACAAAACTTAACCAGACCATTAATATAGCAAAAATTAAAAAAATTCTAAATAATTTAAATTTATAGGAACCAATTAAATTGAGAGAAATTAGTAACAAGAAAATTGGAATGAAATAAGAAGCTAAACCAAAAAGTTTATTAATAAGATAATATGATGCAATTAAACCCAATTTGCCACAAGCATTGTGGACAGATTTAGCATTAATTAATGTGTCTTTGCTGAAATTATTAATATCAATTCCCAACAATGTACAGTCCTGATTGCCAGTAAAAACAAATGATGTGAATGCAATCATTAAAAAAACGGCAATAAATAGTAATATAATGCCAAACACAAATGCTAAACGTCTTTTAGTTGATATCTCATTCTTGTTTGAACAAGTTGACGCTTTTGAAATGCATTTAGCTTTAGATTTTGTTGGTTTATTTTTATTGTTTTTGGCCATATATCATAAAAAAAATCAAATCTTCATATTAAATTTTACATTTTGCAAATTTATAAAAATAAATTAAAAAAAACAAAACTATTTTATAATACTTTACAATAACAAATTATTATTCCTTAATTTTACAAACAAATAAGAATAAGACTGATATATAGGACTGTATTTAATTTTGTAAAACAATATAACAAAAATATTTTTACAACTGTTAATTAAGTGCAGTATTATTTTATATATGAATTTTGTTGAAAGACAAAAAAAATATAAATTTGCAAAAAATACTTTATGTCATCGTTAATTAATAATAAAAAAGAAAAAATAATTTTAGGAATTGACCCGGGTTCTAGAATCATGGGATATGGTGTGATTAAAATTATTGGCAACAAACCCCAATTAATTGCAATGGGCGTTGTAGATATTCGTTCAACAAGTGACATCTATTTGCGTTTGGGACATATTTTTAGAAGAGTTATTGGTTTAATAGATTCTTATTTACCTGATGAACTAGCGATAGAAGCCCCTTTTTATGGTAAAAATGTTCAATCAATGCTGAAACTGGGTAGAGCACAAGGAGTGGCTATAGCTGCAGCAATTACACGTGATATCCCAATTTGTGAATATGAACCCAAAAAGATTAAAATGGCTATTACAGGTAATGGCAGTGCGTCAAAAGAACAAGTTGCTGGTATGTTGAAAAGATTATTAAATATTCCATCTTCTGATATGTCAGAACAATTAGATGCAACTGATGCTCTTGCGGTTGCATATTGCCATTTTTTACAGTTTGATGTTCCACAAAGCGATAATCATATAAAATCATGGAGAGAATTTGTAAAAAAGAATGCTAACAAGGTGCATAATTGACCCTATTAATTTGCCCATGTCGGTAAAATAGTGTAATTTTGCTTATTAATTATACTATATATTTTATTATGAATGAAAATGTAGGCAGTTCCCAAAAATCTAATATTGATATATCCATTGTTATTCCTTTATACAATGAAGAGGAGTCTTTGCCCGAATTACATGATTGGATAAAAAGAGTAATGGATAACAACGGATATACTTATGAAATCATTTTTATTAACGACGGTTCCACAGATAATTCATGGAATGTAATTGAAAATATAGCTTCAAAGAATTCATTTGTTCATGGTATTAAGTTTAGGCGCAATTATGGAAAGAGCCCAGCTCTATTCCATGGCTTTAAAGAATGTGTGGGTGATGTCGTAATTACAATGGATGCAGACTTGCAGGACAGTCCCGATGAGATACCCGAATTGTATAAGATGATTAAAGATGATGATTATGATTTAGTTAGTGGGTATAAGAAAAAACGTTATGATCCATTGTCTAAGACAATTCCGACAAAGTTATTTAATGCTACTGCACGCAAAGTAAGTGGAATTAAGAATCTACATGATTTTAATTGCGGGTTGAAAGCGTATAAACGTGAAGTTGTTAAAAACATAGAGGTTTATGGTGAAATGCATCGTTATATTCCTTATTTAGCTAAGAATGCAGGATATTTTAAAATAGGAGAAAAAATTGTACACCACCAAAAAAGAAAATATGGCAAAACCAAATTTGGAATGAGTAGATTTGTTAATGGTTATTTGGATTTATTGTCGTTATGGTTTCTTTCTAAATTTGGGAAAAATCCAATGCATGTTTTTGGACTTTTTGGTACCCTTGTTTTTATTATCGGTTTTATTGCTGCTATAATTGTCGGAGCTCATAAACTATGGGCCATGTATCACGGTAGTGATTATAGATTGGTAACAGACTCACCATATTTTTATATTTCGTTAACAATGATGATAATTGGATGTCAGATGTTTATCGCAGGTTTTCTTGGAGAAATGATAAGTCGAAGCGCTTCGGACCGTAATAAATATCAGGTTGAAAAAAAGATTTAATCTTATGAATATAAATCGAGTTCTTTATTTGTTTTATTTTTTTATTTGTGTACTATTGTGCTCGTGTTCAGCTAGTAACTGCCCATTGGAAAATACAGTGACATGCAATTATGGCTTTTATGACACCAATGGAACACCTATTATTTATAATGATGAAATAACGATTTCTACATTATTACCGGGTTATAAAACTGTTTATATTTATAAAAAACTTAATGAAGAAACTGTTACTTTAAATTATCATGATGAAAATTATATAAATAATGGATATACAGAAATTATTAATAAGCTTAGATGTGATACGATTTTAATAAATAAAATTTCTGAGATTAGTTCAATTAAGGTTCCCATGAGTTATTATTCAAATAACGACACAGTTATAATTGCATATTCAAGTATAATAAATAAAGATACACTATATATTAATCATAATAGTTACACTCACGTCGACTTACCCGAATGTGGTACTGCTAGGTTTCATACTTTAAACAATATTCATTCCACAGATTATGGTATAAATAATGTAGAGATAGTGGATGCTGATGTAAATTATGAAGGTAATGAGAATATAAAAATATATTTTAATGGAACTGCCGATTAAACTTAAATACATATTATCTACTTTTTTTCTATTTTCATATTGTTTATGTACTACCTCACAAAATTCCACAATGATTGATAGAACAATAAGGTATGAAGATGCTATAGATGAAACTAACAAATCAATAGTTGTCTGTGGAGGAGCTTTAGCATTAGATCTTTTTTCACCTATTCAAATGCTTTTGTCTGATTATGGCGGCTTTCAAATTGATTTTAGCTTAAATATAAAAAAAACATTTTTTCCAACATTTGAAATTGGGTATGGAATTTGTAACCATAAAGACGGGTACACATTAGTTAAATACAAGACTTCTGCTCCATTTTTTAAAATCGGTTTGGATTATAACATTCTAAAAGATAAAACTCAGTCTAACCGTATGTTTGTTGGATGTAGATATGGGTTTTCTAATTTTAAGTTTAATATTTCTGGACAAGAAATTGTGGATCCAATATGGAAATATTCAGAACCATTTGATTATAAAAACATTAATACAACCACCCATTGGGTTGAGTTGCTTGCTGGAGTTCGTGTAAAAATCTGGCGAAACATATATATGGGTTGGTCTATTAGATATAAAAAACACATATCTTCTAGTAGTAATACTTTTGCAGAGCCATATTATATTCCAGGATATGGTTCAACAACCAACTCCTCTTCATGGGGAGGTTCCTATAGTATTATATATGATTTAAAATTTAGTAGAAAAAGAACTACTTTATTAGAATAATATTTATTATTTTTTATAATACGATTTTTCACTCATTAATTAATAACATATTATTAATAAGTTATATTCAGCAATGAGCTTTTATAAAATTAATACAACATATGAACCACATAAATTGAAATGGTGGCATTTTCCATTTCTATTCATCTTGATTTTGGGAACAATTTTTATTATATATTTAAGGTGTAATCCCCAAAATGATAATTGGAAATATTGTGAAGGAATTATTTTTGGTACATCTTACCATATTTCATATAATTCATCTAAGAATTTAAATGATAGTGTCATAATTGTTTTAAATAATGTTGATAAATCATTATCTACATTTAATAATAATTCTGTTATTTCTCAAATTAATTTAAACTGTTCAAATCTTATGGACTCAATGATGTGCAATGTTGTGCATGTCGCTCAGAATATTTATAAACAAACAGGTGGTGCTTTTGATATTACAGTTGCTCCTTTAGTCAATGCATGGGGGTTTGGATTTAAAAATGCCGAAAATATTGATTCGGTAAAGGTTGATAGTATTTTACAATTTGTTGGCATGGACAAATTAAACATTTCGGGAAACAAGATTTCAAAATCTGATCAAAGGGTTATGCTTGATTGTAGTGCTATTGCTAAAGGATTTGGTGTTGATGTTGTTGCTGATATGTTTATAAGAAACAAAGTATTTAATTTTATGATTGAAATTGGTGGGGAAATTCGCATATCTGGAAAGAACATTTCTAATAAAATATGGAAAATTGGTATTAATCAACCAGTTGATGATATTTTATCAGACAACCATGATTTACAAAATATAATTGAAATAACCAATATGTCTATTGCAACATCGGGAAATTATCGTAATTTTTATATAAAGGATAATAAAAAATATGCACACACCATTGATCCCAAATCAGGCTATCCTATTCAACATTCTATTCTTTCCTCTACTGTATTTGCCAAGGAATGTATGGTTGCTGATGCTTATGCAACCGCTTTTATGGTTATGGGGCTAGAAAAATCTAAAGTATTTCTAAGTAAACACAAAGAACTTAAGGCATATTTTATTTATTCTACAAATGAGGGTGAGAATGCTGTTTGGCATAGTAACGGTTTAAATTTAGAAAAAGAATATTAAACACTATTTTTGAGAATTATTATGATTATTCAGCAGTCTATGTTTGAAAAACTACAAAGTCTTCCGTTATTAATGGGATTAAGTGTTGACAATTTAATGGATATTGTTGAGAAAGTCAATTTTGAATTCAAAAAATTCCATTATGGCCATACATTTGTTACTCAAGGTGAAAAGTGTGATAAAATTATCTATGTTCTAAATGGGTCTTTATGTACTTCTAAACACGATATTAATCGTTCTTTTATACTGAATGAAATATTTAAACAGGAACCATATATTATTGAACCACAAAATTTATGGGGTATGCATCAACGATTTGAACGTTCGTATTCGTTTGTTTCTGATGGTGGAATATGTATTATAGAAAAACGCCATATCAACTATATGATGATGCATTATGATATCATAAAGACCAATTTCCTTAGTATGATTTGCAATAAGTTACAATATGCTACAGAAAGATTGGCAAAAAACATACCAAAGTCTACTGAAGAAAAAATATTATTATTTTTGAAACATAATAAGATATATTTTGCCGGAAAAACTGAAATTAAAATTAAGATGCAACAATTGGCCTATTTAATTGCTGATACCAGACTTAATGTTTCAAAAGTTCTTAATAAATGGAAGTCAGTAGGGATTGCTGATATCAACCGGGGAAACTTAATAATTTATGATGATACTAAAATATTTAAATAATATGTGACATCTAAATGTTTTTATAAACGTATTATAGTTTTAAGAGTTTATTAAAAGAAGTGGATTTAATATATAAAATATTATTATAATGGTAAATAATAAACAAAGGTATATGATGCGTGGTGTAAGCGCAGCAAAAGAGGATGTTCATAATGCGATCAAAAATATTGACAAAGGTGTGTTTCCTAATGCGTTCTGTAAAGTTATACCGGATATTTTGGGAGGCGATCCAAATTTTTGTAATATAATGCATGCAGATGGGGCTGGCACAAAATCAAGTTTGGCATATGTGTATTGGAAAGAAACAGGTGATTTGAATGTATGGAAGGGTATTGCTCAAGATTCATTAATTATGAATGTAGATGATTTACTGTGTGTTGGTGCTACTGATAATATTCTTGTGAGTTCAACAATTGGTAGAAATAAAATGCTAATTCCGGGAGAAGTTATCTCTACTATTATTAATGGTATGGATGAAATCCTTCATCACATGCGTGAAATGGGTATTGGAATTTATTCTACAGGTGGGGAAACAGCTGATGTTGGTGATCTTGTAAGGACAATAATTGTAGATTCAACTGTAACATGTCGAATGAAACGAAATGATGTCATTAATAATGCCAACATTGTACCTGGTGATGTTATAATAGGATTATCAAGTACTGGTCAAACATCTTATGAATCAGAATACAATGGCGGTATGGGAAGTAATGGTCTTACAAGTGCTCGTCATGATATGTTTAATAAATATCTAGCAAAAAAGTATCCGGAAAGTTATGATCATTCAATTCCGATTGAACTGGTATACAGTGGAAAATATTTATTACAAGATAAAATAGAAGATACAGATTTAAGTGTTGGGAAACTAGTTCTGTCTCCAACACGTACATATGCCCCTGTTATTAAAAAGATTTTAGAAGAATTTCGCCCCTACATTCATGGAATGGTACATTGTACTGGTGGCGCTCAAACCAAAGTATTACATTTTGTTGGTAATAATTGTACTGTAATAAAAGATAATATGTTTTACACACCACCGCTTTTTCGAGAGATTCAGGCGCAAAGTGGCACTTCTTGGGAAGAAATGTATAAGGTGTTTAATATGGGGCATAGAATGGAAATATACACTTCGTTTGAGTATGCTGAGAAAATTATGAATATATCTGATTCTTTTAATTTAAAATCACAAATTATTGGTCACATTGAAGAAGGCAAAAAGAAATTAATAATTAATGGCGAACATGGTGTTTTTGAATATGAGTAAATCTTTATAGTTATATTGTTTAAAGAATGGAAACAAATAATCATATACTTGAAAAATTAGACAGTGTATTAACTAGGTTTGAAGAAATTTCAGTTCTTATTACTGACCCTAATGTTATTTCTAATCAGAAAAGGTTTGTTAAGTTAACAAAAGAATATAAAGACCTGGAAGAACTTGTAAAGGCTAGAAATAAATATATAAATTGCATAGCTAACTTTAATAACGCAAAAGCTGTTTATCAAAATGAAAGCGATTTTGAGATGAGGGAATTAGCTAAAGAGGAGATTGATTACAATGAAAAACTTATACCAGAGTTAGAGGAAACAATAAAATTGCTCCTAATTCCCACTGATCCAGAAGATGAAAAAAATGTTACAATGGAAATAAGGGGCGGAACTGGTGGAGATGAAGCAGCTATATTTGCTGGAGATTTATTTAGGATGTACTCAAAATATTGTGAATCCAAAGGGTGGAGAGTCTCTGTTTCCAGTTTTAATGAAGGAGCTGCTGGTGGTTACAAGGAGATTATTTTTAACGTAACAGGAGATGGAGTTTATGGTGTTCTAAAATATGAATCAGGTGTTCATAGAGTGCAAAGAGTACCATCTACGGAAACTCAAGGACGTGTTCATACATCTGCTGCGACAGTAGCTGTATTACCTGAAGCAGAACCTTTTGATGTTAACATTAATGAGGGAGACATAAAATGGGATACATTTCGTTCTTCTGGCGCTGGCGGACAAAACGTGAATAAAGTGGAATCTGGTGTGAGGGCTAGATATATGTGGACAAATCCAAATACTGGACAAAAAGAAGAAATTTTAGTAGAATGTACAGAAACACGTGACCAACCCAAAAATAAAGAATTAGCACTTGCAAGATTAAGGACAAAAATATATGACCGCGAACATCAAAAATATATTGATGATATTGCTTCTCGCAGAAAAACTATGGTTTCTACTGGTGACCGTTCTGCTAAAATTCGCACTTACAACTATCCACAAGGAAGAATTACAGACCATCGTATCAATTATACTATTTATAATTTAGCAGCATTCATGGATGGAGATATTCAGAATTGTATTGACAATCTGATTATTGCTGAAAATGCAGAAAGATTAAAAGAAGCACAGTTATAAATTTTTAATTATTTATAATTTTAACAATGAATAGAAAAGAACTTATTAAACAAATATTTAATAAAAAAAGTTTTCTTTGTGTGGGATTAGATACTGATATAGCAAAGATTCCAAAACATTTATTAGAATATGAAGATCCAATTTTTTCTTTTAATAAAGAAATAATAGATTTTACGGCCCCATATTGTATAGCATATAAACCCAATTTGGCTTTTTATGAAAGTTGCGGTGTTGGTGGAATGTTATCATTTGTAAAAACAATTCGATATTTAAAAGATAATTATACAAATCACTTTGTTATTGCAGATGCTAAACGTGGTGATATTGGAAATACAAGTAAAATGTATGCTCGTTCTTTCTTTGAGAAAATGGATGTAGATGCTTTAACTATTGCACCATATATGGGTGAGGATTCCGTGTCTCCTTTTTTGCAATATTCTAACAAGTGGGTTATTCTTCTCGCACTAACGTCGAATATTGGTTCAAATGATTTTCAACTATTAGAAAATAAATCTGGAGGTCGTTTGTTCGAAAGTGTACTAAGTAAAAGCCAGAAATGGGGTACAGAAGAAAATCTTATGTATGTTGTTGGTGCAACACAGCCAGAATTGATTAAGGATGTACGTACAATTGTGCCAAATCATTTTTTACTTGTTCCTGGTGTAGGTGCTCAAGGCGGTAGTTTGACAGAAGTCTGTAAATATGGATTGAATAATGATTGTGGTTTAATTGTGAATTCATCGAGAAATATTATTTATGCAAATAATACGGAATTTTTTGCAGAGGAAGCAGCCCATAAAGCACAGGCATTACAACACGAAATGAGTATTATATTGAATAGCATATTATAATAAAGATATAATAGTGGATTACAAAATAATTAATGATCCGGTTTTCGGGTTTATAAGAATACCTAAAGGGCTATTATATAAATTAGTGTCTCATCCAATGCTATATCGTTTAACAAGGATTAAACAATTGGGACTTGCAAATGTTGTGTTTCCTGGTGCTCAACACACAAGATTTCAACATTCAATAGGTGCTTTTCATCTTATGTCTTTAGCTTTAAGGTCTTTAGCAAGAAAAGGACATTATATTTTTGACTCAGAAGAAGAAGCTGTATGCGCGGCTATTCTTCTTCACGACATTGGTCATGGTCCTTTTTCTCATGTTTTGGAAAACACACTAATTAATGACATAACCCATGAAGAAATTTCTTTAATGATTATGGAACGGTTAAATAATGAATTACATGGAGCACTTTCACTGGCTATAAAAATATTCAAAAACGACTATCCTAAAAAATTTCTTCATCAGTTATTGTCTTCACAGCTTGATGTTGACAGATTAGATTATTTACGACGTGATTCTTTCTTTACTGGTGTCACTGAAGGCAATATTGGCTCATCCAGAATAATAGATATGTTGAATGTTGTTGACGACCATTTAGTTGTTGATAAAAAAGGAATTTATTCAATTGAAAATTATCTTGTAAGCCGTAGACTTATGTATTGGCAGGTATATCTTCATAAGACAGCAGTTTCAGCTGAACACGTTTTAATTAACGCCTTAAAACGAGCAAAATATATTGCATTAAATGGAGATGAATTATTTGCTCCACCTGCTTTAAAATTTTTTCTCTATAACAATGTTACTAAAGAATTGTTTAAAAATAATCCATTAGCTTTGAATCAATTCTTAACATTGGATGATTATGATATTTGGAGTTGTTTGAAAGTATGGATGTCCCATCACGATAAAATTCTATCTATATTATGTAATGACATTATAAATAGAAATATATTTAAGGTTGAAGTCAGTGATAACGCACCAATATCAAAAGAATATATTGATTTAAAAATTAATGAATTGATGAAGAGCTTGGGGGTAAATCATCAAGAGGTTGATTATCTATATTCTTATAATGAAATTGGAAAAGAAATGTATAATGTCGATGATGATAAAATAGAAATTCTAGATAAAAATGGTATTATTTATGATGTTACAGAATTGTCTGATATGCTAAATATTGATACACTTTCGAAACATATAAAAAAACATTATTTTTGTTATCAAAGAATTTGAATATATATCTAAAAAAATATGAACCCAAAAGATTATTTAATCTTAGGGGTTCATATTTTTTAAGAACTTTTTAGTTAAGCTTCAACAGGATTTTCTGTTTCTAACGTAGTGTTTTCCAAATCCTCTGATGTTTCTTGAACAACGCTAGAAGAAAGATTAGCAGCTTTTTTTTCAGCAACTTTTCTTGCTATTGCTTCATTTACCTTTTTTTCTGCAGCCAATCTATCTGCTTCAACTTTCTTTTTATCAGCAGTCTTTTTTGCAACTATAGCTTTTAATTTGTTCTCTTTTTCAATTTTCCAGTTATTAAATTTTGTCTCAGCAGTTGCTTCGTCAAATGCGCCTTTTTTAACCCCACCCCTTAGATGTTTCATCATATATACACCCTCTCTAGATAAAATAATCCTTACTGTATCTGTTGGCTGAGCACCAACTTCAACCCAATAGAGAGCTCTTTCAAACTTCAAGTCGATAGTTGATGGATTTGTGTTTGGATTATAAGTTCCGATTTTCTCGATAAAGCGGCCGTCTCGCGGTGCTCTTGAATCCGCTATTACAATAGAATAAAATGCATAATTTTTTCTACCATGTCGTTGCAATCTAATTTTTGTTGCCATTTTTGTGGTTTTTTATGGGACACGTCCCTTGTTAATAAATTAGTATTAGTCAATAACTCGTAAAGACTTTGCAAAGTTACAATTTTTTTTAGACACCTCAAAATTATAGATAATATAAGTTTTGTAAGATTTGTATTTTATACTATAATAATTGCAATGTTTGTCAATTAATTTTTTAAATAAATTTAATTAGTCATTATATTCATTATAGAACCATTTAACATAACAGAAATCCTGACGATGAGGAAGATCTTCATTCTTAGGATATATTCTATATGACAACTTGAATGCACCAGCATTTGGAAGTTGCAAACTACCAGAAAAAGTGAATAGATTGCCATCCCTCTTTGTGACCTCAAATGGTTGTATATGAGCAATATGTTCTTTGCCCTCATCATCTTTTTGTAACACCACTAATTCTAACCCAATAACATCATCTAAACCTTGTTCGTCGACAACGAAACTGATCGAATATTGTTTACCGCTCACAAATTGACCAGCTAACACTTTTTCTTCTCTATTTACTGAAACCACATTAATGTTATCCCATCTCTCTGCTACAGTTTCTTTCCAAAGTGCAATGGATTTTGCTTTGGAATAATTATCTTTTTGCAATAATTTTGAACGTTTTGCCAATGGACAATAGAATTTTGTAAAATAGTCATCTAATTGACGTTTCATTGTATAATGGGGAGCAACTTGAGCTATAGAATTTTTTATTGTACGAATCCACCCCGAACTATATCCTTTAGAATTTCTGGCATAATATAAAGGAAGAATCTCATTTTCAAGAAGAGAGTAAATTGTTGCAGCATCAAGTTGATCTTGTTGTTCTTGGTTTTGATAAGTACGTTTTTCAGTTAATGCCCATCCTGCACCTTCGCGATAGCCTTCAAGCCACCACCCATCAAGTACAGAAAGGTTAACAACTCCATTCATCAATGCCTTCTCTCCAGAAGTACCAGATGCTTCAAGAGGTCGCGTAGGAGTGTTCATCCATATATCCACACCTGTAACTAAACGGCGTGCTAATTTCATATCATAATTTTCCAGGAAAATAATTTTACCTAAAAATTCAGGACGTCTACTTATCTCATAAATTTTTTTGATAAGCCCCTGCCCTGCTCCATCATTTGGATGAGCTTTGCCTGCAAATAGAAATTGAACTGGATAGTTAGGGTTGTTAACAATTTTTGCTAATCTGTCAATATCCGAGAACAACAAATGCGCTCGTTTATAAGTTGCAAATCTTCTGGCGAAACCAATAAGTAAAGCATTTGGATTAATCTTTTCTAGCAATGATACAATTCTAGATGGATCACCCTGGTTTTTCAACCAATCCTCTCTAAAAGCATTTTTAATGTATTCGATTAGTTTTAACTTAAGGGTTTGACGTGTTTTCCAAATCTCTGCATCAGGAACATTGTATATGGATTCCCATAAACTAGCATTTGATTGATCATTATAATATGATGGATCAAAATGCTTTGAATATAATTTCTTCCATTCAGATGCAGACCAAGTAGGAAAATGCACTCCATTTGTTACATATCCCACATTATCTAATTCTTCAGGGAAATACCCCTTCCAAATACCACTAAACATATCTTTTGATACCTTTCCATGAAGCCAACTAACGCCATTTACCCATGACGAGGTGTTGCATGCAAATGTAGACATACAGAATCGTTCATTATGGTCCTCCGGATTAATTCGTCCCATTCCAATAAAATCGTCCCAAGATATTCCAAGACGTTCAGCATATCCTCCCATATATTTACCAAATAAACCCTCGTCAAAATAATCATGTCCAGCTGGCACTGGAGTATGAACAGTGTATAAAGATGTAGTTCTTACAACTTCTAATGCCTCATTGAATGATAATCCTTTTTCTACATGGTCTAACAGGCGTTGAACATTGCATAATGCAGCATGACCTTCATTACAATGATAAATATCTTTTTTAATACCTAATTTTTTTAGTGTTAAGATGCCGCCAATGCCTAATAAGATTTCTTGTTTTAAACGATTTTCCCAATCTCCACCATATAAACTATGAGTAATGGAGCGGTCATATTCACTGTTCATTTCATTGTCTGTATCAAGTAAATATAGTTTTATTCGTCCAACGTTTACACGCCACACATAAGCATGAACAGTATAGTTATTATATGGAACATCAACAACAAGCGGCTGCCCTTCTGAATCCATTTGCCTCTCAATCGGCAACTCTCCAAAATTTTGTGCCTCATATTTAGCAACTTGGTCTCCATTCATTGATAATGTTTGAGTAAAATATCCAAATCTGTATAAAAATCCAATAGCACACATATCAACATTTGAATCTGACGCTTCTTTAAGATAATCACCGGCCAAAATTCCTAATCCTCCCGAATAAATTTTCAAAACATGGCTTAAACCATACTCCATACATAAATATGCAACAGATGGACGAGATTTGTCTGGAGCCACATCAATGTAATTCTTAAAATCTTTATATATTTTATTTACCCTTTTTACTATTGAATCATCTTTTGCCAATAATTCCATTTTTGAATAATTCATTCTTGAAAGAAATAACACCGGGTTTTGACCCACTTTCTTCCAAAGTACTTTGTCCATGTCTTGAAACAGATGTCCAACTTCAGAATTCCACGACCACCACATGTTGTGAGCTATTTCATCAAGAGGTTTTAAAGAATCTGGAATTGAAGATCTTACACTAATTTCTTTCCAAAAAGGTGTGTTTGAATTACTTGCTTTAATAATCATAAATGAATTGTATTTTCGTTAAAAATTGTATTATTCAAATTATATAAAAATTGTTTTATGGTGTTTATAATAGAATTTATTTTGTAGCTTGATAGCGGATTCTAGCTTTTCGAATTGCAAAATCATATGCTTCATAATAATATTTAATAAAATTAGACCATAATGCCTGTTTTGCTATTAAACCAGCATTTTTCCGCACCTGTTCAATACTTGTATTATCCATTCTAATCATTTTAATAATTGTATTCTTAATTTCTTCTGAAACTTCCTCTCCATTATAATCAGAACGATGTATGACTTTTACTCCATCTTCCAACTCAGATTCTTTTCCTTTCTGTTTGTTAACCCATAACCCAAATCCTGCTAAATCGGTAGTAATACACGGAACATGAAAAGCGACACTCTCAGTTGGAGTATAACCCCATGGTTCATAATAGGATGGATAAACACATAAATCCATTCCAATAAGCAAATCATAATAATTAACATTAAATATGCCATCTTTACCATCTAAATAACAAGGCACAAACATAACTTTCACATTATCATCCATATTGTTATACATACTTAACCAATTCATTTGATTAAGTACAAAGTCAGTATCTAAATTGTGAAGATTATGTGTTAATCGATTGTCTCCATATGGCTTGTTAAATCTTTTTCTGCTTTGAATGCGTTGTTGGAGTTCAGGAATTGCATTATTCATCCATGCTGGAACTAGAATAAGGGCTAGTACTTTCTTATTAACTCTTTTATCATTTCTAAGACGATTCATTGCATCTACAAACAAATCAATTCCCTTATTCTTGTATTCATATCGTCCGCCAATACTTACAATTAAAGTATCTTCTTTCATGTTTTCACCCATTAATGCATTGGCAACAGATAAAATTTTTCTTCGTGCTTTTTTGCGACCTTTATCAAATTGTTCTCCTTTAGGTGGAACAAAATCATCTTCGAATCCATTCATTAAAACCACATCAACATCTTTTTCTAGTAATTGCTTGCATTCTCTTGCTGTTATATCACTTACTGTTGTAAAACAATCAACATTATGTGCAGCAGATTTCTCAACGGAGTGTTTTGATTGCATATTCAATTCTACCGCCATTTGATCACCATTATATGAAGAAAGATAATCGTACAAAGGTTTATTATTACCGGCAATAGAACGACCAATGCTGGTAGCGTGTGTAGTAAATATTGTAGCAATTGAAGGGAGGTGACTCCTAATGTAAAGAGCCCCCATCGCAGTCATCCATTCATGAGCTTGATATATTATATTGTTTTTGTCAGTAAAACCATAATAATAATAATAACTCTCTACTACTTTTGCAGCGGCTACAGAAAACATGGAGGCTTCATCATAATCACCATATGCATGCAGCGAATCAACACCATATTTCTCCCAAGCCCATGTATATATATAATCCTTTTCTTTATATAATGATTGGAAATCTACTAATATCGTTATCGGTTTTCCAGGAATTTTCCATCTACCAACACGTATTTCAATATTATCAACTAATAAAGCATGTTTTTTCCAAGAAGACAGAAGCGATTTACTTTCTTCAAAAAGTGGATTAGATTTGTTTACCCAAAAATCTGGACCTATGAATATGATTCTATCATTAAATTTATCCTGAAGGGTTTTGGCTCTTGTAGAAAGCACTGTATATATACCCCCCACTTTATTACAAACTTCCCACGAAGCTTCAAAAATATAATCAGGGCGTAATAATCTCTTTGACATCAATAATTAATTATACCTTAAAAAAATCATAATTTTTACAAATTTACTGAATATTTTTGAGTTACGGAATTAAAATCTTGTTTTTATTAAAAAAACTGTCAATATTATTATTCAATTAACAATAATT
>Ga0310697_10001064_pt1 | contig 33552 bp, 29 predicted proteins | sample 172DNAGHGlowgp2_FD_203883 | JGI IMG/M metagenome (GOLD analysis project Ga0310697, IMG submission 203883) | Sheep rumen microbial communities from Palmerston North, Manawatu-Wanganui, New Zealand - 1728 DNA GHGlow gp2 (v2) (version 2) | ecosystem: Host-associated > Mammals > Digestive system >... | reverse complement strand
CCAATCTTTGTGAGACATATAAACGGCAGCACTGCCACGCGGGATGAGGAAGATGGGAGCAGAACCCTTAAACGTGCTCTTCGATATGCTGGGAGGAGCAGAGGTGTTGAGCACCACCGTCTTCAGTGACGGACACTTGGAGAAGGCTGAACCGCCAATTCTCTTCAGTGCTGCCGGCAGTTCCACGATGGAGAGCATGGTGCACTCCTCGAAGGCAGAACTGCTGATCTCCTTAACGGCAACCGGGAACGTCAGGGAAGCGAGACTGGTGCACTTGGAGAATGCTGCCTCGCCAATGCTTGTCAGCGCAGGAGGTAATGTAATCTCAGACAGTGTCGAACAACCCTGGAAGGCCTTGAGGCCAATCTTGCGGACGGTATTCGGGATGGTAATAGAACGCAGGCTGCTGCAATTGCGGAACATGTCATTGGCGATTTCAGTAATGAGACCGTTGATGGCCACACTGTCCAGTGAGGTGCACTCCTCAAAGGCACTGGTACCGATGTTGTTTACCAAGTTGGGGATAATCATCTCTTTCAAAGTCGTACATCCTTCGAAAGCATGAGAGCCAATCTTCTTCAGTCCATCGGGTAATGTGATGGCTGTCAAGTTCTTACAGTCGTTGAAAACCTCGTTGCCCAAGACCTTCACACTGCTGGGAATGGTGATGGATGAGAGGCTGGTGCAGTCTTTGAAAGCATCATTGCTCAGCTCGTCGAGGGAACCTTCGAGTGTAACAGTCGACAAAGCCTTGCAACCTTCGAAAGCGTTGACACCTATTTTATTAATGTTCTTGAGCGTAACGGCTGTGAGGCTGGTGCAGTCCTCAAAAGCGTCGTTGCCTATCTTGCGGACTTTTTCCATCTGTATGTTCGCAAGGGCAGCGCATTTCTTGAATGCGGCGTTGCCAATCTCCGTGACATCTTCGGGAATCACCACATTGTTCAGAACTTCACAACCAAAGAATGCCTCATTGCCAATGACGGCGAGGTCTTTCGACAGGGTGATAGAAGTCAGACTCTTACAATCCTTGAAGACGTCAGCTTCCAATAGGCGGATACCTTCGGGTAATGTCACGGTGGTGATTGACTTACAATCTTCGAAGGCATTGGCCTCGATGGCCTTCAGGCTCTCAGGCAGGGTAAAGTCGGTCAGACTCTCACAATCCTCAAAGCACGACTTGCCGATGGTGAGGAGTGTCTGCGGCAGTACTACTTTCTGCAGGCTCTTGGCACCAGCAAAGAGGCTAGCGGGCAGTTCACCGTTCTTGGTCTTTAAACCGTCCTTGCCTTCCACGATAATGACGTCAGCAAGGTCGACGGATGTCACCAGACACTCATTAGGATTTTTTTTGTTCGTCTTTGTACGGGTGACAATCTGCTGCAGCAGTTTCAGATCTTGGCCGTTGAGGGGACCACAGATTTTCAGCTCCGAAATAGTAAAACGGGTAGATTCGGGGAGCTGGGTTGCTAACTTGCCGACAGAGTCGACCGTGATGGTTTCTGCTGCCGCTGTGAAGAACATCGGAAGCATGGCCAATAGGGTTAAGATGTGTCGTTTCATATTTTATGAGTTTAGAGTTTAGAGTTTATTTCGCTTTGTCGAGTGAACTGCGCTTGGTGCGGTGATAGGATCGGTAGTCGTCGAGTTCGATTTCAACGTCGGGCTCTACCAGTTCTCCGTCGCGAGGCAGACAGAACTTCATATACTTGATGTTCAGACCACGGGCTATCCACATCGACTCGTAATACGTTTGTATGGAGGCGGCAACGCTGTCTTTAGGCGCCGTAGCATAGAGGTCGGTGGTCTTGATGAGCACGGGCAGGTGGTTTTTCTCGACCAGATAGCTGGTGTAGGTGAAGAGGAAGTTGGAATCGGTCTTCAGATGGATAAAACCACCGTCAGAGAGGAACTTGCGGTAGCGCTCCAAGAACCAGGTCGAAGTGAGACGCTTGCGGGGATTCTTCATCTGCGGGTCACTGAAGGTCAGCCATATCTCGCTGACTTCTCCTTGCGAGAAAAAGCGGTCGATGACCTCGATATTTGTACGCAGGAAGGCTACGTTCTTGAGTCCTTCGTTCAGTGCCTGCGTCGCTCCACTCCACATGCGGGCTCCCTTGATGTCGACTCCGATGAAGTTGACGTCGGGGAATATTTTTGCCAGCCCTACGGTATATTCGCCCTTACCGCAGCCGAGTTCGAGAACGATGGGACCGTCGTTATGGAAATAATCCTCATGCCAATGCCCTTTAAGGTCAAAGGGCACGTGTTCCACTACCGAATAGGGGTATTGGAACACGTTCTCATAAGTTTCCATATCGGCGAATTTCGCCAGTTTGCCTTTTCCCATTAATTGTCAATTGTCAATTATCAATTGTCAATTACTCGATGACAACCGTTGTCCAGCCGTGCTTGTCCTCGATCTCACCATACTGGATGCCACGCAGCGTGTCGAAGAGTTTCTTTGACATCGGTCCGGGCTTGTCGCCAAACGAGTAGCGCTTGCCAGTGTCGAGGTCGTCGATATAAGAAATCGGTGAAATGACGGCGGCAGTACCACAAGCACCAGCCTCCTCGAAGGTCTCGAGCTCTTCCTCGGGAATCGGACGGCGCTCTACCTTCATGCCCAGATCCTCAGCCACCTGCATCAGCGACTTATTCGTGATAGAGGGCAGGATAGAGGTTGACTTCGGAGTGATATAGGTATTGTCCTTAATGCCGAAGAAGTTGGCAGCACCACACTCGTCCATGTATTTCTTCTCCTTGGCGTCGAGATAGAACTCGCAGGCGTAACCCTTCTCGTGGGCGAGATTGTTGGCGAAGAGAGAGGCAGCGTAGTTACCACCTACCTTATATTTACCAGTACCTAGAGGAGCACTGCGGTCGTAGTCGCGAACAATCACGTAAGGATTGCTCGAGAAACCACCCTTGAAGTACGGTCCTACGGGAGTGACGAAGATGAGGAAACAATACTCCTTGGCGGGATGAACACCCACCTGGGCTGATGTACCAATCAGCAACGGACGGATATAGAGCGTAGCACCACTCTCGTAAGTGGGAATCCACTCCTGATTCAGGCGTACCACCTTCTTCACCATCTCACAGAACAACTCAGTGCTTACCTCGGGCATCATGATACCACGACAGGTGCTCTGCAGACGAGCTGCATTTTCCTCCATACGGAAAACACGTACCTTGCCGTCCTTGCAACGATAGGCCTTCAGACCCTCGAAAGCTTCCTGACCATAATGCAGGCAGGTAGCAGCCATGTGCAGGTTCAGATACTCGTCGGAGCATACTTCGATTTCGCCCCATTTGCCGTCGCGATAATAGCAACGCACGTTGTAGTCGGTCTTCATGTAGCCAAAAGAAAGGCTACCCCAATCTAAATTCTTCATAATGATTATTTTTATATGCCTTTTGTTTTCATTTTGTGCGCAAAAGTAATCAAAATATTGCGCTTATGCAACAATTTCGTGCTAAAAATGCCTTATTTCTCGTTTTTCTTATTAATTTTGCAGCCAAAATTAGTTCTGAGGTAGCATGAAACGACTATTCTTTCCCTTAATCCTCATGGGATTACTGGTGTCTTCCACCTTGGTGGCACAGCCTAAACGTGGTAATTTCCAAAAGGGTGATTATGGTTACCTTTATTGTCACATGAATGATCGCGGACGGGCTTGGACGGCCTATGCGCTGAGTCGTGACGGATTCCATTATCACGACCTGTTGAATGGTGATTCCATTTTCAGTGACTACCAAATGGCGGAGATAGAGGGTGCTACGCGCGATGCTTATATATGCCGTAAGCACGATGGTAGTGGCTTTCTGATGGTGACTACCGATATGAACGTAGGACGCTTCAAGGATTTGAAGAAACAGGCCGAATGGGACAATTATGGCATCAATCTGTTGCACTCTGACGACTTGATTCATTGGGAGTCGAAGACATTCGACTACCGTAAGGGACTGAGTATTTTCTGTAACCCTGAAGCGGAAAGCATCTATAAGGACTGGACGACCATCAACCGCGTGTGGGCGCCGCAGATTATGTGGGATGGCGACTATGTGTGGCCTGATGGCAAGAAAGGCGGCTATTTTGTCTACTATTCGATGTGGAACCGCGCGGAGGAACAATACGATCGTATGTACTATTCTTACGCTGATGAGACGTTCACCCAATTGACACAGCCCAAACTGCTTTTCGACTGGGGCTATGCTACCATTGATGCTGATATCAATTGGCTCGACAGCGACCAGCAGTGGCACATGATGATTAAGAAGGAAGGTGGCAAACCTGGCTTGTTTACAGCTACTTCGAAAGAATTAACAGGTCCTTGGAGTGAACCCGTCGAAGATGACTATGTCAATTTTGAAGGCAATAAGAAATGCGAGGGTGTGTCTGCTTTCCAATTAGCAGGTCACGACGACTGGGTTATTGGCTATATCGAGTATTCGTCGCGTCCTCGCAATTATCGTCTTTGCTTGGCAGACAAGTATATGCGCAACTTCCAGAAGCCTCGCAATATAGAGGGTGTCAACCGTCCACAGCACGGCTCGTTCCTGCGGATTACCAAGGAGGAATACGACCGCTTGCAGGCCTGGAGCGACGGCTATGAACTGGCCACCATGAAGCCTAATAGGAAGAACCCTGTCATTCAGGGCCTTTATGCCGATCCAGAAGTGCTCTATTCTGAGAAGGATGGCAAGTATTATCTCTATCCCACGACCGATGGGCAGGAAAATTGGGATAATCACGACTTCCAATGCTATTCGAGTACTGACCTGAAGGACTGGAAGTATGAGGGCGTCATCTTCGACCTGAAGACCGACTGCCAATGGGCACACCGAAAGGCGTGGGCTCCCTGCATCATCGAACGAAAGGTGGGCAAGGGCAAGAAAGCAAAATATAAGTATTTCTATTATTTTGTGGGCGAGGGTCAGATTGGTGTTGCCGTAAGCGACCAGCCTACCGGCCCTTTTAAGGATGCATTAGGTAAACCGCTGTGTACGAAGGATATGCCTGTGATGAAGAATGGCGGTGCGACGATAGATCCTGACGTGTTCCAAGACCCGCAGACGGGCAAATACTATCTGTATTGGGGTAATGGCACGATTGTTTGTGCCGAACTGAATGACAATATGACCAGTTTCAAGGGTGAGCCGACGGTGATTCTGCCTCGTAAGGACAAGGCACGCTATAACTACAACGAAGGAACCTATGTATTCTATCGCAACGGACTTTACTATTTCACATGGTCGGAAAACGATACGCGTTCGAAGAACTACCGTATCCGCTATGCTATCAGCGATTCGCCTACGTCGCTAGTTCGCAATGGTCAGCCAGTTGCAGCGGCCGAGAAGACCATCGTCCTGCAACGCGACGACGAAAACCAGATATTCGGCACAGGCCATCATGCCATTTTGCAAAAGCCTGGTACCGACGAATGGTACATCGTGTATCATCGTTTCCAGCGTCCGCGTGGTCCCAAACTCGACTGGAGTGCAGGTTACAATCGCGAGGTGTGTATCGATCCGCTGACGTTCGATGCCGATGGGCAGATACAGCCCGTGAAGCCCAGCTTGTAATGGAAATGCCTATTGTTTAACAAGCCTTTCGGAATAGGGATCTTACTCTCCCCGTTCGGCCTGAATCTTTTTGATTTCTTCTTCCGTCTTGGTCAACTTGTCCTTGCAGAATTTGATAAGTCGCTGTGCAGTTTTAAGCTGCACAGCGAGTTCGTCTATATCAAACTCGTTGGAATCCATTTTACGGACGATTGTCTCCAATTGGGCCAAAGCCTCTTCGTATTTCAGTTCTTCGTTCATATTTTTAATGCATAATTAATAATGCATAACTCTTAATTCTTAACTCTTAATTCTTAACTCTTAATTCTTAACTCTTAATTCTTAACTACGGAACGTATAGTTCCCTTTTCTACCCGTGTCTCTATTTCGTCGCCAGCTTTCAACTCCATGGGGTCGCGCACGGCCTTCCCGTTATGCAGCGTGATGCTGTAGCCTCGTTTCAGCAACAGTTGGGGGTCAAGGCCTTGCAGCTGGATGGAAAGGCGTTCTAACAGGTGTTTTTGTTCGGATAATCGACGTTCGATGGCTATAGGCAGGCGACTTTCTGTCATCTCTATCCGGTGTCGCGAATCGCTCAATACTCGTAGTGCTAGGGTAGGGATGAGTGTCGAGAGTTGACTAATGCACTGCTGCTGGTAACGAAGACGCTCACCGACATATTGGCTGATGAATGTCTCGGCATCGGTGATACGTTTCCAGACGCGGTACATGTGGTCGATGAGGAAAGCTGCAGCCGCAGTGGGCGTTTTGACTTTTGTGTGGCTGACCATATCGAGAACGCTTTCGTCGCGGTCGTGTCCGATACCTGTAATAATAGGCAACGGGAATTGGGCTACGTTCTCGGCCAAGGCCAGCGTGTCGAAACCGCTCAAGTCGGCTGTGGCACCGCCCCCACGCAGAATGACTACGCAGTCGAATGAGGGGGGCCCCGTCGGAGAACCGACGGGAACGGTGGCGTAGATTTGGTTCAGCGCACTGATGATGCTTTGCTCGACCTGTTCGCCTTGCATGATGGCAGGAAACAGCGTCACCTCGAAGCGGAAACCATAGTCGTTATCTTCTAACTGACGACAGAAATCGCCATAGCCTGCAGCAGACTCTGCGGAGATAACGGCGATGTGTTTGGTGAATGTGGGAAGAATCAGTTCACGTTGCAGGTCGTAGACACCCTCCTCCTTCAGCTGGCGGATGATTTCCTGACGCTTGCGGGCCATGTCGCCTATGGTGTATGTGGGATCGATGTCGGTGACAATCCACGAGAAGCCATATGCCTCGTGATATTGGGCATAGACTTGCAACAACACTTTCATGCCGGCTCTCAACGGCTGGCCTGTCACACGCTCGAAGTACGGCTTGACCATTGTCCATGTCTGTCGCCAGCATTTGGCTGAGGCTCGGGCCACAGGAGTATTCGACCGCTCGTCCTTTTCAATCAGTTCCATGTAGCAGTGCCCGCTGTTTTCACGGCACTCCGACAGCTCGGCCTCGACCCAATATTCGTCGGGCAGTGCCGACTCTATGGCGTCGCGAACCATCAGGTTCAGTTGGCGGAGGGATAGGTGGGGCGTATTCATACGAGTGGATTAATGGGAATCAGAAGAACTGCGGGCGTTATACATGCCAATCTGGTAGGCACGCCAGAAGTTGGGCATTCCATAGCCGTAAATATTGTCAGGGTGGTCGGCATTACTACTGGTTTGCCGAACGAGTTCTATCATCTCCTCAGCAGTCTTGCCGGGCATAGCCTGCCACAGACAAGCCATCAGTCCGCAGACGATGGGTGCAGAGAACGAGGTGCCCATGTCGTCCATGATGGCCCCACGGCCATTGACCAGTCGTGCAGGCGCTCCCATCGCGACGACATCGGGTTTTACGCGCTGGTCCTGAGTCGGCCCTACGCTGCTGAAGGGTGCAATCTTATGCGACGCGTCGTCCATAAATGCACCAACGGTCATGATGTGATCGGCGTCGGCTGGAACGCCGATTTTTTTGAAGGTACCCATTCCTAAGTTGCCTGCTGAATTGACGAGTACGATACCCTTGCCTGCCAGCATAGACGCCGAACGGCTGATGAATGCCGTCTGCCCGTCGAGTTGCCACTGGCGGTATGACATGAAACTATGGTCGTATTCATGATATCCCAACGACGAATTGATAAGGTCGCAGCCTACGGAGTCAGCAAATTCCGCTGCCATCGTCCAGTAGTCCTCTTCTACAGCCTGCTCCGTCTGCTGGTCCTCCGAACGCAGCAGCCAGTAGCTGGCCTTGGGCGCTGTGCCCATGTAGTAATAAGGCTTGTTGATAGCCATTGCCGACAGCACCTTGGTGCCGTGATCGGTCTCAGCATAAATGCTGGGCGACTGCGGATACACGAAGTCCCTTGTGCCACGAATGTCGACACGTTGGAATGCTGGTATGCTGTTCACATTCTTGAACCCTCCGTCGATGACGGCAATCATCATCGTTTCGCCGCGCAGTCCGATATCGTGCAGTCGCTCGCCCTTGATGGTTTTTATTTGTGTTGCCGCCGTGCCATACACTTCTCCTTGTACACTGTCGCGCTCTTCGAAATGCTCGCGATACTTCGCTTTCAATGCGGTGGGCGATACGGAATCTGGTGCTATCCACACCAGTTGGCTGTTCTTGACACAAGGCAGTTCGTCGATAGCATGTATCAGCGTCGAGTCCTTTACGCGAACGAGAACGGTGTTCTGCCAACGGCTCTGCCCAATGATGCTGACGTTGTTGCGCTCGATGAGGCGCACGTAGCGGTAGTTGACGGGCAAATCGGTGGAATCCACTTTCAGCCCCTGGCGCTTGCGGCGTTCCACACTACGGCGCGACAGGAAACGTGTGGGGTGATCCAGACTATAGCCAGTTCCGTTCTTGTCAGTCAGATATATACGATAGATGAATGCCGGGCCGTCCTTGTAACGTACCCGTCGCGTGGTCTCCTGCTGCCCTTCGGCCCATGCACCGCAGACCATCCATGTCAGCATGATAGTGGTCAGTAGTCGCTGAATCATGGGCACAAAGGTAATAGAAAATTTCCACAACTCCAAGCGAAATCCATTTTTCTTTATAAAAGACGTCAAAACATTTGGTGGTTTGGACAATAAGCAGTAATTTTGCACATTATTTATATTTATGGACAACAAACAAGCTGCATTGGAACTGGGGACGAAGCCCGTGGGCAAACTGCTGACGCAATATGCGCTGCCGGCTATTGTCGCTATGTCTGCCTCTTCACTCTATAATATCATTGACCGCGCCTTCATCGGACAGGTGGTCGGGCCTGAAGCCATTGCCGGCTTGGGCATTACGTTTCCCTTCATGAACCTCAGTGCGGCATTCGGAGCTGCTGTGGGCGTGGGTGCGTCGACGTGTATCAGCGTGAAACTGGGTCAGCACGACTATAAGCGTGCCGAGCAGTTGCTGGGCAATACGGTGACGCTGAACCTCATCGTGGGTTTCCTGTTTATGGTCATCTGTCTGCTGTTCCTCGACCCCATTCTGCGCTTCTTCGGAGCCAGCGACGTGACGCTGCCCTATGCCCGCGAATTCATGATTATCATCTTGTTGGGCAATATGGTGACGCACATGTACTTTGGTATGAATGCCGTATTGCGTGCTGCGGGCAAGCCCCGTCATGCCATGTATGCGACGCTGTTTACGGTGGCGTGTAACATCGTGCTGGTCATCGCTTTCGTGTGGTGGTTCCGCTGGGGCATCCGAGGGGCTGCCTTGGCGACAGTGACCTCGCAGACGCTGGCCTTGTGCTGGCAGATGTGGATATTCTCTGACAAGAAAGAGCTGTTGCACTTGAAGCGGGGCATCTATCGTCTGAAGTCGCAACTGGTCAAGAATATCATTGCCATTGGCATTTCGCCGTTTCTGATGAACGTCACCTCGTGCATCATCGTCATCTTCATGAACAATCAGTTCGTGCGCTATGGCGGCGATATGGCGGTGGGTGCCTACTCGATAGCCAACTCAGTGGTCATGATGTTCTTCATGTTCGTCATGGGTATGAACCAAGGTATGCAGCCCATCGTGGGTTACAACTACGGTGCTGAGCATTACGACCGCATGTTCCGCTGTTTATGGCTGACCATCGCTGCTGCAACGGCCATCCTGTTAGTTGGCTGGTCGCTGTCGATGCTGTTCCCCCGACAGATTGCCCGTATCTTTACCACCGACGAAACGCTGATAGCGTTGGCAGCACGGGGCATCAAACTCGACATGCTGGTGTTCTTTGTGGTGGGCTCGCAGGCAGTCATCACCAACTTCTTCCAATGCATTGGCAAGGTGAAGGTCAGCATCTTCCTCTCGCTGTCGCGCCAGCTGATTATGCTGTTGCCGATGGCCTACATCTTCCCTATGTTCTGGGAATTGGACGGTGTGTGGTACTCGATGCCCGCCTCCGACTTCGGCTCGTTTGCTATGACGATACCGTTGCTCGTTTGGTATATGAAAAAACTTAAAGCTCATGGAAAATAATAAGCATATCATTATCTGTGTGGGTCGCCAGCTGGGTAGTGGCGGACACGACATCGCCCGTATGTTGGCACTCGACTTCAACGCCAAATACTACGACCAGGAACTGCTTAACCTGGCCGCTAAGGAGAGTGGTATCAGCGAGAAGTTCTTCGAGCAGAACGACGAGCGTCGGGGCTTCTTCCGTTCGTTGTTCCACATGCAGGCCTCGCATGTTGGCGACAACAATCTCTACAACAACGATTTCTCGCAGGAGAACCTGTTTAAGTTCCAGAGCGACGCCATTCTGAAGGCTGCCGACGAGGGCTCGTGCGTGTTTGTGGGCCGCTGTGCCGACTATGTGCTGCGCGAGCGGCAGGATGTAGTAAGCGTCTTCGTCTCTGCCTCTAAGCGTTTCCGTATCGACCAGATTATGGCCAAGAAGAATATGGACGCTCCTTCGGCAAACCGATATATCAAGCAGCGTGAGTCGCAGCGTGCTTCCTACTACAATTATTATACGGGCAAGAAGTGGGGTAGTGCCGAATCGTACGACCTCTGCATCGACTCCAGCGTGCTGGGCTTGCAGGCTACGGAGAAATTCATTGCCGATTTCATTCGTAAACGCTTCAATCTATGATCATCTGTCGACACCTGTTGCTGTTTCTGCTCATGCTGGTAGGCGTATCGTCTGCTTTGGCCGATACGACGCTGGTGCATCGTGTGGAGGCCGACGTGGTGCCGAGTCGGGTGATACCCACCAACCGCTATCTGCGTGGGGCGAATCCTGACGGGGTGAAGATCAATTCCTCGATGCTGATGCGGATGAAGTATACCCTGCAGCATGCAGGCAACCCCGACGATGTGGGAGCCTATCATGGCTTTGGTGTGGGCATGATGCTGACGAATCGCCAGCTGGGAACACCGCTGATGGCTTATGTCGTGCAGGGAGCACCCATTGTCAACCTGTCGCGTAAGGTGTCGCTCAACTACGAGTTGCATCTGGGCCTGTCGTTCGGTTGGAAGGCCTATAAGGAGGTGGATAACGAGGATAACCACGTGGTGGGCTCTGAGGTCAATGCCTATATCGGTGCCGACGTCTTCTTGCGCTTCATGTTGAGTCGCCGGTGGGACCTGAATGCAGGTGTGGGGTTTGCCCACTTCTCGAATGCCAATCTGGAAATGCCCAACGAGGGCATCAATAATCTGGGTGCCCGTGTGTCGGCAGCCTACTATTTCAATCGCGACGAAACAATCAGCCGTGCGTCGGTGTTCAGTGCTGCACTGCTGCCGCCAGACAAGCGCTGGGTGACCGATGTCGTCGTCTATGGTGCGTGGAAGAAGAAGAGTCTGGCTTTGCCAGCCACCTTTGGCTTGGGCGGATTCCAGGTCAGCCCCATGTATCGCGTCAATCGTGCCTTTGCGGTCGGCCCGTCACTCGATGGTGTCTACGACCATAGCGTGAACCTCGAGACGGACGATGTCGACGGCGACAGGCAGTTGGAGTACGAAACACCCCGTTGGACGAAGCAAGTGGCGCTGGGTCTTCAGGCTCGTGCCGAACTGACCATGCCCGTATTCCGTGCCAGTGCGGGTATCGGACATTACTTTGGAGGTTTCTCTACCTTCTACGAGACGCTGGCGCTGAAGGTCGACGTGACGCGACATTTCTTCCTCAACATCGGCTATTGCCTCTACAACTACAATTACACAAACAACCTGATGCTGGGCATCGGATATAGATTTGGCTCATGAAGAAAATAGGAATTATCAGCGACACCCACGCCTATTGGGACGACAAATACCTGCACTACTTCGAGCCCTGCGACGAGATATGGCACGCAGGCGACATCGGCAGTGTCGAGGTGGCTGAGCGGTTGGCGGCTTTTCGCCCGTTCCGTGCGGTCTGCGGCAATTGCGACGGGGGCGACCTGCGATTGATGTATCGCGAACTGAACCGCTTTAAGATTGAGGATGTCGACGTGCTCATCAAACATATCGGCGGCTATCCGGGCAACTACGACTACTCCGTGCGAGGAATGCTCTATGCCAATCCGCCACAATTGTTCGTGACAGGTCATTCGCACATCCTCAAAGTGAAGTTCGACAAGACGCTGAAAATGCTGCACATCAACCCTGGGGCTGCGGGCTTGCAGGGCTGGCACAAGGAACGCACACTGATAAGATTGACCATCGAGGGCAATAAATTCGGTGATTGCGAAGTTATTACATTAGGGAAACATTAATAAAAATATAACACGTATGAAAAGAACAATCGTTATTACCGGTGGCGCAGGCTTTATTGGAAGCCACGTGGTGCGCCTGTTTGTGAACAAGTATCCCGATTACCACATTATCAATTTGGACAAGTTGACTTATGCGGGCAATCTGGCTAACTTGAAGGACATCGAGGACAAGCCCAACTACGAGTTTGTGAAGATGGACATCTGCGATTTCGACGCCTTCTATCAGCTGATGCAGGACAAGAAGGTCGACGGCATTATCCACCTCGCTGCTGAGAGTCATGTGGACCGTTCCATCAAGGACCCCTTCACCTTCGCCAAGACCAACGTGATGGGTACACTGTCGCTGCTCCAGGCTGCCAAGTTGTATTGGGAAAGCCTGCCTGAGCGTTACGAGGGCAAGCGCTTCTACCACATCTCGACCGATGAGGTGTATGGTGCCTTGGAGTTGACGCACCCCGAGGGCATCGAGCCTCCGTTCACAACGACGGCTTCGAGTGCTGAGCACCATCTGGCTTACGGCGACAAGTTCTTCCTGGAGACCACGAAATACAATCCGCACTCTCCGTATTCGGCAGCGAAGGCCAGCAGCGACCACTTCGTTCGCGCCTATCACGACACCTATGGTATGCCCGTCATCGTCACCAACTGCTCGAACAACTACGGTCCCTATCAGTTCCCTGAGAAGCTGATTCCGCTGTTCATCAACAACATCCGCCACCGCAAGCCTCTGCCCGTCTATGGCAAGGGCGAGAACGTGCGCGACTGGCTGTTCGTCGAGGACCACGCCCGTGCCATCGACCTCATCTTCCACAAGGGTATGATTGCCGAGACCTACAACATCGGTGGATTCAACGAGTGGAAGAACATCGATATTATCAAGGTGGTCATCAATACCGTCGACCGCCTGCTGGGTCGCAAGGAAGGCGAGGACATGGACCTCATCACCTTCGTTACCGACCGTGCCGGTCACGACCTTCGCTATGCCATCGACTCGTCGAAGCTGCAGAAGGAGCTCGGCTGGGAACCCTCGCTGCAGTTCGAGGAGGGTATCGAAAAGACCGTCCGCTGGTATCTGGACAACCAGGAGTGGCTCGACAACGTGACGAGCGGCGACTATCAGAAGTATTACGAAAAAATGTATAACAACAGATGAAAAAGATATTACTGTTAGGCTCAGGCGAACTGGGCAAGGAGTTTGTGATTGCCGCTATGCGTGCAGGACAGTATGTCATTGCCTGCGACCGTTACGACAATGCGCCAGCCATGCAGGTGGCCGATGAACGTGAAGTATTCTCTATGCTCGATGGTGACGCACTCGAGGCTGTGGTGAAGAAGCACCAGCCCGACATCATCGTGCCTGAGATTGAGGCCATCCGCACCGAGCGTTTGTTTAAGTTCGAGGAGCAGGGCATTCAGGTGGTGCCTAGTGCCCGTGCCGTCAACTACACGATGAACCGTCGTGCCATTCGCGACCTGGCTGCTAAGGAGTTAGGCTTGCGTACGGCGAAGTATTTCTATGCCAAGACCTATGATGAGTTCAAGGCTGCTGCTGAGGAGATTGGTTTCCCCTGCGTGGTCAAGCCCCTGATGTCGTCGTCTGGTCACGGCCAGAGTTATGTGCACAACGAAGGCGAACTCGAAACGGCTTTCCGCGAGGCTATGGAGGGTTCGCGTGGTGACGTGAAAGAGGTGATTATCGAGGAGTTCATCGATTTCGACTCTGAGTTCACGCTGCTCACCGTTACTCAGCAGCACGGGTGGCCCACACTGTTCTGTCCGCCAATAGGCCATGTGCAGAAGGCGGGCGACTATCGTGAGTCGTGGCAACCGTACAAGATCAGCGATGAGGCTTTGAAGCAGGCTCAGACGATGGCCGACAAGGTGACGAAGGCCTTGACGGGTGCAGGCATCTGGGGCGTCGAGTTCTTCCTGACGAAGCAGGGCGAGGTGATTTTCAGCGAGTTGAGCCCTCGTCCGCACGATACGGGTATGGTGACGCTGGGTCACACCACGAACCTCTCGGAGTTCGAGCTGCATCTGCGTGCTGTGCTCGGATTGCCCATCGCTGGCATCCATCTGGAGCACGCTGGCGCTTCGGCTGTCATCCTCTCTCCCAAGGAGGCTTCGACGCCTGTCGACCGTTCGCTGCTCGACTATAACTTCGTCGATGCCCTGAAGGAAGACCGCACACGTGTCCGTATCTTCGGCAAACCCGAGGCTCACAAGGGTCGCCGCATGGGTGTCGTGCTGTGCTATGGCGAGGTGGGCGACGATGTTGATGCTCTGCGCGACAAGGCGAAGCGTTTGGCCAAGACGGTCCTCGGCACCGACCCTTATACGAAGTTCGAGCATTAAGAGATGATTGAGACACTACAGTCATTGCGATTCATCTTTATGATGATGATTTTCATGTCGCACTTTGCCTATCGTGACATCCGTGCGTTTGATGCAGGCGGTGACTGTGGTGTTGCTTTTTTCTTTCTACTCAGCGGTTTCGTATGTTCGCTGAGATATGGACGCCAAGTGCAAGAGAGCACTTTTAGCTATGGCAAATTTATGGGACGCCGCATCCGTAAACTATACCCGCTGCACTTGTTGTGTTTGGTTTTCTTTCTTGTTGTGAGTCATTCGCCTATTGACTTCAAGGTGTTGCTCAATCTATTGCTGCTTCAGAGTTGGGTGCCCGATGCAGACTGGTATTTCTCATGTAATAGCGTCTCGTGGTTCTTGTCAAGCCTGATGTTCTGCTATCTGGTGTTCCCATGGGTCTATCGCAATCTGTCAAAGTCTCTGTCGTTGGCAATACTGATAGTATATATCGCAGTATATTGGTTCACACCCTACGATCGTGTCAATGCTGTGTTGTATGTGTTTCCTGCGGTACGGTTCGTGGATTTTTATATAGGAATGCTTCTTTGCCGATTCTATGAACGCAGCAAGGCGTTGCCATACTACGGATGGATGGAACCGTTGGTCATCATCGTCCTATTATTTACGTTGGCCATCTATCCAGATACTGACGCCAAGTTCCGCAATGCACCTTTATATTGGCTAGTGCTGGTGCCGTTGGTTTTGGTGTTCGTCCAGCAGAAAGGTAGCGTGTCTCGTTGGTTGAAGTCTAAGCCCATGTTGTTCCTCGCTTCTCTTACAATGCCTTTGTTCCTCATTCATCAGATGTGCATAGGCATCCTGCTACATCGCCTGCCTGAAATGCCCACTGTCTTGATGCTGATGACTTGCATCTTTGTCACTCTCATGATTAGTTGGGGTGTTCATGTAATATTTTCCAGACTCTTACGTTTATAATATATATGAATCAAGAAAAAACTCGTATTATAGACCTGCCGAAGATTGTTGATCCGCGTGGCAATTTGACGGTAGCCGAGCAGATGAAGAACGTTCCGTTCGATATCGCTCGTGTCTATTGGACTTATGACGTGCCCAGCGGTGAGCGTCGTGGCGGACACGCCCATCGTACGTGTGAGGAAATCGTGATTGCCGTTAGTGGCTCGTTCGACGTTACAGTTGACGACGGACGTGGTGGCAAGGAAATCTTCCACCTAAACCATCCCTATCAGGGGCTGTATATCGGCACAGGAGTGTGGCGTACGCTGGAGGACTTCTCTTCTGGTGCCGTATGCCTTGTGTTGGCCTCAGAGTTGTTCGACGAGGACGAATACATCTACGAATACGACGAATTCGAGGACTACGTGAAGCATGTTTGATATCCGACGATACAATCCTGACTGCAAGGCCGAGTGGGATGCCTTTGTGGCGCAGTCGAAGAATGGGACTTTCCTGTTCTTCCGCGACTACATGGACTATCATGCCGATCGCTTCGAGGATAGCTCGCTGATGTTCTATCGCGAGGGACGGCTTTATGGGCTGATGCCTGCCAACCGCAAAAGTGATGTGTTCCAGACTCATGCCGGGCTGACCTATGGCGGACTGGTGATGGACGCGAAGACAACGGCTGCGGCAACGGTCGAGCTGTTTCGCGAGCTGAACGACTATCTGCGCCGTGAGGGGTTCCGTCGCGTGTTCTACAAGTGCATCCCCTGGATGTATCACCAGTTGGCTGCCGAAGAGGACCTCTACGCCATTGCCCGTACATGTGATGCCCGACTGCAGGAGCGCGACCTCGGCACGGTCATCATCCAGAGCAACACGCTGCGCTGGGAGCGCATCCGTCGGCGGGCCTTGAAGCGTGCCCAGGAGGCGGGTATTGTCGTCGAACGCAGCGAGGATATGGCTGGATTCTGGGCGGTGCTCTGCGACAATCTGAAGCGCACCTACGACTCGAAACCCGTCCATACGCTGGCGGAAATCGAACTGCTGCATGGGCGGTTCCCTGACAACATCGTGCTCTACGTGGCGCGCAAGGACGACGAGATACTGGCAGGCATGGTGATCTATGTTAGCACTCAGGTAGCCCGTGCACAATACAGTTCGGCCAGTCCGCTGGGCAAGGAGCTTGGAGCCATCGACATCATCTACGACCGCGTCATCTGTCACGACTACCGTCACCTGCCGTACTTCGAGTTTGGTACGTCGGCTATGGCTGATTCGAACGCCATCAACGAGTCGCTGGTATTCCAGAAGGAGGGCTTTGGCGGACGCGGCATCTGTTTCGACCGATACGAATGGGACCTATGATAAAATATCTGGATTTGAAGGCGATTAACGCGCCCTACGAGCATGCTGCCGACGAGGTGCTTAGGAGCGGGTGGTACTTGAAGGGCGAATGGACGCGCCGCTTCGAGCAGGCTTACGCGGAGTACATCGGCACCCGCCATTGTATCGGCTGTGGCAATGGGCTGGATGCACTGACGCTCATCTTCCGTGCCTACAAGGAGATGGGCGTGATGCAGGACGGCGACGAGGTCATCGTGCCTGCCAACACCTACATCGCCTCGATACTGGCCATCACGGAAAACCGCCTTCGTCCCGTGCTCGTCGAACCCTCGCTGGACACCCTGCAGATTGACGACGTGCTCATCGAGCAGGCCATCACGCCTCGCACGCGAGCCATCATGATTGTCCACCTCTATGGCCGCTGCGCCTATACCGACCGCATGGATGACATCTGCCGCCGCCACAACCTGAAGCTCATCGAGGACAACGCCCAAGCCCACGGCTGCGTGTATCATGGGGACTGTCCCAGCTGTGAGCAGCGAAGCGAATTACAGGGGGACTGTCCCCGTGATACGCATTCAGCGAAGCTGAAAACCGGCTCCCTCGGCCACGCTGCCGGCCACTCGTTCTACCCCACGAAGAACCTCGGCGCCTTTGGCGACGCAGGGGCTGTGACGACTGACGACGACGAACTGGCTGACGTCATCCGCGCCTTGGGCAACTACGGCTCCGCCCGCCACTACGTCTTCGACTACCAAGGCCGCAACTCGCGCATGGACGAAATCCAAGCTGCTATCCTCTTGGCTAAGCTGCCCGACCTGGATGCCAACAACCAGCGCCGCCGCGAGATTGCCGCCCGCTACGAACGAGAAGTAAGCAACGACCTCGTGAGAATACTGCTCTCCGACCTCACAGGGGGACAGGCACCGTGTGAGGTTTCCGTGATAGATTCCGTCTACCACATCTTCCCCGTGCTCTGCGAGCGTCGCGACGAGCTGCAGCAGTATCTCTTGGACAACGATGTCGGGACGGAAATCCACTATCCCATACCGCCCCATCGGCAACGCTGCTATGCAAAGGGGGCGCAGAATCGGCTGTCAGAATTGTCAGAATTGTCAGAATGGTCGTCGCTGTCGCTGCCCATCACGGAGCAGATACATCGCGAGGAACTCAGCATCCCCTGTAATCAGGCGCTGACGGACGACGAAGTGACGTGCATCATCGACCTGCTGAACGACTTTAAATAACTACAGACAAACAAATAATGAATTATATGAAGAAGAATTTAATGATGGTGTTGCTGCTGATGCTGAGCATCGGCGTGCAGGCACAGATTCCTGAGGAAGTCAAGGATATCATGAAGAAGTGTGCCGAGAAGATGAAGAGCGACAACGGCCTCGAGATTGACTTGAAACTGCACGTTGGTGCTGTCATCGCATCGATGGACGGTACGATGAAGATGTACAGGAAGGGCGACAAGTCGTTTTCAATCGTGAATTTTAAGGTGAAGGGCCACGAGATGTATCGCGAGACGGGCTACGACGGCACACAGACGTGGAGCTACGAGAAGGCTGTCGACAAGGACGAGCGCGATACGCTGACCATCACGAAGGGCGCACAGAAGAAGAAGGAGAAATTTTCTGTCGATATGGGCTTGGACAAGGAGTACAAGAAGGCGAAGCTGAAGACCACCGACAAGTTCTACGAGATTACCTTCACCGGCCCGCTGACGAAGGACATGCCCAAGAAAAGCATCATCCGCATCGTGAAGGACACGTACATGCTGCACCAGTACGAGACCAAGGTGAGCATTGTCTCGATGAAGATGACGGTGACCAAGATTAAACTGGGCCTCAGCGACAACGTCTTCGCCTTCGACCCCAAGAAATACCCCAACGCCGTCGTCGTCAGGAAATAAGAAAACAGAATTCCTTACTCGTATCGTCTGAACCGGTTGACGCCGCCGTAGCCGTACTCACAATTCGTGATGGTATACTGATCGCCTCCGAAACGGTCGAAGATGTCGTTGTCGCGATACAGCTCGGGATAGAAGCACCCAATGAGTTGCCGCATGTAGAAATTGATGGTCAGCAGGGAGTACGTCGAGAACGTTTCGTCCTTCGAGTATGAAATGACGAACGAGCGGTAATAGGGCGAATTGTCCTCTGTGAACGACCGGACTTCAAACTGATCGAGAAAACCTTCACAGACTCCGGCTACCTTTGCATCCCAATTGAAATCCTCAGGATAATCGATGATTTTGAGTTCCGAGTATTTCTCTTTTTTGATTAATTTGGCTTGATATTCTGACAGGTTCCTCTTCGAGTGTGGCGGAATGGCCAAGATGCGATTTACGTTTCGCTCAGCATCTCGTTCAGCGTCATAGTAACAGTATTTTTTGCCATTATGGTAAACCCTGTAGCAATGACTTTTGTCGATGTAGAGGGTCTGGTTCGACTTGTTCTTGATTTCAATGAAATACAATCGGTTTTCCATGTCGTTGATGGCCGCATCCTGAACCCATCGCTTGACAACGTTCACTTCGACGTCGTCAGTCGACATGATGGAATTCTGCTTCACGCCAAACACCGCGGTATATCCTATTCCCATGCCTCCCGTGCCAGGGGCAAATGCTTTGTGATAATAGCGGTTGTATCGCTTGATGACCTTCTGGTTGTTCTTGTCAGGTCCCAAAAATTCCATCTTCTGCGCATACAAAGGCGCAGACAGGGACATTGCCACGAGAAACAGAAGGCTTTTTAAGCATGATTCTTTCATAACTGTTACCATTGTGGATGATTATTGCCACAAAAGTAGTGTTTTTTTCCGAAACGCAATGAGGGAAATTTCCTATAATGTGATAGGGAATTTCCTATTCATCCAACAGCAGCACCGTTGCCGAGCGGGCGGCTTGGGCACCCATGACGAGCACCTGGGCAATGTCGGCAGTCTTCGACGGACCGCTGATGAACGTGCCGTAGCCGTATTGGTCGAACAGCTCCGTGTCGCCAGCGGTTTTGCCGCTGGCATTCGATAGCCGTGCGTAGGCCTCGTGCATGTTGTTGACAATCTGCTTCTTGTCGAGCAGGATGACGAGGTTTTCGGAGATGAAACACACGGCTTTCTCCTTCATCTGCTGGGGAATCCACACGCAGGCGTTCTCGGCCACTCCGAAACAGCCGCGCACGACACCTACATCGGTGCCGTTCAGGTCGCGCGCACGGCCTACCTCGTCGGGATTACGCGTGGCGATGGTAATCTCGGGCAGGTTCGACGCAATCTCCTTGGCATCAGGATACAGCTCGCGGATGAGTTCGTTGACGTCGCGGCCCTTCTCGACCTCGATGGCATTGCCGCCCACGCTCTTCGTCATGTTCATAAACTGCAACAGCGGGTCGGGGTAGGTGATGCCTCGGATGTCGCTCAGGTCGGGCATGTCGAAGCGCTCGCGCACGTTCGCGCGATACTTCTTTAATATATCTTCTTTACTTGCCATAACTTTTTCGATATTACGATATTTCGATATTACGATATTTCGATATTACGATATTTCGATGCTAAAGTTCCTTGATGACCTCGTGGAAGGGTTTCTTGGGGAACTTCATCATGTCGTGGCCTTCAGCCCATGGGTTCAGACCGCAGTTCATGATGGGCGAGGGGATGAGGTTAGCCCAGTGGGCCAGTCCCGTGCCGAAGTTGTAAAGGCCGGGCGATCCGTAAAGCATCGACATACCCTTACACATCATCTTCTTCTCGGGATTGGCGGTGCCAAACTCGTCGAGCTGCTGGCGCCACAAGTATATCTGGTCGCCCAGATTCACCTTGACGGGGCAGACGGTCTGGCACGACAGACATAGCGTGCAGGCCGATACGTTGCCGCTATGAGCCTGTGTGTCGCGCAGCATGCCGAGGTTGATACCGATGGGACCGGGGATGAAGTAGCTGTACGAATAGCCACCTGAGCGGCGATAGACGGGGCATGTATTCATGCACGAACCGCAACGGATGCACTTCAGCGACTCCCAGTGCTCGGGGTTGGCAATCCACTCGGAGCGGCCATTGTCCACCAGAATGATGTGCATGTGGTGAGCCGTCGGACGGGCCTTGCGGAAGTGGCTCGTATAGGTCGTCGTGGGCTGACCGGTGCCTGCACGGCAGAGCATGCGCTGGAACACGGCCAGACACTCGTAGTTGGGGATGATTTTCTCCAGTCCGATGGCGGCGATGTGCAGCTTGGGGCACGATGTCGACATATCGGCATTACCCTCGTTGGTGCACACTACGATGTCGCCCGTCTCGGCGATACCGAAGTTGCCGCCCGTCATACCTGCGTCGGCTGTCAGGAACTCGTTGCGCAACGACAGGCGTGCACGGTAGGTCAGGTACGTGGGATCGTGGTTGCCCTTTTCCTTCGAGATGCCCTTCTCTTCGAACAGCTCTCCTACGTCGTCGTGGTTCAGGTGGATGGCAGGCATCACGATGTGCGAGGGCTTCTGACCTTTCAGCTGGATGATGCGCTCGCCCAGGTCGGTCTCGACCACCTCAATGCCGCGGGCCTCCAGATAGGGGTTCATCTCGCACTCCTCGGTGAGCATCGATTTCGACTTCACCATCTTCTTCACGTTATGGTTCTTCAGAATGCCGTAGACGATTTCGTTGAACTCCTCGGCATCCTTCGCCCAATGCACCTCGACGCCGTTCTTCTCGGCATTCGTGGCAAACTGGTCGAGATATTCGTCCAGATGGGTGATGGTGTGGCGCTTGATGGCCGAGGCCTTCTCGCGCAGCTGTTCCCACTCTTCCAATCCGTGCGCCATATTGTCGCGCTTGGTGCGCACTGCCCAGAATGTGGCGTCGTGCCAGTGGGCATATTGCTGGTTCTTCAAGAACTGCTTGGCGGCTTTGCTATGTTGTGTACTCATATTTGCGTTATTACGTTATAACGTTATTACGATGTTTCGTATTTACAGGCCAGCGGCCAGAATCTCGACCACGTGTTTGAACTTGATATCGAGGCCCTGCTTGTGGGCAACGCCTGCCATGTGCATCAGACACGAGCAGTCGGGACCCGTAATATACTCGGCGCCCGTCTGCATGTGGCGCTCCACCTTGTCCTTACCCATCTGGGCGCAGACGGCCGTCTCCTCGATGGAGAACATACCGCCGAAGCCGCAGCACTCGTCGTGGCGCTTGGGCTCGACGACGTCGATGCCGTCGACCAGCTGCAATAGGTCCTTAATCTTATTGAACGGGGCGATGTGTTCCTCGCTGGGACTCGACAGTCCCAACTCGCGCACACCGTGACATGAGTTGTGTAGCGACACCTTGTGTGGGAACGTGCCCAGACGGCGGTCGACCTTCACCACGTCGTGCAGGAATTCGACGACGTCCATGCACTTCTTCGCCGTCTCGCACTCGTGGTTCATCAACCGCGGATAGTTGAACTTGATGAACGCCGTGCAGCTGACGCTAGGTGCCACCACGTAGTCGAAGTCCTTGAACTTCTCCTCAAACTTCTCGGCCAGGGGGATGGCCTGCTTCTCGAAACCAGCGTTGGCCATCGGCTGACCGCAGCAGGTCTGCTTCTCAGGATACGTCACGTCGATGCCCAGATGCTTCAGCAACTTCCACGTCGCCACACCCACCTCAGGATAGACGGCATCCACGTAACAGGGAATGAATAATCCTACCTTCATATTTTAATTATCAATTATCAATTATCAATTAGATAACGTGCAGTCCTAGGAACACCATCAGTCCGTTCATCAGAATCCAGAAGATGGCAAACGGCATCGTCTTACGCATGATGTCACCATCCTGACCCTCCATGTCGCACGCGGCAGTAGCAATGGCAATCGATTGTGGAGACAGCAGTTTACCACCCTCAGAACCGGCACAGTTGGCTGCGGCGAGCCAGTTGGTCTCGTTACCACTGACACCGAAGAACGTGCTCTGATTGACCAGTCCGAGGTCGGCGGCAGCAGTAGCCTGCAGCTTACCGAACAGAATGTTGGCATTGGTAGCCGAACCTGTTACGAAGGTTCCGATAGAACCAATCAACGGAGCGAAGAACGGGAAGGCTGCACCTGTCAATAGCACGAGGCCCTTGGCAATGTCGTTGGTCATACCCGTGTTGTTCATCAGCATGGCCATAGCCACGAGGCAGCAGATGGTCACAACGGTCTTCTGCAGGTTCAGCGTGGTCTTGGCCAACAGCTTCATCATACGACCGAAACTCATGCCCTGAATCAGTCCACCAATGACTGCACCGAGGAAAATCATCAGACCGGCATTCGACAGCCAGCCGAACTTAAACGCATTGCCAGTGACGGGCAGGTCGAACTTCGTGACCAGGGTCTGGTTCAGCAGCTCGTTGATGGGGGGAACAATCTTACTCGAAATGAGGATGAAGAAAATAATCAGGCCGTAAACACTCCAAGCCTTCAGCGTCTTGACGGTGCCGAACTTCTGCTTCTCGACAATCACTTCGTCGGCAGGATTCTCGTCGCGGATGAACAGCTTGTTGTAGATCAGCATGGCGATGATGGCAGCCACAGAACCAAGGATGGCAGGTGTCTCAGGGCCGATGAAATGAGCACAGCAGAACTGTACGATGATAGAGAACGTGCCCACGAATAATGCGATGGTGAGGTTCTTCAGAATCTTCGTGCGGTCGGTCATCATCAGAATGAGGAACGGTGTGATGAAGAACATCAGCGACAGCTGCAATATAATAAAGGTAGCCACCTCGCAGAGCTCCTCGGGCGTAGCCACTCCACTGGCAGCCACCTGGTTGGCAAGCGTCGTAGCGGGCAGACCCACAGCACCGAAACCTACGGCAACGGTGTTGGCCACCAGACAGATAACGGCCGAGAACATCGGCTTAAAGCCCAGTCCGATGAGGATGGCAGCGGGAATAGCCACAGCGGTGCCGAAACCGGCCATACCCTCGAGCACGCCACCAAGGCCCCACGTCAGTAACAGCACGAGCAGACCCTTGTCGGAGGTCATCTGGATGAACTGCGTCTTGATGGTCTCAATCTCCTTCGTCTCGCAAAGGATGTTGTAGCTGAAGATGGCGCAGATGATAATCAGGATAATCGGGAAGCAGGCCTTGAGGAATCCCTCGATGACAGACCACAGGGTGATGCCAAAAATGGATGCGTCGGCATACTTCTCTGGCACAATGCCCAACGCTGGGGCTGCAAACAATGCTAAAATGATTGTAACGATGAGTGTGATGATGGCACTCTTGTAACCGGAAACTTTGAAGCCCATCATCAATACAATGAGTAATAGGATGGGAATGACAGATACTAATGCTGACATAGGGTTCTTAGTTATTTTAGTGAATATTATTATATAAGTTGCCGACAAATATACGAAAAAAAACGCAATGTCAAGATATTTTTTTAGTGAAAAAATCAAAAATGACTACAGATTGTCGGAACACACTTGACAATTTCGATGGGAATGGTTTCTGTTTCGACATCGTTGGCTGTCACTTTCAGTCGTACGATGCAGGCTTTGCTGTTAATGGGTTTGGGTTGGTCGAAGATGAAATTGCCCACACTGTAGTAGATCTTGTGGTCGCGAAAATCTTCGATGGTTTGCAGGGTGTGTGTGTGGTGACAAACCAGCACGTCGGCTCCTGCCCGAATCAGTTGGCGGGCCGCCCAGCGCTGGCTGTTGACGGGTTGTAGTGTGTGTTCGCCTCCCCAGTGCAGCGACACGATGATGACAGCCGTAGAGTCGGCACGGCGCAACCGGTGGACACGGTTGAGCAGCGAGTCCATCGGTTCCTGACTGACACAGGGCTTGTCGGGCAGGTAGGCGTAGTTCTCTAGAGCCAGTCGGAGCGAAGCCACCATCCACACCTTTCGTGGACTCTCGGCCAGCAATACGGGTTCGGAAGCTTCGGCCATATTCTGTCCGGCACCGATGGGGATGATGCCTGCCTGCTCGACGTTACGGCGGGTGTCGAGCAGTCCCTCACGACCTTGGTCTATCGCATGGTTGTTGGCCAGATTGAGGTGGGTGATGCCGTGTGCCTTGAGGGCGTCGAGCCATTCGGGTTCACCTCGGAATATGTATAGTTTCTGCACAGGCGACGTGATTTTCGTTGCAGGACACTCGAGATTGCCCACCACCACCTGGGCAGAACGGAATATGGAGTCGATGCCATCTGAAAACAGATGGTCGACTCCATGTTGGTTGATCACACGGCGCACCCCGCGGTCGAGTAAGATGTCGCCAGTGAGAACTACGTTGAGTGTATCGGCATGGCATGCCGATATACAAAGAACGCTAACAGCCAGAGCTGTAAAATACCTCTTCATTCGGTTCGGGCATCTTGTTCAGTGGTACGAGGATGCTCTTCATCCATTCGGGAACTCCCTTGCGGGGATTGCTCTTCAGCTGATCCTGCCACTCTTCGTCAGTCAGGCGCGGCTGGTCGATGGGCTGTATGAACTCGCGATAGCTGAGCACGGCTCCACGCGTCAGGTACAGATAACCGCCCATCTCGACCACCACGTAAATCTCGTCGGCATCGCCTACGGCCTCGAACAGGATGGCCTTGTCAGGATTGTTGTCGGCATTGGCTGTATACACGTCGGCCACCAGTGCCACCTTGCGATCTGCACCTTCAACGTCGGCCCAACCCATCAGTTCCTGACTGGGCATACGGATCAGGTCGATGGAAATGTTTTCGAACGTGGAACCGATATAGGCTATCTGGTCGTATTCTTCGTCGCTCAATGTCTTGCCTGCCAGCTCTTTCTCGCTGACGCGAAGCAGGAATGCCACTTCCTCGGCCATACGCTCGGTGACATCCTCAATCTTCTTGGTCATCATCTTCTGGTCCTTCAGCAGCTGGGCGGTGTTGTGCAACAACTCGGCAGCCTTCTTCCAAAATTCCACGTTAGGCTCCACATATCCCTTGACCAATGGCTCGGGGGGGCCGCCACCACCACACTCGGCGCCCATGGGTTGCTTGGCATAGAGAATGGCGTCGTGTTTCAGTTCGGCCCACGAGGCGAGGGCGGCATTCAGGTCCTTCTTGCCCCACTCGGGATTCAGCATGAAATAGGGTGCACCCTGACCTTTATCCTGATCGTTCAGCACTTTCAGCGTCTGCATCCACTGGGTGACGATGGTCTCGTTCCAGTCAATCTCGCCCATGCGCTTCTTCATCTTCTCGAGGGTGGGCAACAGGGACTTCCAGTCGGTCTTTTCGTCTTTCAGTATCTGCTCGGCGGCGGTGATACCCATGGCTGCCATCACGTCTGTACCCTTGGGAATGGCGCGTTTAGAAGGCTTGCTGTCGTAGTCCACCATTTCCTGTAGCACTTCTGCATCGGGCTGGTAGCGTTGCGGCATCACACAGATCTTGTTGTGACTGGTCTTTTCGTACTTCGGACGGATGATTGTCTGCTTGTTGCCAATCTCATTGAGTTTAGCGGTAAGGTCGGCAATGGCTTTGTCGTCGTATATCAGCTCATTCTCTGACTTGCCGGTTTTCTCGACTTCGGCCACGACTTGCGGAAGGCTCAGATTGTCGTGCTTACCCATCAGGAGGGTAATGAGCTTGTCGATCTTTTCGTAGTTCTGGCGGGCAGTCGTGGATTGCTTCAAAGCGAAAGCCATCATCACGGCCTGCTTTACTTCGATGTCGTGGTTGAGACCCATCGGTGCTGTCTGCAACCACATCATTCCGCGGAAATAGCGTTTCAAGGCGTCGCTGCGGGTGTAATGGCCTCGGGCCCGGAACAGACTGTAGGGGAATACAACGTCGCCCATATAGTCCATCAGTATGCCACTGCAGTCGTTTACTGCCTTCAGACACTTGTCGATTTCCTCCTGCTCTGTGCGATAGTTTCCGGCATTCTCCATGGGCTTGCCGGTAAACAGGTGCAGAGCCACATCAAAGAACTGTCGGTTGCGCCAGGCAATGCGACCCTCTTCGCTGTCATCAGGCGAACCTTGGTAGTTGGCCTCCATGATGTCTCTCATCTCTTTCGAGAATTCCGTCATCAATGGCAACAGATGATATTCCTCCAACTCGCGGAGCATGCAGTCGATATAGAGGTGGTACAACTGTAGATAGAGGTCGGTAGTCACAAAGCTGGGGAAGTCGCTGTAGTCGTTCTTCTCGTAGACGTGGAACAACTGCGCGTGGTTCGATGGTACGATGGCAAAGCCCTGTTCGGCCAAGTGCTGACAAAGTGTCGAATCGAAGTCCTTCAGTTGCTGCGGGTTCAACAAGTTGTTCATGTTCACACGCAGACCTTCTTCCACTTCGAAATTCTGCTTCATCAACTCATTCTCGCGTTCTTTCAAGCGCTTCATGAACGCTGTCTCCACGTCGGTGTAGATAATGAGCTTCTGCTCGTCGATGGCACGCAGATAGGCATCACGCCAACTCTCGTCATCCTTGCTTTCTACGCCCTGCAACTTGTCGTCGAGGGCATACATCAACGAATCGTACCAAGTGGTCGTCTCGAAAATTCCGCGCAGGTAGGAATCCTTGAATGGATAGCCTTTCTGTGCCGCAGGGGCATTGCGTAGGATACGCAAATCACTCAGGTTCAAACCGGTTACATCCATGTCGTAGTCGATGCTGTCGCCCAGCTTCTCGACGTCGATGGTTGATACGGGAATTTGTACCACACTTTGTTTCTGGCTGCAAGCGGCTACCAAGCCCGCTAAGCATGCCACAATGAATAATTTACTTGTCTTCATTGGCTAAACGTTTTTATTGCTGTTTGCTTGTTTACGTCTTTGATGAGATAACGGTCGAAGGTCATACCGAATCCGCCCCAGCGATAGTCGGAAACGACGTACCGTCCGTCGGTGGTCGATTCCAACGCACGAATCACTCCGTCGGTGTAGCGAAAGTCTTCGAGTATGCCGCCTAACTTAGAACCCAGCCAAAGGGGACGGGCCTTGCCGTTGACCTGTTTGAAGATAAAGATACGGCGGGCCTTCTCTGGATAGAATCGGGTGCCTTTGATAACCCCGACTATCGCGTCCTCGTGTCCGTCGCCATCGACGTCGCCCGTCTGGAACTGGTAGACGGGGTAGGGTAGCCGCCAGCCATTGATGTAATACAGACTGTCGTGCTCCTTTTTCAATTCGAAGCTTTGCGCCGTGCATAAGCTGGTGCAAAACAACATGAAGAATATGGGCAATAGTCGATGGTTCATCACTCTGTTAGGTTTTATGGGCCAAAGATACGAAAAAAAACAAAAAAAGTATGCAGATAACGATTTTTTTTTGTATATTTGCTCGCAAATTGAAAAGTCTAACTAAAAACTCGAATGCTTTATGCTGAATGAATTCTTATCTGAACTAAAAAAAATTCTGCCTATTGACCGTATCTATACGGATGAATTGCGAACTTTAGGATGGGGTACTGATGCCAGTTTCTATCGTCAGATTCCCAAGGTTGTTATCCGTAGCGATGGCGAAGAAGAAATCTCGAAAATCGTCAAGGCATGTAAGAAATATAAGTTGCCCTTTACCTTCCGTGCTGCTGGTACCTCGCTTTCTGGTCAAAGTTGTACCGACTCTGTGCTCATCGTGGCTGGCAAGCATTGGGAGAAATACGAACTAGGTGAGCATCAGGAAACGATTAAGCTGCAGCCAGGTATCGTGGGCGGGCGTGTCAACGAAATTCTGAAACCCTTCGGACGTGTGTTCCCGCCCGATCCTGCTTCGATAGGCAGTGCGATGGTGGGTGGCATTGTCATCAATAATGCCTCGGGTATGAATTGCGGCGTGCATGCCAACAGCGACCGCATGATGGTATCGGCGCGTGTGATTCTGACCGATGGTACAGTGCTTGATACTGGCGACCATGCGAGTCGTGAGCGGTTCTCCCGCTCACACCCTGAGTTCATCGCCAAGATTGAAGCACTGCGCGACAAGGTGCGGGCCGACGAGGAACTGGCTACGCGCATACGTAGCAAATATAGTATTAAGAATGTAACGGGCTTGAACCTGCGTCCGCTGATTGCCTACGACGACCCGTTCGACATCATCGCACACTCGATGGTGGGTTCTGAGGGTACGCTGGCCTTCCTTTCGGAGGTGACGATGAAGACCCTTATCGACTACAAATACAAGGCTTCGGCAATGGTTTACTTTATGACCATGAAGGAGAGCTGTGAGGCTGTGGTGGCCATGAAGAAGATGAAAGCTGGCGAGGGTGATTTGGAATATAGTGCCGAGAATCTCGTCGTGAAGAGTGCCGAAATGCTGGACTACAAGTCGTTGAGTTCAGTGGATGATCCTGTGTATCTGCAGTACAAGAAGGACGTCGATGCTGGCAAGATTGAGGGCGTCGCACCTGGTGACTATCATAACCTGACGGCTATCCTCACCGAAACGAAGGGTATCACGCACGAGCAGTTACTGGAGAAAATTGAGAAAATCAAGGAGTGTCTGGGTCAGTTCCGGTTGTATATCCCTGCGGAATTTACCGAGGATCCTGCTGTCTATGGCAAGTATTGGGCTATCCGCTCGGGCATCTTCCCCAGTGTGGGCGGTACGCGTCCCATCGGCACCTCGTGTCTCATCGAGGATGTCGCCTTCCCCATCGAGTCGCTGCCTGAGGCTACGGTGAAATTGCAGAAACTGATTGCCGATCATGGCTACGACGATGCCTGTATCTACGGACATGCCTTCGAGGGTAACTACCACTTTATTCTGAATCAGAGCTTTGCCGACGAGCATGAGGTGGCCCGTTATGCTGAGATGATGCGTGAGGTAGCTAAGCTGGTAGTAGAAGGTTACGACGGCTCGCTGAAGGCAGAGCATGGTACGGGCCGTAACATGGCGCCGTTCGTGAAGTACGAGTGGGGCGACAAGGCCTATGAGGCCATGAAGGAACTGAAGGCTATCTTCGATCCTGACGGTCTGTTGAACCAGGGTGTCATCTTCAACGACGACCCAGATTGCTTCATCAAGTGCCTGAAACCGCTTCCCGTGCTCGACTATGACTTCGATAAGGTGCCCGACGGCGGACATTATCTGATGGACCCGTCGCTGTCGACCGCCAAGGAGACCATCGAGCAGGTGAAGCGTGCCAACAAATGTATCGAGTGCGGATTCTGCGAGGTCAACTGTATGTCGTGCGGACTGACGCTGTCGTCGAGAATGCGTATCGCTGTACAGCGTGAAATCCGACACCTTACAACCACGGGTTCTAATCCCGAGCGTTTGGCAACTCTGAAGAAACAGTATAAGTACTACGGCGACCAGACGTGTGCCACCGATGGACTTTGCTCGACATCCTGTCCGATGAAGATCAATACGGGTGAACTGACGCATATCATCCGCCAGATGGATATGAACGAAAATCCTATGGGTTATAAGGTGGGTGAATTTGCTGCCAACCACATGGCGGGCATCAAGAGCGGCCTGCGCGTGGTGCTCGACGTGGCTCATGCTGCCCACATCACCCTCGGTCCTACGCTGATGACCAGCGTGTGCAGGGGCATGAACAAGATGGGCCTGCCGCTGTGGACGACAGCCATGCCCAAGAAGAAACGTCAGCCCAAGAAGTCCGACCTTACGCAATTTATCATCGAGCGTTCCATTCCTCATCGCGAGGAGGAACATTCTCCGTTGAAGGTTGTCTACTTCCCTAGCTGTATCAACCAGACCATGGGACAGTCGAAACATGGTGGAAAGATTCACCACCTTGTGGATGAGGTGATCCAGCTGATGGCGAAGGCTGGCTATGAGGTCATCTTCCCGGATGGTATGGATCGCATGTGTTGTGGTCAGATTTGGGAGTCGAAAGGTATGTTGGACATTGCCGATCGCAAGAGTGCCGAATTGGAAGCTGCCCTTTGGAAAGCTTCCGAGGAAGGTAAGTATCCTGTGTTGTGTGCCCAGAGCCCGTGTCTGCACCGCATGAAGAAGGTGATGCATAAGATGAAACTCTATGAACCAGCAGAGTTCATCATGAAATATCTGGTGCCGCGACTCGACTTTCATCCTATTGATAGGCATGTGGCTCTGCACATCACATGCTCTACGCGTCAGATGGGTGTCGCTGACGATCTCATCAACCTCGCCAAGATGTGTTCGAACAACGTCTTCTTGCCAGAGGGCGTAGGCTGTTGCGGATTTGCCGGCGACAGAGGATTTACCTTCCCCGAACTAAACAAATATGGCTTGCGCAAACTGCGTCCGCAGATTGAGGCAAACCATATTGAAGTGGGTTACAGTAATAGCCGTACTTGCGAGATAGGACTGGAAACCAATACGGGTATTCCGTATATGAGTATCGTCTATTTGGTCAATGAATGTACAACGGCAAAGAAGGAAATTTAGAAAACGGGCAGAACTGCCAACTGATAATAAAGGGTACGGGCCATGCGTTCGTGCCCTTTGTCGTTGGGGTGCAGACGGTCGGTCTCTGGGTCGGCAAAATACTGCGCGTGCTCATCCATCATCGGATATAGCCCACTGACGGCGTTCATATCGATGACGGGAAGGGCCCAAATGTTGCCGGCATCCTTAACGGCCTGGATGTATTCCTCCAGATAGATGCCACACTGGTTTGTGTAGTCTTCCGTACATTGCCAGTTCTTTTCGTTACGGTGGAACTGGGCACGATGGATGGGCGTCAACAGCACAATCTGCTTCGTCGGATACATTCGCTTCACCTTATCAAGTGCTATGTTGATGCGACCGCGATAGGTGCCTTTGTCCATACTCATATAGCGCCGCTTGCGGTCGGTCATCTTCTTTGGTTGCCCATGTCCGTACATCACCTGTTCGTCTTTTTCCTCATACCATTGTCCGATGGGTACTCCGTTGTTATAATCGTTTGTACCTATGAAAATAAGAATGGCATCAATGGAATCACCATGCTCTGCTTGTAGCTTGTCGGCTTGACGGGGAATGTCGTCCCATTGACGGCCACTGACGGCATAGACATAAGGGGTGATGCCTAACCAGTCTTGCAGAAAGTTCCAGTACTTGAGCTTTGACCCGCTATTCCGCGGATCGGTAATGGAGTCGCCAAAATAGGCCACACGTTTCTGCATCCAAGGATGTGCAAAGACGGATTGAGCATTAACGGCTCCGCTAAGCAGAGCCGCTAATGTCAGTAATATCAAAGTTTTCTTCATTGGATTAATACTCCATCACAGCGGGCAATTCCTTAGCCTGGTCAATCATCTTCTGAACTTCTACGACTGCGGGAACGCGATTCGTCAGATTCTTAACGGCATTAACCTCTTCCAGCTTCTTCTGAAGATTCTCAGCAACACGATGCTTTAACTCCTTCACGGTATCTACGCCGCTGGCTTCCAGAAGCTCAGCAAACTGAGGACCAACGCCGTTGATGCGGTACAGGTCACAGTGGTTTGCCCACTTCAAAATCAGCTTGCCGCTGATGCCAGTCTCTTCCTCAAGAGCCTTGCGGCCTGCGGGCTTAGCGCATTTTTCCAACAGTTCTGCATCGGTCTTAATACCTGCTGCAATCAGTTTCTCGGCGTATACTTCACCTACGCCCTCAATGTCAATTACTTTGTAAGTCATATCCTGTATGGTTTTAGTTAGTTGTTGCAGTGGAGTGCACTTTGCACGCTGCATGTGTGCAAATATACGAATAAAAGTTGTTTATTTTGCAATGTTTTTATTTTTTTTAATACAAAAGATAGTTTGATAGTGTATTTTTGTCGTATCTTTGCACCGTTAAACATTAAAAAGAAAGGAATAGCAATGAATTATAATGAATTAGATTTGCGGGGATTGAGCGCTGACCAGCAGTTAACGATGTCGGAGGCTTTCCTTATTCTTATGCGAAAAGTGTATGGCTGGATGACGCTGGCCCTTGTGATTACTGGCCTGACGGCTTATGGTGTTGCTACGAGTCCTGGCATTCTGCAGGCTATTTACACCAATCAGATACTCTTTTGGGGACTCATCATTGCTGAGTTCGCACTGGTGTTCGGTGTTAGCGCAGCCATTAATCGTCTGTCGCTGACCACTGCTACGCTGATGTTTATCCTCTATTCGGTCATCAACGGCGCTTTGTTGTCTTACATCTTCCTGGCCTATACGGCTTCTTCCATTGCAACCGTATTTTTTATTACGGCAGGAACATTCGGGACGATGGCACTTATCGGCTATACGACGAAAACCGACCTGTCGTCGATGGGAAAGATCTTGTTTATGGCCCTGATAGGACTGATAATAGCTACAGTAGTGAATCTGTTTATCAAGAGCTCTGGCTTTACGCTCATCTTGAGTTATGTCGGTGTGCTTATATTCGTAGGACTTACTGCGTGGGATTCTCAGAAAATCAAGCAGATGCTTCTGCAGGCTCCTGATGCAGGAGAAGCGTCTCAAAAGCTGGCACTTCTTGGTGCTCTTACCCTGTATCTCGACTTTATCAATCTCTTTATTTATCTGCTTCGCATTTTTGGAAAGAGAGAGTAAATAGGTCATATATATTATATAATAAGGTGTAAAGGTTTTCGTATTGTCAAAGAATACGAAAACTTTTCATTTTCTTGCAAAATATTTTGGAAAAAGTTTGGTGGGTTGAAAAAATAGTCGTACCTTTGCATCCGCTTTCGCG
>Ga0310697_10001061_pt1 | contig 33614 bp, 28 predicted proteins | sample 172DNAGHGlowgp2_FD_203883 | JGI IMG/M metagenome (GOLD analysis project Ga0310697, IMG submission 203883) | Sheep rumen microbial communities from Palmerston North, Manawatu-Wanganui, New Zealand - 1728 DNA GHGlow gp2 (v2) (version 2) | ecosystem: Host-associated > Mammals > Digestive system >... | reverse complement strand
CGGAGAGCATGTCTGCCACGAGCTTGGCGCCGATGGCCACGCGGGGCTTGTCCTTGCGGTCCTGACGTGCCCATCCGAAATAGGGGATGACGGCGTTGATGCTGCGGGCGGAGGCGCGCTTGGCGGCATCGATCATCAGCAGGAGCTCCATGAGGTTGTCGCTGTTGGGGAAAGTGCTCTGCACAAGGAAGACATCGCGACCGCGGATGCTCTCTTCGTAGCTGACGCTGAATTCGCCGTCGGCGAAGTGTGTGATGTTGATCTGGCCTTGGGGTACACCCAGGCTTTTGCAGATTTTCTCAGTAAGGTACTGTGTGGCGGTGCCGGAAAAGACAAGGAAGGAGGACATGGGGGAGGAGGTTTATGGTTGAGGGTTTATGGTTGAGGTTTTTTTTTTATTCGTTCAAAAGTTCAAGAGTTCAAAAGTTCAAGATGTTGAACTTACTCGGCGGCTTTGCGGAGTTTGCGGAAGTGTGCGATGACTTCTTTGTAGTCGAGGCCGGAGTGGATATTGAAGCGTGTCCAGAGGTCGCCGAGGATGACGGCACCGCCGAAGCCGTAGTCGGAGAGACGGGGGAGCGTCTCGCTGTTGACGCCGCCGGCTGCCATCACCTTGCGGTCTATGAGTCCTGCGCGTGTGGCGTCGTGCAGCTGCTCGGGGGTGTAGGCTGCATGGCGGTTGGGGTAGGTGATGCTGTCGAAGACGGGGGAGAGGAAGACATAGTCCAGGTCGCGCCGCTGCTGCAGTTCTTCCAGCGAATGGCAGGAACGGCTGCAGGTGCCGTGGTAGTTCTGCGGGAGCGTATTGTGCTTCTCAGAGAGGTGAACGCCACGCAGGCCGAACTCATCGACGAGGTAGAAATGGTCGTGGACGACGATGCGGTTGTGCCATTGTTGGGGGATGAGTGTCAGCAACCGTTCGGAATAGATGGGCTCGGTGTTGGGCTTGCGCAGGTGGAAGGAGTCGAGTCCTTCCTCGAAGAGTGCTGATATGATGGTGTCTTCTTCTACGAAGAAGTCGGGGGTAGAAAGCAGAATGAGTTTCATGTGCTCTTTTTGTTTTTCTGCTGCAAAAGTACTACAAATAATCTATATAAACGAAGAAAAGCACGAAAGAATTCGCGCTTTTCTCCTTTTTTAATAACCTTTAATATGTTGGCCTAATATCCAAAGATTTCTGAGAGTGAAACATGGCGCACAGGACCAACTTGTTGCAAGGCGTCCATGTCGAGCTCTTTCGCGTCGCCGAGGATGGCGATGCGGCGCGGTTTGCGGGCCATGCGTTCATTGGCGAAGCGCACGATGTCATTGAGGGTGAGGTCGGGGAGTGCGTTGTAGATGCGCTCGTTGATGTCGTAGTCGATGCCGCGCTCCTGAGCCGCTAACCAGGCGTTGATGACACCGAAGCGAGTGGTGCGTTGTGCTGCGAGTTGTTTCGTAAGGCTCTGCTTGGCAATCTCGAAAGCGCCTTGGCTCTGCGGTATTGTATCGAGGATCTGGTTGAAGGTGCGAATGCAGTCCATGAGCTTGTCGTTCTGCGAGATGATGGAGGTGAAGCTCGTCTCGGGGTGTCCCTTGCGGTCAGGGATACCGTCGTAGTAGGCGCCGGCGCTGTAGGCGAGGCCGCGGCTCTCGCGCAGTTCCTGGAAGACGATGCCGTTCATGCCGCTGCCGAAGTACTCGTTGTAGAGTGCTGCCACGGGCGTTTGTTCTACCTGCCACGGCATCAGGTCGTTGTGGAAGGCAATCATATAGATGTTCTTGGCATCGTAGGGCGCGATGATGATTTCCGTGGCGGGCGTCGCCTGCTCTTGGTAGTCCTCGAAGGCCGGTGCCGGCAGCAGGGTCTCGGGGAGCGTATGCTCCTTGGTGAGGAGTGCCGCGAGGTCGCTCTGGCTGCGGGGACCGTAGTAGAGGACGGTGTGCTCGTAGCTGGTGAGCGAGTGAATGAGGTCGATGAGCGTCTGCGGGTCGGTGGCTGCGAGCTGTGCGGCCGTGACGATATTGCGCTGGGCATTGCGCTCACCATATATATTATATGCGCGCAGGCGTGAGAAGCAGGTCTGTTGTTCCAACTTCGCATCGGCCTGGGCCTTGGCGACGTTCATGATGTAGGCCTGATAGGCTTCGGTATCTACCTGCACGTTGGCCAGCACGTTCTCGGCGAGTGCCAGCGCCTCGGGCAGCTTCTCGTCGAGACCCGAGAGCATGATAGATGTCTGATAGGGGCCTGCGTAGATGCCGAAGGTGCAGGCGAGGCCGTAGAACTGCTGTTGCACCTGCTCTGCCGTGAGGCTGTCGGTGCCCAGTAGGTCGATGTAGTCGCTGGCGTCGTCCAGCAGCGGGTTGGCAGCGGTGCCGAAAGGCAGGTAGAAGACGAGGTTGAAGATGCCGTTCTCGGTGTTCTCCTTGTATACCAGCGGCAGGTCATGGGCGGTGGTGCCTATGGTGAGGTCTTCCTTGAAATCCACGAAGCGGGGTTCGATGGGCTCTACTTCGGTTCCTTGGATTTCCGTGACGAAGTCGCTCATCTCGTTGCGGTTAGCTGGGATGGGCGTGATCTCGGGCTTGTCGATTTTCTTGATGTTGGGGTCGTCGCCCTGGAGCTTGAAGACGGTCACAACGTTTTCCGTGAAGTGGCGCTGTGCGAAGTTGACGATGTCCTCTTTCGTGAGGGCTGCGATGCGGTCGATCTGGCCGACGGCGTCTTGCCATTCGATGCCGTTGATGAAGGCATCCTGGAACATTGATGTGCGGGCGCGGTTGGTTTCCATGGCCTGCATCTTGTGCAGCTTCATGTTATTGATGATAGCGGGCAGGAGGTCATCGGGGAAGTCGCCGCACTTGAGCTTGTTGATCTCGCCCAGCAAGCGTTCGCGACAATCTTCCAAGGTTTGTCCCTCACGTGGCGAACCGCCCATGAAGAAGATGCTGTAGTCGGCCAACTGGTAGTCGTCGGCCCAGGCGTCCAGCATGGTCATCTTCTGGTTGATGTCGAGGTCGATGAGACCTGCGCGGCCGTTGCTCATGACCTCGCTGATGAGCGAGAGGGTGTCGCAGGCGCGGTCCTTAGCGCCGGGGAAGGCCCAGCCCAGATAGAGCGATTCGGCATTGAGGCCGATGACGGTGGTATCTACGGGCTGTGTCAGCGCAGCCACGGGCTCGTACTCGGGCTGCTTGCAGTCAGGATTCTCCTGCCAGTCGCCAAAGTACTTCTCCAGAATATTGATTGTCTTGTCGGGGTCTAAATCACCTGACATACAGATGGCTACGTTGTTCGGGCAGTAGTAGTTCTTGAAGTAGTTCTTGATGTTGGTGATGGAGGGGTTCTTCAAGTGCTCCTGCGTGCCGATGGTGGTCTGTGTGCCGTAAGGGTGTGTGGGGAAGAGCTTGAAGACAAGGGCGTTGAACATCTTCTCCTCGTCGTCGGTGAGATGGATGTTGTATTCCTCATACACAGCTTCCAGCTCGGTGTGGAAACCGCGGATGACCATGTTCTGGAAGCGGTCTGCTTGGATGCGGGCCCAGTTCTCCACCTCGTTGGAGGGGATGTTCTCCACATAGCAGGTGATGTCGAATGAGGTGAAGGCGTTGCTGCCGTCCGAGCCGATGAGGGCCATGAGCTTGTCGTACTCGTTGGGAATATTGTACTTGGCTGCCAGCTGGCTGACGCTGTCAATCTCGTGGTAAGCCTGACGGCGCGCCTCAGGGTCGGTGAGCTGTCGGTAGGCTTCGTAGCGCTGCTCGATGTCGTCGAGCAGGGGAGCCTCTGCCTCGGCATCGGTGGTGCCGAAATGGTTGGTGCCCTTGAACATCAGGTGCTCGAGATAGTGTGCCAAGCCTGTCGTCTCAGCAGGATCGTTGCGAGAACCTGTGCGCACGGCGATATTGGCCTGGATGCGAGGCTCGTCCTTGTTCACGGAGAGATAAACTTTCAGACCGTTCTTGAGCGTGTAGATGCGAGTCTGCATCGGGTCGCCCTTTACGCTCTCGTAGTCATGCTTCTTGCAGCTCGTAAGGCTCAGCAAGATGGCCGCCGTGGCGGCAAAGAGATAGAATCGTTTCATATCGGATGAATGATAGTATTTGTGATATCGTAATTCTTGGCAAAGGTAGTGATTATCTGTGTAAACTTACGTCCAAGACGGATGAAGTATGGGTAGAAGAAAGTGTTTTAATCCTTTTTAACTAATATGTGGAGAGGGCATTCGGGAATAATCCGTATTTTTGCAAACCAATACACACGAGATGACTGATATTATACTCTCCACCTTTCTGAGTCTTTTTGCCTTGTTCGGCAAAGAGGAGAATGTTGACGAAGCACGGGCTAAGCGTATGCTCGTGAGCTATCTGCGCCACCACCTCGGCATTCGCAATGTGGATTTCTACCTTGATTTCTACAGCGATATGCGTGGTGCTTACGAAATGTCCGAAGGCCTGGATACGCAGGCTGTGGCGGCCACCATCTGCGAGAACCTGCACGGCAAGATACGTGCTGGCGAGGAGGCGCTGCTGCTGTTGCGTCTGATGGAGTTCTGCGGCATCGGCGGTGGTGGGCTCGATTCCATCTTCCGCGTGGTGGCCGAGAAGTTTGAAGTCAACGATGCCGTGTTCCAGGACTTCACGGATTTCGTGAAAGGAACACCCTCGGAACACGTACTCCTTCATCAGCTGCCTGGTTATCAAGGACAGCTGAAGACCTTGCTGAACCCCGAGACGGGCGCGCTCGTGTTCACTTATCTCGGTGATGACACGGTATTGCTGAATGATGTCCCCGTGCTTGCGGGTTCGTACCAGGTGTGGCTACAGAGTAGTGTGCTGAAGTCCCGCGACGGTCACCCTGTGTATTACTCCACCATTCTGGAGGCTCACCATCGCCGTATGGGTAAGAAGGGCGAGAGTGTGCACAAGGTGGAGTTCTGCGGACGCAATCTCAATTTCCGTTTCCCAAATAGCGACAACGGCTTGCATAACCTCAGCTTCACGCTGCGCAGCGGCGAGTTGCTGGCGATTATGGGCGGCTCTGGTACGGGAAAGACCACGCTGCTCTCCATCCTCAATGGCAGCCTGATACCGCAGGAAGGTACGATGACCATCAACGGGCACGACGTCAGCGAACCTGCTGTCAAGAACCTTATCGGCTACGTGCCACAGGATGACTTGCTCATCGAGGAACTCACCGTTTATCAGAACCTGTGGTACACGGCCAAGTTCTGCTTCGAAGGGATGAGCGACGAGGAGCTGGACCGCCGTGTCATGAAGACGCTCAAGGACTTGGGACTTGACGCGGCGCGCGACCTGAAGGTAGGCTCTGCCATCAATAAATTCATCTCCGGCGGTCAGCGCAAACGCCTGAACATCGCCCTGGAACTGATCCGCGAACCTGCGGTGCTGTTCCTGGACGAGCCCACATCGGGCCTCTCGTCGGCAGATACAGAGAAGGTCATCAACCTGCTGAAGGAGCAGACCTTCAAGGGGAAGCTCATCGTGGTGAATATCCACCAGCCGTCGAGTGATGTCTATAAGCTCTTCGACCGCCTGTGGTTGCTGGACCGCGGAGGCTATCCCGTCTTCGACGGTAACCCCATCGATGCCATCACCTATTTCAAGGAGGCTGCTGACTATGCTGACGCGGAGACCAGTGCTTGTCCCACGTGTGGCAATGTCAACCCCGAAATCGTACTGAATATCATCGATGAGAAATCGCTGACGAGCAGTGGTGAGATCTCTGACGAGCGTAAGATGTCGCCGCAGGAATGGCACGAGCTGTATCTGCAACGCCGTCCTGCGCAACCAGAGGTCACCGTTGGCACAGTGCCTCCTTCCGATCAGCGCAAGCCGGGCGTGCTGAAGCAGTTCCTCATCTTCCTCAAGCGCAACTTGCGCACAAAGGTCACCAACCTGCAGTACATGCTCATCGCGCTGCTGGAGGCTCCGCTGCTGGCTGTCGTCTGTGCCTTCCTCACGCGCTACGCACCGCCAGAGGGCTATTGCGTGATGAACAATAAGAACCTCGTCAGCTATTTCTTCATGGCTGTCATCGTGGCTACGTTCATTGGTATGAGCGGCAGCGCCGAGGAGATTTTCAAAGACCGCGCTTTGCTGAAGCGCGAGAAGTTCCTGCACCTGTCCTACGGCAGCTACATCTGGTCTAAGATTGTCTATATGGCTGGCGTCTCGCTGTTGCAGACCTTCCTGTTTGTGATTATCGGCAATGCCATTATGGGACTGCATGGACTGTTCTGGGTGTGGTGGCTCATCCTTTTCGTGACGGCTTTCCTCTCGAATCTCGTGGGGCTCTTACTCTCACAGACGCTCAACTCCATCGTGGCCATCTATATCACCATCCCGATGCTCTTGATACCACAGATCCTGTTGTGTGGTCTCGTCGTCAGCTTCTCGGATCTTGCGCCTCGTAGTCATACGGGTAATGTGCCGATAGTGGGTGATGTCATCCCCTCGCGATGGGCATATGAGGCGCTGGCTGTGACGCAGTTCTCGGACAATGACTATGAGCAGCCGTTCTTTGAAACAAACCGTGAGAAGTATGAGGCGCAGTTCTATAATGTCGGCATCCTCAATGAGTTGCAGTCGCAGTTGGAAACTCTGAAGGATGAGCGCAAGCGCGGTGTGGAGGAGAATCCCCAGCATATCGCAGTGATTCGCCGCAACCTTCCCACCATTACGGCCTATTGCGAGATGGAGCCTTATAGTGGTGATTACGATGCTGTCTCGCTCTACGATTATATGAAAGCTGCTGAACGCATCCTCGTGCAGCGCGCTAACAAAGCGACGCTGGCCAGTGACCGTATGATGTCGGCCTTCCTGCGTGAACGCGGTAAGGATGCCATGTTTGAGCTCAAACGCCAGAATTACAATATCAAGTTGCAGGAGTTCGTCGTAGGAGCTGACAACGGACAGTTCGTAGATGTCATCGATGATGCCATCGTGCCGCGTGTCGGACAGGTCTATCTGACGCCTCATAACCGCTATGGCCGTGCACCTTTCTACAGCTGCGAGAAACGCCTTGGCGATTGGCATATCAAGACCTTGTGGTTCAATGTCGGCGTGCTGTTGCTCATGTGCATCTTTTTAACGGTTATCTTGCTCTTAGACTTGCCCGAACGACTTCGAAAATCATGAATGTGAGCGCATATTTCAGCAAAATTGACTGATGATATGGAAAAAAGTTAGTTTCAGTTTTGGCGATATGCGCAGAATGCACTACCTTTGCATAAAATACAAAGAAAAATCATCTTCAAATAACAAAAAACAATGAAGAAATTATCATTTTTTGCTGTGGCTTTGGCCGCAATGGCTTTCGCAGCTTGCGGAGGCAACAAGAGTGCTCAGACGGAGGAGGAATCCAGAGACTCTCTTTCTATGTTTGAGCAGCAGCAGATAGAGGCTGCCATTAAAATGAACTTTGACAGTCTTGCTGCTGAGGTCGCTCGTCTGAAGCAACTTCCTGTCGTGCAGAAGAATGGCATGATTGTGCTCACCGATGAGGAGAAGCAAGTGCGTCCCCACTATCTCTTGGATCTTTCTGTTGCCGAGCAGGCTATGACCCTGGCCGAGGAGTACCGCGTACTGAGTGCTATTGAGGTTGACAAGGAAATTGCCGCTCTCTATGACCTCCCCATGGAAGGCTATGACAAGGCAATTGCCAAATTGGTGGCAGACATCAATGACCCCTCTTTCAAGGTGCTCGACAGTGAGTACAGCATCTATGAGTCCTCGCAGATGTTGTATGACGCCATGAATGAGAACGGCCGCATCAACTTCTTCTGGCAGATTGTTTCCGCATCTCTCGTGGAGCAGCTTTACATCCTCTCGCAGAATGTGGATAAGTTCATGGCTGCTTTCGACGATGAGGCTGCCAGCAACGTTTCCCTCCGCATCATCCTCATTCAGGATGCCATCAACCGTCTGACCGAGTATGATCCTGAGTTGCTGCCCGTGGCTGAGGCCATCGATCCCCTCGCTGTCATCAATGCCATTACCGTTGAAGAGTTCAAATCTCAGATTGTCGAGGCTGGCGACCAGATTGCTCAGGCCCGTCAGGCTCTCATCGAGTTGGTTTACTAAAAGAGAATCTACTCCATATGAAAAGCCCTTCCGAAACTCGGAAGGGCTTTTTGATTGACCTTTGTTGGGTGAAGGATTACTTCAGCTCAGCGAGGTACTTAATGGTGCGAACCATCTGGCTGGTGTAGCTGTTCTCGTTGTCGTACCAAGCAACTACCTGAACGAGGCTGTTGCCGTCGCCAATCTTGCTGACCATGGTCTGGTTAGCGTCGAAGAGAGAACCGAACTTCATGCCGATGATGTCGCTGCTGACGAGCTTCTCCTCGGTGTAGCCGAAGCTCTCGTTTTGAGCAGCCTTCATAGCAGCGTTGATGTCCTCAACAGTAACCTCACCCTTCACAACAGCGTGCAGGATAGTGGTGGAACCGGTGGGAGTCGGAACACGCTGTGCAGCGCCGATCAGCTTGCCGTTCAGCTCGGGGATCACGAGACCGATAGCCTTGGCAGCACCTGTGCTATTGGGAACGATGTTCTGGGCACCGGCACGGGCACGCTGAACATCACCCTTGCGCTGAGGACCGTCGAGAATCATCTGGTCACCAGTGTAAGCGTGAACGGTGGTCATGATACCGCTCTGGATAGCAGCGAAGTCGTTCAGAGCCTTGGTCATGGGAGCCAAGCAGTTGGTGGTGCAAGAAGCTGCGCTGATCACGGTGTCGGCGGGAGTTAGGGTCTTGTGGTTCACGTTGTACACGATGGTGGGGAGGTCGTTGCCTGCGGGAGCAGAGATGACAACCTTCTTGGCACCAGCGGTCAGGTGAGCAGAAGCCTTCTCCTTGGAGGTGTAGAAACCTGTGCACTCCAGAACGACGTCAACGTCCAGCTTGCCCCAGGGCAGCTCGGCAGCGTTAGGAATAGCATAGATGGTGATCTTCTTGCCGTCAACAACGATGAAGTCCTCACCAGCCTCAACAGTGTGCTTGTTCTCGCCGAACTTGCCGCAGAAACCACCCTGAGCGGTGTCGTACTTCAACAAGTGAGCCAGCATCTTGGGGCTGGTCAGGTCGTTGATAGCAACTACTTCATAACCTTCAGCCTCGAACATCTGACGGAAAGCGAGGCGACCGATACGGCCAAAGCCGTTAATAGCAACTTTTGTCATTTTCTGTTTTGTTTTTTTAATGAATAAAAAGGTTAAACAATAGATTTCTTTTTGGACTCTCTCGAGCGGCGTCATTTTACCCGCAATTACAATATTCAGCACTCTTACAAGCTGCGAAAAGCAGTGTCAGCAGCACTAAAAACAAGAAATTTAGGGTCTTTTTCGACATTTTCGCTCGTTTTACGCGGCAAAAGTACAAAATTTGTTTTATATTCGCGCCATGAAACCCCTAAAATAATCATAATTATGGCAAATTTTATTCAAGAATTCAAGGACTTCGCAATGCGAGGTAATGTGATGGACATGGCTGTCGGTGTTATCATTGGCGGCGCTTTCGGTAAAATCGTATCCTCTTTGGTGGACGATGTGCTGATGCCTCTTGTAGGTATGATCACCGGCAATGTGGATTTCACGACGCTGGCATTCCAGATTGGCGAAGGCGAGGATGCTGCTGTGCTGAAGTATGGTAACTTCATCCAGAACACCATCGACTTCCTGATTGTGGCATTCTGTATTTTCTGCATGATCAAGGCTATCAATGCTGCCACGAAGAAGAAGGAAGCTCCCGCTCCCGAAGAGCCCGCCGCTCCCGCTGGTCCTACACAGGAAGAGCTCCTTACCGAGATCCGCGACTTGCTGGCTAAGAAGTAAGCGTGGTTTTGTAGGTGACGCCTCGCGCGCGTTCCTATTTATAAATAGGCCCTGTTGACAAGTTTCAACAGGGCTTTTTCAGTTCCAGATGGTGTGTGATGCCGTGTGGCAGCTCCTCGGCGTAGTGCGAGACGATGATGAGCGTTACGCGGGAATCGCTGCAGTAGTCTTCGATGATGCGGGTGGCGAGGAGGCGGCGATGGTCATCGAGACCGTGGAAGGGCTCGTCGAGGATGAGTAGGTCCGGTTCCTTGACGAAGGCGCGTGCCAGCAGGCACAGCCGTTGCTCGCCGCTACTGAGTTGCATATAGGGACGGTCGGCCAGCTCGGCAATGCCGAAGCGCCTCATCCATGTCAGGCACTGCTCGCGTTGCTCGGGGCGCGGACGAACGTAAAGACCTACGCTATCGTGCAATCCGCTGGCAACGATGTCGATGGCGGGCAGGTTCTTCTGGTAGGCTCGGTGCATCTCGGGGCTGACGTATCCGATGTGCCGTTTGATGTCCCAGATGCTTTCGCCCGTGCCGCGACGACGCCCGAAGAGTTCGATATCGCAGGCGTAGGCTTGCGGGTTGTCGGCGCAGACCAGGCCCAGCAGCGTGGATTTTCCGGAGCCGTTCTTGCCCGAGAGCGCCCAGTGCTCACCTTGGTGCACGGTCCAGTTCAAGTCTTTCAGGATAGTGCGCTCGCCGTAGCGAATGGTGACGTTATTGAATTTCAGAATGCTCTGTTTGTCCGACGTTGTCGGACAAACAGACATTCTGATAATCCGATTGATAAAGCTTGGGATGTCTTTCTCGCGGCTCACCACAAGGATGACTTGCAGGCCCTCTTTGCGAATCAGCTGTTCGAGCGTGTCGCGCAGCTGCTGGCGTGCTTCTGTGTCGAGGCCGATGAAGGGGTTGTCCAGGATGAGCAGGCGAGGGTGGGAGAGGAGAGCGCGCTGCAACTGGTACTTGCGTAGCTCGCCGCTGGAGAGGCTGATGAGGGGCTGTCCGTTGACCATCGGGGTGTCCTCATCGATGTCATGCTGGTTCCAGCGCTGCTGCAGGTAGTAGGTGGTGTCGCTGTCGCCATAGCTGTCGCGAAAGGTCATCACGCGGATGTTCTCGCTGACGAGCCGGTCGTTGGCATCGCCGAAGTCATACTGTATCTCGTTGCCATAGAGCAGCGGCCAGCGACCCGTGAGGATCTCCACCAACTGCGTCTTTCCCGACCCGTTAGGGCCGAGGATGGCCACCTGCTCACCCTCGTAGATGTCCAGCGTGACAGGTTCCGGCATCCGATGATCAGGATGCCGGGGAATACCGTTCTCTATGTGAATGACTTTTCGTTTCACAACCCGTGTACCTTATCCTTATTCTTACGCGCAAAATCTTTCCATGACTTGGCACCGCCCGACACTGTAGGCCGCGAGCTCTCAATGAAGTGGCAGTAGGCGGCGGCGAGGCCGTCGGTGGCGTCGAGCCATGGGAGCATGGCGTCCTCGGGAATCTTCATCATCTGGCGCAGCATATAAGCCACCTGCTCTTTCGAGGCTGAGCCTTGACCCGTGATGGCCATCTTGATTTGCGTGGGAGCATATTCGTGGATGGGCACCTGCCGGCTGATGGCAGCGGCCATCGCCACGCCCTGGGCGCGCCCCAGCTTGAGCATCGACTGCACGTTCTTTCCGAAGAACGGCGCCTCGATGGCAACCTCGTCAGGAAGATAACTCTCGATGATACCTGTAATGCGCTCGAAGATACGTCCTAATTTCAGGTAGTGGTCGGCGTACTTGCGCAGGTCGATAACGCCCATCGTCACCATCTCAGCCTTGCGGCCTGTGACCTTGATGACGCCGTAGCCCATAATCGTAGTGCCAGGGTCAATGCCTAATATGATGCGTTCTGCTTCCACTTGAAACCTGAAACTTGAAACTACTCTTCAGTAATCACTTCCATCATGGTGGAGAAACCGACGACGCGGTTGTCGAATGTCTTCAGCATCTCTTCGCCCAGGTGCTTTCCTTGTTTCACAAACCAATAGTGGAGGCGTGCTGTGCTTTCCACCTCAAACTGCAAGGCGAAGCACTCGGTGCCCTCCTCCTTATGTGAGAGGATGCGGGAGAGACGCCCGTTTTTCATGTGACCGAACTCGCGCACTTGAGGCAGCATGACCTCGTGTACCCAGATGACGAAGTTGCGGGCGTCCGTCTCGGGCATCTGATAAGTAGTATTGTAGAGTATCATGGTGCAAAAATAGGCATTTCTGCGCACAAAAGGGCGCTTTTCACTCTTTTTTTGATTTTTGTTGCCGTATAATTCACGAAAACATAGTAAATTTGCAGCAGAATAATGAAATAAGTTATAAAAAGATACCAAAGCATCATGAAGAAAAGTATCCTTGTCCTGCTCCTTGTAGCAGGGATGGCAACCCTCCGCGCTGCCGAGCCCCAGAAGACCACGGTGAATGTAGCTACGCAGCAGACGGAGAAGGCTGCCGAGATTAAGTTTGAAACCCTGACTCACGACTTCGGCACTTTCGCGGATGACAACCCGGTGGTGAAATGTCTCTTCAAGTTCACGAATGTGGGTGATGCCCCCTTGATTATCAACCAGGCCATCGCCAGCTGCGGTTGCACAGTCCCGACCTATACGAAGGAGCCCATTAAGCCCGGTGAGAGTGGACAGATAGAGGTGACTTATAATGGCAAGGGTAAGTTCCCAGGTCGCTTCACGAAGAATATCACGGTGCGCTCCAATGCAAAGGAAACCGGTGTCGTACGCCTGTCAATTACGGGCAATATGACGAAGGCCGAGGGAGCACCCAAGGAATAAAAGTGAAACAACACCATATTAAAATTGAATGATATGAAGCGTATCGTATTGACCCTTGCTGCCGCATTGCTGCTTGCCGGTTCTATGTCCGCAGCGAAACCCAAGAAACAACCTGCGAATCCGCTGGGCGACGGGCAGAGTGATCGCGCCTATTGGGTAGAGTTGGCTTACACGATGGCCGCCCCTGTATTGGAGAATATGGCCAACGGAACACTCCAACAGAATATGAAGTTGGAGCTGTCGCCCACATGGGACAACCGCGACAAGAAGGTTGCCTATATGGAGTGCTTCGGTCGCCTCATGGCCGGTATCGCACCGTGGCTTACCCTGCCTGACGATGACACCCCCGAAGGCCTGAAGCGCAAGCAGTTGCGCGAGTGGGCTCTGAAAGCCTATGCCAATGCGGTAGATCCCGAAAGCCCCGACTATCTTGGCTGGACCAGCGGCGGTCAGACGCTTGTCGATGCCGCCTATGTAGTTGAGAGCTTGTTCCGCGGTTACAAGGCCTTGTGGGAACCCCTCGATTCGCTCACGAAAGCACGTTACATCAAAGAGCTGCAGGGCCTGCGTCGCTATGACCCGCCCTATACCAACTGGCTTCTGTTCTGCGGCATGGAAGAGTCGTTCCTGATGTATGCCGGTGGTCAGTACGATGCCTTCCGCATCAAAATGGCCATGAGCAAGGTGGAGGAGTGGTACATTGGCGATGGCCTCTATTCCGACGGCCCCAGCTTTGCCTTCGACTACTACAATGCCTTCGTCATTCAGCCCATGTATGTAGAATGTCTGCAGATGGTGGCTGCCAAGCAACCCAACAACACCTATCTGATTCGCTCGCATGGTGACAAGCGCAATGGTGCCAAGAACCGCCTGGGTGTTGTCACAGAGCGCATGCAGAAGTATGCTGTCATCCTGGAGCGCTTCATCTCGCCTGAGGGTACGTTCCCTGTGGTGGGCCGCTCCATTCCTTATCGTCTGGCCGTGCTGCAACCGCTGGCTCAGCTGGCATGGATGAAACAGCTGCCCAAGGAACTGTCGAATGGGCAAGTGCGTGCTGGCATCACCGCTGTCATGAAGCGTATGTTCGAGGGCAAGGGCAAGAGCAACTTCACCGAGGACGGTTACCTGACCATCGGCTTTGTGGGCTCACATCCCAATGTGGCTGACTGGTACACCAACAACGGCTCGCTCTACATGACCAGCCTCGCTTTCATGCCCCTTGGCCTGCCCGCCGACGATCCCTTCTGGACCGATGAGCCTGAGAAATGGACATCGAAGAAGGCCTGGGAAGGCGATGACTTCCCCAAGGACCACAAGTGGAACATCAACAAGGAAATTCTCTACTGGGAATAAGAAAAAGTAAGGGGGCTGTGACACAGCCCCCTTTACTTTGTTACATTGTTTATTTAACCCGTTTGCGTCCCAGACCAAAGACGCGGCGAATGGCTGCCACGGCGCTGAGTCCCAGCTGCAGACCGCGGTAGATGTTCCATCCGTTTTGTAGCAGGTTGGCGGCGCTCTCCCAACGGTTGCGGGCTGTGTGCACGGGATTCATCAAAGTGTTGGTCGTTTCTTTAATCTCATGCTGTTCCTCCTCAATCTTCTGTGTGAGGCGCTCCTTTTCCAGGACGACAGCCTCTTCAGTGGGAGGTGTTAGGTAGGATGCCAGCAGAGAGACCATAAATCCCATGATGGGTGTGAAGACCCATGTCCTGCGGTTGAGATAGAAGATGCAGGCACTGAGCAACAGCACACCAGCGATGATGACGAAGCCCAGTACATTGTTGCCCAGCAAGTTTCCCAGCCAATAGGCGAGGGCAAAACTGGCGAAGAGGATCACAAGCGAACCCACCAGCAGAAGCACAGTCCACAACAGAAGCATGGAAAATAGGCGCGTCAGCACCTGCACCGTGTTCAGACTCAATAGGTCCTTTTGGTGTGTGAGGTAGTCGCGCACCTGTTCAAAGAGGTGTGTGAACTGCGAAGTGGTCTGTTCGTTGGTGATGTTCATTATTCGGCGTCTTCAGTGTTGCTGAGTTCCTCGGTGATATCGCTCACGAGAGCGTCCATCTCCTTACGGTTCAAACGAATGCCGCGCTTGCGGAGAGCTTCAGCGATACGTTCGCGGGTGTCAGCACCCTTCTCAGGAGCCAAAAGAATACCGGCAGCAGCTCCTACCAGAGCACCACCAATGAATGTGATGAAATAATTGAGTGTTTTCATTGTGATAAATATTTTAAAGGGTTAGTAAAATGGTCATTTGACAGTGCAAATATAGTGTCTTTTTCTTCTAATTCTGCACTTATATGCAAGAAAAATGAAAAAATGAGGCATAAACGTACGATTTTAACGTTTTTTGTGTGTCAAAGTCGTCATTGTTTTACACTTTTATCGTATCTTTGTGCCGAAAATAATTGTTCAATCAATAAAAAGGAGTAAAAAAGTAATGAAAAACTATTTCGTTTTGGGTGCTGCCGTTTGTGTAGCCGTTTCTATGGTTTCCTGCAAGAGCAGCGAAAGTGCATATAAGAAAGCCTATGAGAAGGCTAAGCAACAGCAGACAACAACCGAAGCCCCCGTACAAAGCACCGTCGTAGCTCCCACTACCACTGTAGCCCCTGTTCAGACTGTAACCACCACTCCCGTGGTGAATGAGAGCACTCGCACCGAGTCCCTCACCCTCGTTAGCGGTACTGGCATCAAGGCTTTCAGCGTCGTCGTTGGTAGCTTTAGCATCAAGGCCAATGCAGAGAACCTTCAGAAGAAGCTCAACGCCGAAGGTTATGCTGCTCAGCTGGCCATGAACCCCCAAGGCATGTACCGCGTCATCGCATCTACTTTCGATGATCTCAACAGCGCCGTACAGAGCCGCAACGCACTCCGTGCTCAGTATGCTGATGCATGGTTGCTGCGCAAGTAAACAAGGCATTTCTTTTTGGTAAAGTGAATATATGTAAGATTTTAGACAAGGGTGGGCTGCGAAGCTAACCCTTGTTTTTTTATCACAACCCTCATCCCTCAACCCCAAAAACATGCGCGTCCTCGCAATAGATTACGGACAGAAGCGAACAGGCATCGCGGTCACCGACCCGCTGCAGTTGATTGCCAACGGTCTGACGACCGTGGCCACGAAAGACTTGGAAGCTTTCGTGCTTGACTATGTCCAGCGTGAACCTGTGGAGCGCATTATCATAGGATACCCTCGCCAGATGAACGGCGAGGACAGCGAGAATATGCGTCGCATCACACCCTTTGTGAATCGACTGCGTAAACTTTTGCCTACAATTCCTGTCGAATTATACGACGAGCGTTTTACCAGTGTCTTGGCTCATCGCACCATGCTTGAAAGTGGCATTGGCCGCAAGGCGCGACAAAATAAAGCCCTCGTTGATGAGATATCCGCCACCATCATCCTGCAAGGATGGATGGAAGCAACGCAGCGGCATTGCTAATGAAGAATGAAAGAGTGAAAAATAATAATTTCTCTTGATACTTGAACAGTTAAATTGTAAATCGTAAATTGTCAAATTGTCAAATAATATGGTTCTCCCCATCTACACCCTCGGCCAGCCCGTGCTCCGCAAGGTAGCCGAAGACATCAACCCCGAAGACCCCGAACTCGCGCAGTTCGTGCAGGACATGTTTGATACGTTAGACCGCAGCAGCGGCATAGGCTTGGCAGCGCCGCAGGTGGGGCGCTCGCAGCGTGTGGTGATCATCGACTTGAACCCCATCAAGGATGATTACCCTCAATACGATGGTTATCGCCATGTGTTCTATAACCCTTACATCGAGGAGTACGACAAATCGCATCAGGAGTCTATGGACGAGGGCTGTCTCTCATTGCCTGGCATGAGTGAGAGCGTGAAGCGTCCTACGCGCATTCGCGTCAGTTATCTCGATGAGAACTTCCAGGAGCATGATGAATGGGTGGATGGTTATCTCGCCCGTGTGATGCAACACGAGTTTGACCATCTCGATGGAAAGGTCTATACAGATCACATCGTTGGTCTTCGCAAGCAGATGATCAAGGGCAAACTGAATGACATCATGAAGGGGCGCTTCTCCTGTGACTACAAGGTCAAGGTGAAACGATAATAGAGTGAAAAGTGAATGAGTGAAAAGTGAAAGAGTAAAAGTGAAAAATAATAGTTCCTTTCTGAAGACTTGGTGGCTCAGGCGTTCCTGCTTGCGCTACATCTTCTTATTTTTCATTTTTCACTCTTTCATCTTTCATTCTTCAGCTCAGATCAACACCGACCGCGTGATGATGATGGGGCGCAATGCGCTCTACTACGAGGATTATGTGCTCAGTATCCAGCGCTTCAACATGGTCATCGCGGCCAAACCTTATCTTCACGAGCCTTATTTCTTCCGTGGCCTCGCCAAGTTCTATCTCGAGGACTTCACGGGTGCCGAGCAGGACTGCTCTGAGAGCATCGAGCGTAACCCTTATGTCTCTGACACCTATCAGCTGCGAGGCCTCTGTCGCGTCAACATGCAGGACTACGAGGGTGCCATTGCCGACTATCTCAAAGTCATTGACATGGAGCCCAAGAACAAGCCCAGTTGGCATAATCTCGTGCTCTGTTATTTCGAGCGAAAGGACTATGCTCGCGCCGACTCTGCCCTTGACCAGATGATACGCTATTGGCCTCGTGAGTCGGAGAACCTTACAATGAAGGCGCAGGTGGCCATTCAACAGAACGATACCGTCCGCGGCCTCGCTCTCGTTGACTCGGCACTTGTCCTTGATGCGTTCGATGCCCAGGCATGGACGATGCGTTCCATGATCAGCCTGCAACGTGGCGAGTATGCCCAGGCCGAGAGCGAGATTGACAAGGCCATCCTCCAACGCCCTCGCATCGCCGGCAACTTCATTAACCGTGCCCTCGCCCGTTTCCATCAGAACAACTTGCGTGGTGCTATGGCCGACTACGACCAGGCTCTGGACATAGATCCTCGCAACTATCTCGGTCATTTCAATCGTGGTCTGCTCCGTGCTCAGGTGGGCGAGGACAACGCTGCTATCGAGGACTTCAACTATCTCCTCTCCGTGGAGCCTGACAATATGATAGCCCTGTTCAACCGTGCTTTGCTGTTAGATCAGACGGGTGACTATCGTGGCGCTATCCGAGACATCTCTCAGGTGCTCAGTGAATATCCTGACTTCCTTGTCGGTTATCAACAGCGTGCAGCCATCCGTCGGAAGATAGGTGACACCTACGGTGCCGAGCGCGATGAATTCCGAGTGCTGAAATCCCGTCTCGATGCCAAGGCTGGCATCAAGCATCAGCCCGCCAAGACCCGTAAACAGAGTCAGCGCGATATCAACGATTACTCCAGTCTTGTGGAAGCAGATACCAACGAACCAGAACGCGAGTATTCAAGCGTTTACCGTGGTAAGGTGCAGGATCACCGTGTAGATCTGATGCCGCAGCCCATCTTCGTGCTCAGCCATCATCGCATCGTCAGTCCCACGAACCGTTATATTCCCTTCCACCGCTTGTTGGAACAGCTGAACGGACGTGCCAAGTGGGGACTTCCCGTTTATTTAACCAATACCGAGGCCTCGTTGGACAGCGATGCCCTGAAGATGCATTTTGCCGTCATCACACGTCTTACGACGCTGTTGGAATCCAGCTCACGTCATATGACGATTCTTTACATCGCGCGTGCTTTGTCGTACTATCATGTGCGTGACTTCGAGGCTGCCTCTGCCGACCTTGACAGCGCTGCGGTTCTCGATGCGAAGGATGCCGTGATACCTTTCTTACAGGCACAGGTACACTGTCGCCAGATGGAGGCACAGAGCGGTGAAGCCTCGGTGATGACTACGCAAATTGGTTATAACCGTGCGTTGACAGAGCTGCAGCGCGTCGTAGCGCTCGAGCCCACCTTTGCTTATGCCTGGTACAATATGGGTAACATTTACATGGCAGTGCAGGACTACAAGAGTGCCTATGATGCCTATAGCCGTGCCCTGAACATAGACCCGCGTCTCCCCGATGCCTACTACAACCGAGGCCTTGCCTCCATTCTTGACGGTCAGGTGCAGCGTGGTCTCTCCGATCTCTCGCAGGCAGGTGAGTACGGCCTCTATGGCGCTTACAACTTGATTAAGCGCTACTCCAAGCAAAAGTAAATAAGATGTTTCATAGTCGTTTATTTAGTTCGTGTGTTATCTTCGGGCCGGTACTCCATGACGACTTGCTTTTTCTCACCAGTGATAAAATATTTTCTCACCTGTGAGAAAACATTTTCTCACCAGTGAGAAAACCTTTTGCCACTAGTGGCAAAAACGATAAGATAGTATGGTGTTGCGTAGAAGTTCATGAATGTTTGCTATCTTGTTATCGTTGGAACCATATACTTTCGTGTCCTTTCACGGCACAAAGATAGCGATTATTTCTTTACGCCACGCAGAAAATGGAAAAAGTTTGTTGAAAAAACGGTTCTCACGGCAAGCAGACCATGACATTCTCCCAGTACCATTTCGTGTGAACGGCCAAAAAAATGTTAAAACCTACACCTTTTCAGCTTGCCTACACCCGAACCTACACCCGCTTATCCGCCTTATTTACTGCTGATTAACTACCATTGGTGTAGGTATGTAGGTTTTTTCGCGAAAAATCTCGCGTGTGCGCGCGCACGAACCTTATTTTAATCATGCTCAATTGTGCGACGATCTTCACGCTTAAGCATCAGCGCATCCTTATGTCAAATACGGGTTTCATCGTTCCCGCTAACTCCGATACTGCCACCCTCATAGAGGATGGCATCGCTGACTTACATTGCCGTAGCGACAAATATCTGGTTGAGGAAGTATGGAATGAATAGCTGGCGCATCACCTGATTCTGAAGCAGCATCCACAGGTCATCATCGAAAGAGGCATAGCGCACATTCTCCTTCAGCCATTTCTTCGACGGCGTATGCGTCTTGGAAAGTTCCTCTCCAAGATAATGCAGATGCCAGAATCCGTCACTCTCCAGGTGCCAGAAGGGATTACTGATATCCGTTATATTGGGGAATATAAATTGGCGTGTGTATTTCCGCATCAGCGTCTCGTAACGCTTCTCCAACCACTCATTCAGTTGGAATACATTATTCGTGTATTCGCCACTATCAACGCCATCTATCAACGCCAAGATTAGTACGGGTTTAGCCACAATCACCTCTCCGAACTTCTTAGCCTGACGGATATTCATTATGCAGCGAGTATAGTGGAAATAACTCGCCTCGTAGTTATAGAATAGAAGAGATTTATTCATCACACTCATTTGATTGTTACGACAATACCATTTTGAGCCAGAATATCAATTATATCCATAATAACTAATAGGTTTTCACATCTTCATCAGTCTTAATCTTCAAGAGCACATCTTTAAGCTTAACAAGTTCAGAATAGAAAAAATCACGATTCAGGCTTCTTAGTTGCTTTACAGCACCCAACTTGTTGAAGTACTGAGCTATCCATCTTGATCTTTGACGGAAATGCTCACTGGCAACTTCGTCATTGTCCATCAGAAATTGTAGAATACCAAACACCTGCTCCTTATGCCTGAACAAAGCATAACGGCCCATATAAGTGACTCGCAGACCGTAATCCTTAAACAGATAGTCGGTGTATGTGTATGGATATATAGAATCATTGTCAATAGTACAATGGACATCCCACCATAAGCCTGCAAGAGGATGATAAATCAAGCCACCATTCCCATGAAAGAAATAGTTATCGATGTACTTGGAATCACAAAACCCTTCTTCCAGAACTGCATTGTTGCGTTGCTGAACATAAGGAAACAAATCGGCATGAGTAAGATATGTCCAAAAACTTTCGTCTGAAGCCTGAAGTGGAGTCAATTTCACATAAGCCTCATATAGTACCTTGGCCGAAGTTAGGTCGTTCTTGGCATCCATTTTTTCAAGCAAACCATTTGGTTTGTCAAGTGTAGGGATAATAAGGACCTGACTTTTATCGTAGTCAAACTCAGGCATAGTATATCGCTCTATGCCAATCCCTTTCTTGGCTTCATATTGCAACCGGTTGGCGTAAGTCTCCTTGAATGTTTTCTGAAGTGCCATATTAGTATCCTTGTTGTGAAGTGTCTGAATCAATTATATCATGCATAGACTCAAGTAGCTTCTTGTAGGGGTTGTCCAAAAGCACTTGGGCAAATTTCATAATATTCATTGGGTCTTTGTTCTCTAGGACATCAGCATACTCCCCAAGTCGTGGTTCAAGTTCAATTCTATATTTTAATGTTCTCGCCCACAAGGTGTTACCAAATTCTTCTTCGTCATAATTCAAAAGGGCATAAACAAGTGCGTTGAAAACGATAGACGAATGAAATATGCTTGAATGTTTACCTGGTCCGTTAAAACTTATTCTATAATCTTCATACAATGCTTTGGGTAGCTGTATTTCAATTTTAGAATTATGCAAGTAATAAACCGTATTCTTTTCATCATGTCCTGGGACGATTGTCATAAACGAGCCTGCTGATTGCAGCTTGTCATAATTGATATCAGCGTCATAATGCATTTTCACCAAAGCCAACAAGTCTCCTGGCTCAAGATTAAAAGTGAATCCTTGATAATCGGGGTGAAACTCTCTATTTGTATAGTTCTTGATGTCCTTTATGACAGTAACAGTAAAATCAATGTTAACTCGCTTGGCAACTTCTTTACGTTTAATCCTAATTTCGAAAGTGCTTTCTTGAGGATAGAAAATATTCCTATAGAATGTTGAAGGGCAGTCTATCTCACACATGAAAGCCGCATATCCGTCGTGAATAAGTTTTAGGATATCTTCGTTATGAATATCAACGGAAATATTGATAACGTATTCTTCTCCATCCACACTAATCATAGGTTTAACAGGAGGTTTGGGACCGACAGCATCACCAACACCTAAAACTGGATGTGGAAAACAAACATCTTTATTCTTCATAATACAACTTCGTTTGAACGGTGTGAGGCATATTATCGGCAAAACGAATCTTAACTTTTACGACATCATTGCCAAACGCCATGTTGGTAATGGTGTTATTCTTAGGCATCCCGTTATCAGACTCTAATACCTTTATTTGCATATCGAATTGCTCTCCACAAACGGTTAATTCAATCTTCCCGTTTTCAACAACACGATCAGAATGGATTACTACTATGTGATAAACAACTCCATCAACTTTTTGGGCAAATACACGAATGGGGACATTCATAGGTACGAAATGCTTCCCTCTTGAAATATCAACATCTGCGACATCAATATCTACTCCAGGAGCAGGTTCATCTCCTCCGTCTCGATGCCCTTTCCCATGTCCAGTGGCAGTAGGGGTGGACTCAGTGGAAGTGGACGTGGCTCTTCCTGGGCTTTCAATCATGATTGTGCCTATTGGTGTGGGACTCTTCTGAGTGAGATTATCTACTTCTATATTTTCTGCTGAAGTGGTCAGCGAACCGTTTTCCTCGTTGACAGAACCGACAGGTTTACCAAGAACGGTTGGTTTGTTATCGTCTTCTATCAAAGAATCAGGAATGTATAACAAATCATCGAGTCCTGCTATTGATAGTGCGTTGTTGGGGTTGTCGCCAGCAATTTTATTAATGCATTCAACGCAAAATTCCTTCAACTCGTTTATCGCATCAACACCTTCTTGTATGCATTCGCTTGTAATGTCATCTCTATAGAAATCTCGTGACCACTTACTATGTGATGAGTTTTCTAATTTGCTCAGCAAATTGTCACCTTTTTCATCATCACAAACAAAAACTCCATAGAAGCCTAAACTCGATTGTGATTTTTGTGCATATACAATCATTCTAGGTCTACGCATATACACGATCTTGTCAATTGCGCCAGGGACCTTTTTGATATACATCTTTATCTTTCCAAGATGCTCTTTCTCACCTTCGATAACGTCATATCCTTTTCCCTCGCCCTTATGGACAAGAGCATCGTAATATGGCCTGGGGTTCAACGTACGAAATTGACCAGAGGTGTCTTGTTCATCAGGAAATTCTTGAAACATGTAAGCTTCAATTGTATCTTTCGTTATACAGACATTCCCTGTTGGCGCCTGAATCTCTACTTCCAGCATTCCTGCCTCCACAGCTGGATGAAAACTGCGAAGCACTTCATGTGTCATTTTCTGCACAGCATCCTCCATCTTTATGGGTTTAATGCCTAAAATGTAGAAGTCTGTGCCAGGCTCATCTTCATTTCTGCGAAATATGCTGGGTATCTCAGACTGGTCCTCAATTGGACGCTTACCTTTTTTGTTGTCAAAAAAGCCAACTGAAGTTTTTTTCTCGCCTTTGTACAAGTGCGTACATAATGCCGATTTGCCTTCAAAAAACACTTTCCCGTCAGAGGTCCTTGTCGAGATGAGCAAAGTGTTTATGGGAGAAAGTTGGAAATATGCAGCTTTACCAAATCCATAAGTTCCGCCTTGATATGAACCGCCTTTTACGCTAATTTTAGAAGCTCTGACAAAAGCATAAAACGGACAATTGTTGTTTCCAAATTCATAATCCATTCCCAAGGTGTTATAATCAGAAACCTTTAGATATGGCATACTTTTGAATAACCCATCATTAAAGTAGTTCAGTTTCTTTTCATACTTATGTACGATATCTTTCTTTTCTTTCCAGAAATCCATACATCCTTTGATGTGCTCCTTCAAATCAAAGAAGCCCTCAAGGTTTTCAGAATCAATTTCCCCAAAAGAATAAACCACCTTAACAGGATGATTATTCTCTATGGGAACATCCAAAGAATTCTGAATGGATTCACGCACAAGAGCGGCATAGGGTTCACCTTTGAAATTTTGCCCAAGTGCATCTCCAGGACCTTGGTCTTCACCAGTCTGAACATCAAAGTTCCATTGGCACAGATTGTCAGGACTACTCATATGCGTTATTTCTTTTATTTAGTTTTTTAGAACTCTTCCAAGTAATGTGTCTCTGTACCAATACCTCGTTAGAGAAAGCATCTTATATTCAGGTAAGCTTTCCAAATATTCCAAATCAAAAACCAAACGAGGCTCCTCATCATTGGACTCAGGATGTATCTCGGCTTTGTTGCCAATTCGTGCAATGCGAATCAGATACAAATCACGAACACCCTTACCCTTGATATAAGGCATAAAGTAGTAGAGCTTATTGAGAGATACTGTCGAGGGAAATGTCTTTGTTTTGCCTGTGTAGTAAATTTTTGTTGGCTCTTCCTGTAAGAAGTATTCTTCATTGTCCTTCTTAACAACCCCTATCAGCAAATGCTTTGCCAAATCGAGTGTATATTGTTTCTTGGGACGGTTTACGACCAAAGTTTGCTCTTCATCGGCAAATAATCCCAAGTCGAGCATCGGCTTGGCATCACGAACAGTGAAGATTGGACGTGAGGAAACAGGAGCCTCATCATAAATGAACTGATACAAGCTTTTCCCTATTTGCTCAACAATGCCGCACACCAATGCGTTACCCATCAAGAAGGCTCTTCTTCCATCAGAGACCTCGGGGTGCATAGTATGATTATCTGGGAACATATTCATTCGTTCCAACTCGATAGGCAGTAACCGACGATAACGACCTGACGTTGTCTTTATTACATGCTTAAAGCGTGAGGGTGATGAGCCTCCCTCTCCAGTGATGATAGTACGTGAAGGTTGGTCGAGATTGTCCGGGAATGCCATCCCACCTTCAGAGAACAAGTATTTGAAGCCTTCCTTTGAGACTCGTTCAATCTTCTTGGCACCCTTCTCGTATTCCCATTTAGGCAACTCTTCTTCTGAGATAAAGAATTCTTCTGGTACGAAGTTCTCATCTACGAGATTGCCTCCCAATGTCTGGCGTGGCCCATCATAGACAGGATCTGCGTCAACGGAATAAACATGGCGCTCCATCATCAATCCAGCATTGCCAAATGGGCTATCTTTTTTCCCTTTGTTAAAGCCGTCAGACACTTCCTTGATAGACCCTTCTATATCAAATTGTGATTCTGAACCTTTTTTAGGCCTGAACTCGAAGGCTTTAGCCAGTACGCCATCGAACTCCACCCAGTCTTCCATCGCTTCGATTTTCCGAGCAACAACAGAATCTTTCAAATACCCCACAATGTATGTCCTACGTCTGCGCTGGGGCATACCATAGTCAGCAGCATTGATGATACGCCATTCAACGACATACCCCAAATCAGCCAACGAAGCCAGGATGATTGCAAAGTCACGTCCACGCTGAGTAGCAGGCGAATTCAATAGGCGGTCTACATTCTCGAAGAAAATATACTGCGGACGCTTATCGCCCTTCTCGTTTAGGATGCGATAAATCTGCCACCAAAGCACACCTTTTTTCCCTTCGATACCACCAGAACGACTCAATGTAGCAGCAACAGAGTAGTCCTGACACGGGAAACCACCGACCAACAAATCATGGTCTGGAATATCCTGTGTCTTCACTAGGTTAATATCTTTATTGCTATGTCCATTGGAACCAAATCTTGCTCTATATACTAACGATGCGTCTTGATGCTGTGTCGATGGCTCCCACTGGTTGTTCCAGACAGTCTCATAAGCGTCAGATGCTCCTTCAAGTCCGATGCGGAAACCACCCACGCCAGCGAATAGTTCTACAACACGTATATTATTCTTAACCATTATTTCTAATTATATTTCTATTATCAATGATTTCTCTGACATAGTCATTATTGAACCAATAACAAAACTTCTTCGCTTTACCACCATTTGGTGTGGGAGCAAGATTCTTTGCATTTTGACCTTTAGGACGTACATGGAATTTTTTCTTATCGGTTCCCTTCCACCAATATTCATCTGAAATGTGGTCAGAAAGGATGTTTGCCTTGATATGATTCCAATAATCCTCTGCAAGTTTCAAATCTGCTTGTGACATCGTCCAAAAGAATACGTCATCTAGAATATAGTCTTCTTTTCCTGTATTCTGCTCTTTGAATACTACGAACATAAATCTGCTGGAATATAACTCGTATAGGCGCGAATCAAACCAATCCTCACACTCTGCCACTTCGATGTAGTCGATATTCTCAAATGACATAGCCTCTTTTATAACGCCATTTGCTTGCATACGAATTGTTTTCATCGTCAGGCCTGCTTTGAGGAATTCTTCTGAGCGATTTACGTTGGAACATTTTGCTGAAGCTGCTATAGCATTTGCTATCATTGCGAATTTGCTTTTAGGGTCTTTAGAAATGTCTACTTTCTTTCGTGTCGCAATGTTTTTGTAGAACATCTTCATGAAAGGTCTGAAACGATCAAGTAAGATGTCATCGAATGAATGCAGGCGAAGAGCATTCGTACTAACAAGTTCTGATTGTACTCCAGCAACATTTGATACGGCATTATTTCCACTTTGGACAACATAATCCAAAACGGTACGCATGTAGGCCATTTTGAGACTGAAAGCTCTACGAGGAGCATCAACGTCAGGATTGTTGGGTTGCTTCATAAGACTCTCACCTTTTTGGCCTTTTCGGCAAGCGCCCAGATACATTGTATCGCCCTCAGATAGTTCATGGGCCTTACCTTGCTTTATCTTGTCGATAATGACTTCATAGTCGTGACGAATAATCAGAAGGTCTTTCTCTGGTAGCTTCCACAGAACAGAGAAAATGAATTCTAAGTCAAGGTTGTCACAATTTGACTGGTGCAAATAGAAAAGCAGGAGCATCAACTGGCATTTCAAGTAAAAATGAGAGTGCTCGAAATCTTCTTTCACGACCTCACAATAGTTTATCATATTACAGACAAGGCGCTCTTTTATGATATATTCATCCTGCTTACTCTTCTTCAGTGGAGTACACTTTAGTTCCATTCCTGCTTCTGAAAAGTCAGCAGCTGGATTACTATTTGTCTCAAGTAAAAAGAAGATATTCTCAACCATTTGTCCAAGACTTCCTTTACCTTTCTTGGGCTCATAGTTTTCCCATACAAAATCACGTAGGGTCTTTCCCAACAAACCTTTGCTGTATTCAAAGATGCTCTTAGCACTTTTGATATCGTATTGTATTGCAGAATTTGTGCTTGCCATAATGATTACTCCTTTACGACTTCATAACTCCACCCTTGTTCTTTGGCAATCCTCAATAGATTCAGGACATTTACTTTGTCCCATTGGTTGCAAACCGCGAACTTGACGTTGTCGCCACTTGTTAGAATAAACTGCTCCTTGATGAGATGACGATATTTGTTGTCTACATCCTTTTGCGAGTTGGCAGCTTCAAGGTCATCCTCGATAAGATTCCAGCGTCCCCATGAACCCAGGAGGCCAATATGGAAAATACTCTTCAGTTCACTTATCGATGTTTTGGGATATTTCTTCAAATACTCTTTTATCACGCCGTATCCCATTTGCGACTTGGGATATACCACGCCATTCAATTTTATGGTCACATCTCTGCCAGCCAAATCTTCAGGCTTGACTCCCAAGTCTGTAGGCATCTTGGGAATAGAGGGCATAGAATCTTGAACGTTAGGCAGTGATGGCGAAGTTTTCTCAAACAAATCGCACCCCACGAACTTAGCCAAGAGTTTGACGTAATCAAAGAAATCGATTATCTTATATTCCTGAATGGCTTGTACATAAGGCTTCTTTGGAACCTGGGTATTCTCGCTCAAGTCATATGTACCACAAGCATTGGCGACCTCGTATGATAGCGATTCTAGATATCGCACTTCAGTTGTCGTCAGCGAGTTGTCGTTGGCCATAAATGCGAGAGCCTCGTCCCAGAATTCCTTCTTGAGCATGTGCGAAGATATGCGCTGAGAAAAATCATCCGTCTCACCAATATAGGCCTTGTGTCCAGATCTATTCAGCAATACATATAGGGCTGGCTTCGAAAGATTCACTCGGCCATTCTTTATGATGGATTCATAATCCCGCTTAATATCGTATAGTTGGCAAACGCAATTATCCATGGTGACGATTTTTGAACCGTCAAGCACATCATCGTATAATATAGTATGTATCGTCTTTGCCATATTTACTTCCTTTGTTACTGCATTTCGCTAAATCAAATCTTTGTGAGTTTCATCATAGCTGACCTCCTTTCCTGCGGCAGTATGAAGCCATACTCTCAACCATGTCATTGAAGGACTGGGTGTGCATCACGTCATAGTATTCGTGTGCAACAGATATAGCCCCATAGCGATGGAGATACTGGTACGCCTCTGTTTCGGTCATGGAAAAGCGGCGGGCAAACGCACCGATGAGTGCTACGATATATTCTGCGATGTCTTTAATTGGGTACATCCTATTTCTGAGCTTTTGAAGCTTTTCTGCGTGAGACGGCACAAAGTTACACATTATTTTATTACGTGCGGCAAAAATATCTTCTTTTTTCAAGGTGGGGCACAAAAAAGCCTTCCCACGTGAATGGGAAGGCGAAGGGTGAATGTTTTCGGTATTTATTGTTATTTGAGAGTCATCGGACTCGCGGGGGCACACTTGATTTCAGCCGGGCGGAGGAGGGGTGAGGTGAAGCGGATGGTGGCGCTGCCAGGGGTGATGTAGGCGAGGAGGCGGCCGGCGTGGGCACGTTCGTGGCGGTCGGTTTTGTTGGATGTGTCGCTGATGTCGCCGTTCTCCAAACCGAGCAGGCGCGAGGTGCCGTCGATGTGGCAGGTGATGTCGTTGTCGGCGAGAGGCACGAGATTGCCGTCTTCATCGATGACTTCGACATGGATGAGGACGACGTCGCTGGACGCCGATGCCGCGGGGTCGAGGGTGGCGCGCAGGGCATAGGGACGGCCGCAGGTGGTGATCGTGGAGGTGGCACCGTTGGTGGCCTCGCAGCTGAGCGTTCCGGCCTGGTAGTCAATGTCCCAGTAGAGGATGTCGGTGTCCTTGTCGCGCTTGGGGTCGCCGCCTACGGGCTCGCCGTTGAGCAGCAGGCGTGCTGACGGGGCGTTGGTGTAGCAGACGACGCGGACGCGCTGGCCTTCTTCATAGTTCCAAATGGCGGGAGCGTAGGGGGAGACCCAGTTGCGAACCCGGTTGCGGCGGCCGCCAGGTTGTATGGCGGGATAGGTGCCGATGTAGCAGACGGGTTGCTCGGCCCACAGCGCAGCGCGGTAGTGGCCGTTGGGTTTGATGTTGCCGGCGAGGTCGAGCAGGCCGGCTGAAGAGCCGCGGGCAGGCCAGGGGCCGCTCTCGCCGAGGTAGTCGATGCCGGTCCACAGGAACTGTCCGAAGATGTGCTCGTTGTCGCGCACGGCTTTCCATGCGGGGAGGTCGTGGCGGTTCTCGCTGCCGTAGATGACGCGCTTGGGGTAGCGCTGATGGTCGGTGGGGTAGCGGCTTTCGGTGTAGTTATAACCCACGACATCCACGGCCTCGGGGTAGGCGGTCTCGTTGCTCATGACGACACCGGCGAGGGCGCCTGTGACGGCACGTGAGTCATCGATGTCGCGCACAATCTTGGCCAGACGCTGTGCGATGATGCCGATGCGCTCGGCGTTGGGCTGGTCGGGTTTGTAGCCGCCATAGGCAGGCTGTGTGAAGTCGCTGCCACCGCCGTTGAGGACGGGGTGGGAGTAGGGGTCGTTGGGGTAATCGACTTCATTGCCGATGCTCCAGAGGAAGATGCTGGGGTGGCAGCGGTCGCGGCGCACCATGTCGGCCACGTCGCGGTCTATCCATTCCTCGAAATAGTCATAGGTGCCTTCGAAGCCGGGCTTGCCCTGGTTCCAACCTTTCAGCCATTTGCGCTTGGGAAACTCCCATTCGTCGCTGGCCTCGTCCATGACGAGCAGACCGAGCGAGTCGCAGAGGGCGTAGAGGGCAGGGGCATGAGGGTTGTGGCTCATGCGGAGAGCGTTGACGCCGATGGACTTGAGGTTGAGGAGGCGATGTTTCCACACGCCGGCGGGAACGGCGGTGCCGAGGGCACCGGCATCATCGTGCACACAGACGCCCTTGACCTTCATCCATTCTCCGTTGAGGGCAAAGCCTTTGTCGGGCGAGAACTCCAGCGTGCGCAGTCCCATGGGCACCTCGGAGCGATCCACCTCCTGGCCGTTGGCCATCAGGCGCACGCGTACCTTATATAGATAAGGGGAGTCGAGGGTCCAGAGGTGAGGGGAGGGTATGGAGAAAGAACAGACTCTCCCCCCGCCCTCCCTATAAGGGAGGGAGTGGTTACTTTTGCTGCTGGCTATGACATTCCCGTCAGCATCTATAATTTCAATTTTGATGGTTCTTGAAGATGTCTTATCTTGAGAGGTGACTGCTCCCTCCCTTATAGGGAGGGCGGGGGGAGAGTCCGGGCCTTCTATTTTCACCTCCACCACCGCCTTCTTGCTGTTGAGGCTCTTCACCTTCCATGAGGTGCCCCAGAGGGCCAGATGGGTGGCGGGGGCGCTGACGAGCCACACGGGGCGGTAGATGCCGGAACCCGTGTACCAGCGTGAGTCGTTCTGACGGGAGTGATCCACATGCACGGCAATGACGTTGTCATCGCCCACATGCAGATAGGGGGTGAGGTCATAGAGGAACGAGGCGAAACCGCTGGGGCGGTAGCCGATGCGGTGGCCGTTGACATAGACCGTGGAGCGGTTATAGACGCCCTCGAAGTAGATGTATAGTTTACGTCCGTCGGCGATGTCATAGGCTGTGACGTCCAGCGTGTGGCGATACCATCCCATTCCGCCGGGCAGGTAGCCTTGGCAGGAGCCGCAGTCGGGCGACATGGGCTGTGTCACGCCCCAGTCATGGGGGACTGCCACTCGTTGCCATCGCGAGTCATCGAAGGTTGGGGCAGAGAGGGTGCTGTCATGCTCGGTAGTCAGCTGAAAGCGCCAACCGTGGTTCAACAGACGTGCTTGCCCGAAGTCTGGCTGGGCGGAAGCGAGGAGGGGGAGCCATCCAAGCAGTAAGGAAATGAAATGTCGTGTTTTCATAGAGCGTGTTAGTTGTAAAGCGGTTTATGATGAGAGCCCTATGAGCACAGGTGGTTCATAGGGCTCTCGTATGAGTTATAGAGTGGCCAGATAGCGCTCGGCCTCGATGGCTGCTTTAGCGCCCGAGGCTGCGGCCACAACTCCCTGACGGTAGTGCGGGTCGGCGACATCGCCGGCTGCGAAGACACCGGGGACACCCGTGCGGGGTGAGTCGCCCTCGGTGAGGATGTAGCCCGTCTCATCGGTCTTCACCCAAGGAGTGAAGAGGTCTGAGTTCGGACGATGGCCGATGGCCAGGAAGAAACCGTCGATGGCGATGTCATAGCGGCGCTCGTCAGCTTCGCCCTTGCGATAGACGACGTGCGCTCCTTCTACGCCGTTCTCGCCGAAGAGGCCCACGGTGTTGTGTTCGAAGAGCACCTCGATTTTAGGATTGTTCAGCACGCGCTCCTGCATAATCTGTGTGGCGCGCAGGTAGGGCTTGCGCACAATGAGATAGACCTTTGCGGCGAGGCCGGCGAGATAGGATGCTTCCTCGCAGGCGGTGTCGCCGCCGCCGACGACGGCCACCGTCTTCTTGCGGTAGAAGAAACCGTCGCAGGTGGCACAGGCCGAGACGCCCTGGCCACGGTATTTCTCTTCATCGGCAAGGCCGAGATACTTGGCGGAGGCTCCAGTGGCGATGATGAGGCTGTCACAGGTGACCTCGCTGTTATCGTCGAACCAGAGGTGATAGGGTGCTTTGCTCAGGTCGGCCTTCACTGCCATATTCGGCACAAACTGGCAGCCGAAGCGCTCGGCCTGGGAGCGCATGTTATCCATGAGCTCGTTGGCATCGATGCCCTCGGGGAAGCCGGGGAAGTTCTCCACTTCGGTGGTGGTGGTGAGCTGGCCGCCGGGCTGGAGACCTTCATACAAGACGGGGGTGAGGCCGGAGCGTCCGGCGTAGATAGCAGCAGTGTAACCTGCAGGGCCACTGCCGAGGATGAGGAGTTTAATGTGATTCATATATATTCATGATTTATCTTAGATCGATTACTTCGACCTTGGGATAGTCCTTCTTGGGGAACACAAAGGTGGAAGCGGGGAATACTAAGCCGTTCTGGAAGGAGAGGATGGACAGGCGCACCCAGTCGCCATCGCGCTTGGCACGGATGCACAGCGGATTGTAGTTGGCCTGGTCGATGTCCACGAAGATGTCGCTGTAGTCGGTGTCTTCGTACTTCGGCCACAGGTGCACGACATAGGTGGGGCGCCCGCGGAGAGTGGATTTCGTCATGCGGTAGTTGAAACCGCGCTTGTAGATGTTCACGAGTATGGCGGGATTCAGTTCCACCAGGTCTTCTTCGTCGGGTTCCGACACATTCACTTCATTGCTGTTCTTCATCATGCTCCACTGCGTCTTGCCGTCGAACCATACGAGGAGTTCTTCGGTGGTCATCTGGAAGCTGTTGCCATTCATGAGCATCGTGCCGGTGGTCGTGCTCTGTGGCGTCATGCCGCTGAACTGTGTGGCTTTGAACTGGGCTTTCACGCCGCCCGTCTTGGTCATGCGGGCAGCTGTGTTGTCGAGGACTTTTCGGGCACTCTGTGCGCTGACGTTGAGCGTGAGTGCCGACAGGAGGATGATGAAGGTGATTTTATGCATGTCGGATGAAATAATTTCTTTTATTAGACAATGTGTGAGGGAAAAGGTTTAACCGAGGTCGTTGAGCAGGAACTCCAGCGAGGCCTCGTCCTGGATGAGCACGTCGCGCGGCTTGGCACCCTGTGCAGGGCCTACGACGCCTGCGTGTTCCAGCTGGTCCATGAGTCGTCCGGCGCGGTTGTAGCCGATGGAGAACTTGCGCTGTATCATGCTCGTGGAGCCTTGCTGCGAGCTGACGATGAGGCGTGCAGCGTCGGCGAACATCGGGTCGAGGTGGTTCATATCGACGTCGGCAGCGCCACCACCCGTGTCCTCCATAGGCGGACGTGGCAGGGCGAAGGGGCCTGAATAGCTCTGCTGGCAGGCAATGAAATTGGCGATGCGCTCCACCTCGGGCGTATCCACGAAGGCGCACTGCAGACGCACGGGCTCCGAGCCGGCCAGGAAGAGCATGTCACCCTTACCGATGAGCTGGTTGGCACCCGGGCGGTCGAGGATCGTGCGCGAGTCAATCATCGCGCTGACCTTGAAGGCCATGCGTGCAGGGAAGTTGGCTTTGATGGTACCCGTGATGATGTTGGTCGTCGGGCGCTGCGTGGCGATGATCATGTGCATGCCTACGGCGCGTGCCAGCTGTGCAATGCGGGCGATGGGCAGTTCTATCTCCTTGCCGGCTGTCATAATGAGGTCGCCGAACTCGTCGATGATGACCACGATGTACGGCAGGAACTTATGACCGTGTTCGGGGTTCAGCTGGCGGTTGCGGAACTTCTCGTTGTATTCTTTGATGTTGCGGGCGCGTGCCTTCTTCAGCAGATCGTAGCGCGTATCCATTTCCACACACAGACTCTTCAGCGTGTTGATGACCTTCTGCACATCGGTGATGATGGGCTCGTCCTCCGTGTCGTCCTCGATCTGTGCCAGGAAGTGGTTCACGATGGGCGTGTAGATAGGGAACTCCACCTTCTTGGGATCGACCATCACGAACTTCAGCTCGGCAGGGTGTTTCTTGTAGAGCAGCGAGGTGATGATGGCGTTGAGGCCCACACTCTTACCTTGTCCGGTAGCACCGGCCACGAGCAGGTGCGGCATCTTGGCCAAGTCGGCCATGAAGACCTCGTTGGTGATGGTTTTGCCCAGCGCCATCGGCAGCTCCATCGTGGTCTCCTGGAACTTCTTGCTGTTGAGGATGCTTTCCATCGACACAATCTGCGGCTTGGCGTTCGGCACCTCGATGCCGATGGTGCCCTTTCCGGGGATGGGGGCGATGATGCGGATGCCGAGGGCGGACAGCGAGAGGGCGATGTCATCCTCCAGGTTGCGAATCTTGGAGATGCGCACGCCAGGGGCTGGCGTGATCTCGTAGAGCGTG